>Ga0209023_10004032_pt1 | contig 17019 bp, 19 predicted proteins | sample LakOneMetagenome_FD_187468 | JGI IMG/M metagenome (GOLD analysis project Ga0209023, IMG submission 187468) | Freshwater and sediment microbial communities from Lake Erie, Canada (SPAdes) (version 2) | ecosystem: Environmental > Aquatic > Freshwater > Lentic | place: Lake Erie, Canada... | reverse complement strand
CGCGTGCTGCGCGCTGGCGCTGGGTGACCTGGCGTACGTCGACCGGCCGCTCTACGACTACGTCCAGCACAGCGGCGCGGTCTTCGGTGAGGTGTCGGTCGGTGAGCGGCGGCGCCGGACGCCGGGCGCCGCACGCGCGGCGTACTTCTACGGCTACCTCGGCCGCGTGCAGTTCGCCGCGACGCTGCTGGACCGCGGCGGCAGCCGGATCAGCCCTGAGAAGCGGGCCAGCCTCGAACGGTTCGTCGCCGCCGAGCGCAGTCCGTCCGGGCTCCTGCGGCTGGTGGGCCGTGCGATCAAGCACCGGCTGCGGCCGAGTTCCACGCTCGGCACCGAGCAGGACATCGTTTCGGGGATCCTCTGGCGCCGCGCCGCAGCGATCGGGCTCGCACGTGACCGCTCGCTTCCCGATCCGCTCGCCGCACAGCAGCAGCGGCTCCGGCGCTGGCGGTCGGCGCTGTAGTCTGCGCGCCCGATGGCTGCCGAGGCAACCAGTCCGCTCGCGATCCGCGTCACGGACGTCAGCAAGACCTTCGAGGTGCCGACCGCCAAGGTCGATTCGTTCAAGGAACGCTTCACCGGCATGGGCGCGCGGCGCGATTTTCGCGTGCTCCAAGCCCTCGACTCGATCTCGTTCGATGTCGGCGAAGGTGAGTTCTTCGGCATCGTCGGGCGCAACGGTTCGGGTAAGAGCACGCTGCTGAAGATCCTCGCCAGCATCTATCGGGCCGACAATGGCCGCGTGCAGATGGCGGGCTCGCTCGCCCCGTTCATCGAGCTCGGCGTCGGTTTCAATCCCGAGCTCACCTCGCGTGAGAACGTGGTGCTGAACGGTGTGCTGATGGGGCTCAGCCGCCGCGAGGCGACGCGCCGCCTCGACTCGGTGCTGGAATTCGCGGAGCTGAGGGAGTTCGCTGACCTCAAGCTCAAGAACTACTCGTCGGGCATGATGGTGCGGCTGGCGTTCTCGGTGATGGTCGAGGCGGACGCCGACATCATGTTGGTCGACGAGGTGCTGGCGGTCGGTGACGCGTCGTTCGCACGCAAGTGCATGGATGTCTTCCGCGACAAGCGCGCCGCCGGCAAGACGATCGTGCTCGTCACGCACGACATGGGCGCAGTGCAGGCGATGTGTGACCGCGCGATGCTGATTCACGACGGCGGAATGCAGTACCTCGGCGATCCCGAGGAGGCAGCGCTGCGCTACTACCGCCTCAACTTCCACGGTCCGGCGACCGATGCGACCAAGCGCGGCGGCGTGCCGGACGTCAACGTCAGTCTCGTCGACGCGTGGTTGACAAACCCCGCCGGTGAACGGATCGAAGACGTCGAGCAGGGTCAGGAGATCGGCCTGCACGCCACGTTCCAGGCGCGGCACGACCTCGAGAACCCGGTCTTCGGCTTCCACTTCCTCGACGAGGACGAGAACCAGCTGTTCGGCTTCAACGTCGAGCTCGAGGAGGGCCGGGACACGCTCAAGGCGGGCGAGACGGTGGAGATTTCCGGCCCCGTGCAGAACCTGTTGCTTCCCGGCCGCTACTTCGTGCACTGCTGGATCGCCCGCAACCGCACGGAGGGCGACCTCGCACTGCATGTCCTGCGGATGCTCGATTTCAGCGTCTTCGGCACGCGGCCGGGCGCCGGCAGCGTGGCGATCGAGTCTGACGTCACGGCGACGATCGCGGCAGGTGAGCGATGAGCGTGCAGGTCAAGCCGCTGCGCGACGTGCAGGGCCCGAGCGCGCTCGGCGGCGGCTGGCGCCGCAGCCTCGATCTGCTGTACCTGATCGCGGTGACCGAGTTCAAGCGGGCCTACCAGGGCACGGTGCTGGGCTACCTCTGGTCGCTCTGTCGCCCGCTCCTGCTGTTCGGCGTGCTGTACGTCGTCTTCACCGAAGCCCTGCAGTTCGGTGACAGCGTGCGCTTCTACCCGGCGATGCTGCTCTTCAACCTCGTGCTGTTCGGCTTCTTCCAGGAGGCGACCGGCGGCGCGGTCACCTCGATCGTCGCCCAGGAGGGGATCGTGCGCAAGACGCAGTTCCCGCGCCTTGTCATCCCGCTCGCCGTCGTCGTGACCGCGTTCATCAACATGAGCCTGAACTTCATCGCCGTGCTCGGGTTCATGATCGCGTCGGGGGTGCACATCGGGCTTGGCTGGCTGGGCTTCCCGCTGATCATCGGCCTCTTGTTCCTGTTCACCACGGCGGTCTCGATGATCGTCTCGTCGCTGTACCCGCGCTACCGCGATGTCTCGATCATCTGGACGGTGCTCGCGACGGCGCTGTTCTACGCGACGCCGGTCGTCTATCCGCTGCTGATCGTGCCGGAGGGGACGCTGCGGCAGATCCTCGCGATGAATCCCTTGGCACCGATCTTCGAGACGGCGTACGTCTGGATGATCGACCCGTCCGGGATCGGGCCGGCGGAGATCGCCGGCGGCTGGGCGTGGCTGCTGATCCCGGCAGCGCTGTACGTCGCGACCTGTGTGTTTGCGGTCTGGATCTTCCTGCGGCAGGCGCCGCGTATCGCCGAAGACCTCTAGACGCACCGGATTTCCCCTCAGACATCCGTTGAGGGACGCTCGCGCCGGGCGTCCAGCGGCCGAATGCCCGGTGTGGAGATGCCCTTCCGTCGCCGAAAGACGCTGAGTCGACGCGCCGCCAACGCGGCTGTCAGCCGCACGCTCGCCGGCGCGCGTGCGATCACCGACGCGACGCACGACGCGATCATCACGATCAATACCGCGGACGTCATCACCAGCGCCAACCCTGCCGCCGAGCGGTTGTACGGCTGGCGTGCCGACGAGCTGGTCGGGCGTGACTGGATGGTGCTGCGACCCACCGACGAGTCGGTCGAGGCGCGGCAGCTGTTCCACAAGGCGACGGCGCTGATGCTGGATTCCGGCACCGCGGCAGACTCCACGTTCCAGCACCGCGACGGCAGCCCGCTCGCGGTCGAGTTCTCGGTCACCCGTCTGAACGGCGGTTTCGTGATGGTCTCGCGTGACGTCAGCGGCCAGGTCGCCGTCGCTGATGCTGTGCGCGAACAGTCGCAGCGGATCGCGGCGCTTGCCTCGGCGCAGTCGCAGATCGCGGCCGGCGGTCCGTCGCCGCACGCGACGATGGAGCTTGTCGCCGCGGCGGCCTGTCGCCTCGTGGGCGCGAGCGGAGCAGCGATCCAGGTCGCTGACGGCGAGCACCTGATCTGCCGCGCGGGCGTTGGCACGACCTCGCACTGGGCGGGTGTGCGCGTACCGCTCGCCGGGTCGCTCAGCGGGACCGCCTACCAGACCGGGCAGCTCGCGTTGATCGCCGACGGGGCGCTGGACAACGAGCCGATCATCGGTCGCGATGACCATCTCGACAGCACGATCCGCACGCTGCTGGCGGTGCCGCTGCGCGAGGGCGGGACGCCGACCGGCATCCTGCTCGTGGCGCACTCGCAGCCCGCTGCGTTCGACGAGCGCGACCTGCGTCTCTTGGAGCTGTTCTCCGGCATGGCGGCATCGGTCCTGCACCGCGCGCAGGTGGAGCATTCGCTGGAGGTCGCCCACGCGGTTGCGCAGGCCGCGAGCGTCGACGCAACCTTGGAGAGCGGGCTATCCGGCACGCTGCGCGTCGTCACCGGCCGGCTGGGCTGGGAGGCCGCGGCGATCTGGCTGGAGAGCGAGGAGCTCGAGCAGGGTCTCGCCTGTCACACCCATCTGATCGACGGAGGTCTGCCGGCCCAGCGCCTGCAGGCGGCGTTCGCTCGGCCAGTCAGCCCCACGGACGGGTCACCGGTGTGGTCTGCATTCTCCGGTGCGACGCCGCTCTGGCTCGATCTCGCCGCCGAGGACGCGGACGACGGGTTGTCCGCGGCGGTCTACGTACCGTTGCTGAGCCATGGCCGGGCGATCGGCGTGCTGGAGCTGCTCCAGCGTCGTCCGCGCGCCCACGACGCCGATGATCTGGCGCTGCTCGAGACGATCGCCGCCCAGGTCGCCAACTTCGTCGCTCGACGCCAGGCCGAAGCCCAGATGGGCGTGCAGGCCGAGCATCTCGCGGGGATCATCGCGCTCTCCCAGATGCTCGCCAGCGTGCCGGTCTCGCACGTCCGTCAAGCCTTGTGCGAAGCAATTCGCGAGATGGCGACGTGTGATGTCGTCGCGCTCTACGAGCCCGACGGTCAGGGGGCACTGCTCGTCACGGCGCAGGCCGGCGACGCACCGACGCCGACCGAGTCACTCGACGCCAGCGGCGCGTCGCTCGTCGCGGACACGTTCCGCACGGGCAGCGAGCGCTTCCTGACCGGTGCCGAGCTGACCGGTCTGGCAGGCGACGAGTTGGTGGCCCGCACCGGGATGCGCTCCGGCTACCTGGAACCCGTGCTGCGCGACGGCGAGGTCGTCGCCGTGCTGACGGTCGTCTCGCGGGTGCCACGGTCGCGGGCGATCGGCGGCATCGGCGAGCTCGCGAAGCTGCTTGCCGCAGAGGCGTCGACGACGCTCGCCCTGGCGGACCTGGTGCGTGCGCTCGACGCCCGCGCGCGGACCGACGAGCTGACCGGCCTGCCGAACCGCAGGATGTGGGACGAGGAACTGCCGAAGGAGCTGGCCCGCGCCAAGCGCGCCGGGCGGTCGGTCGCCGTCGCGATGCTCGATCTCGATCACTTCAAGCACTACAACGACAGCTACGGCCACCCGGCCGGCGACCGCCTGCTCCGCGCGGTTGCGGCGGGCTGGACGTCGCGCCTGCGGGAGACCGATCTGCTGGCGCGCTACGGCGGCGAGGAGTTCAGCGTCGTTCTGCCGGACTGTGACCAGGACACGGCACGGCAGGTGCTCGATGAGCTGCGCCTGTGCATGCCCGACGGCTCGACCTGCTCGATCGGCGTCGCGATCTGGGACGGCCGCGAGACCGGCGAGGAGCTCGTCTCCCGCGCCGACCAGGCGCTCTACGACGCGAAGCGCTCCGGCCGCGACCGCATCACCAGCGCTGTTCAGACCTGACGGCCGCGGCTACGGTGCGGGGATGACCGCGCCGAGCGAGGAGGGGACAGGCGGCACGCCGTTGCCCGGCACCGCGCGCGTTCCGCCGACCGTGCTGATCCTGACCGGTGTGATGTCGGTGCAATTCGGCGCCGCGATCGCGACGACGATGTTCGACGCAGTCGGCGCGGCCGGCGTGTCGATGCTGCGGATCGTCATCGCTGCCGTGATCCTCGTGGCCCTCTGGCGGCCGAGCGTGCGCGCGCTGACGCCGGAGGCCTGGCGCGTCGTCGTGCTGTTCGGGCTCGTCCTCGGCGCGATGAACTTCAGCTTCTACGAGTCGCTCGACCGGATCCCGCTCGGCACGGCGGTCACGATCGAGTTCGTCGGGCCGCTCGGTGTCGCCCTGATCTTCTCGCGCAAGGCCAGCCACGTGGCGCTCGCCCTGCTCGCAGCGGCGGGCATCGTCCTGCTGACGCACCCCTGGAACGGCGGCGCGGACGCCGCCGGTGTGCTGCTGGCGCTGACCGCCGGCACGTGCTGGGGGCTCTACATCGTGGTCGCCCAGCGCGCGTCCGGGCTGTTCTCGGGCAGCGACGGCGTGACGATCGCGATGGTCGTCGCGGCCACGGTGATGCTGATCCCGGGCGCGCTGGACGGCGGCAGTGCCCTGCTCACGCCGCACGTGCTGCTGCTCAGCGTCGCCGTCGCGCTGCTCTCCAGCGTGATCCCCTACTCCGTTGAGACTGAGGCGTTGCGCAAGATGGATGCGCGGGTCTTCGGCGTCCTGATGAGCCTCGAGCCGGCGGTCGCCGCGCTGGCCGGGTTCGTCGTCATCGGCCAGCGGCTCGACGGCCTCGAGCTGCTCGGGATCGCGCTGGTGGTTGCGGCCAGCATCGGTGTGACGCGCACGCCGGCAGCCGAGGTCTAGGGGATACTGGCTCACCCGTGCCGCCCGCGAACCTGCCGAACACGCTGACCGTCGTCCGCATCCTGCTGGTGCCGGTACTCGTCGTAGCGCTGCTGGCCGAGACCCGCGGCGGTGATCTGCTCGCCGCGATCGTCTTCGCCGTCGCCTCGGTGACGGACTTCGTCGACGGCTATCTGGCGCGGTCACGCAACGCGATCACGACGTTCGGCAAGCTGATGGACCCGATCGCCGACAAGCTGCTTGTGATCTCCGCACTGTTTGCGCTGGTCTCGCGTGACCGACTCGCGGTCTGGGTCGCGATCATCATCGTCAGCCGTGAGCTGGCGGTGACGCTGTCGCGGATGGCGGCCGGATCCCAGGGCGTCGTCGTGGCCGCCGCGAACTGGGGCAAGCTCAAGACGGTCATCCAGGTTGCGACGATCTTCTTCCTGATCGCGTTCGACCCGACGCCGACCTGGCTCGAGATCATGGTCTACGTGATGGTCGCCGTCACGATCGTCTCAGGCATCGATTACCTGTTCGGCGTGCGCCGTCAGCTCGCTGCGGCAGAAGCGGCAAGCGACTAGGCGCTGAGCGTGATCGGCGCGCCGACGGTCGGTCCCTCGCGCCACACCGCGACGCGGTTGCGGCCGGCGTCCTTGGCCGCGTAGAGCGCCTCGTCGGCGAGTGCCAGCAGCGACCTGGCCGGTTGCCCGGGCGTCAGCTGGGCGATCCCCGCGCTGACGCTGATCGCGCGTCCGTGACGCGTCGTCAGCGTCTGCAGCGTCTCGCCGATCCGCTCGGCGTAGAGCCGGGCACCGTCCTCGTCGCTGTCGGACAGGATCACGACGAACTCCTCGCCGCCGATCCGGGCGACGATGTCGCCGGCGCGGGCATCAGCGGTCAGGATCGCGGCGAAGCGGCGCAGTGTTTCGTCACCGCCGGCGTGGCCCAGTTCGTCGTTGACCGACTTGAAGTGATCGAGATCGAAGATGATCGCGGTCACGAGCCCGCCGGAGCGCTCGGCGCGCGCCAGCTCGGCCGCCAGCGCATCGTCGAAGGCGCGGCGATTGAGCAGTCCGGTCAGGCTGTCGGTGATTGCGCTGTGGTAGAGCTGGCCGACCGCCTCGTTGAGCTGGGCGCGCAGCGCCTGCACGACGATGCCGGCGACGGTCAGGCCGCCGATCGTGTCGAGCCAGAGGATCAGCGAGGCTTCGACGTCATCGATGATCAGCAGCGCGGCGCCGAGTGACACGGTCATCACGAGCAGCGTCAGGATCAGGTTGCGGGTGCTGCCGAAGTACGCGGCGATCAGCACGGGCCAGAGGTAGAACATCGGCGTGCCGGTGACCGGTGGGACGAGCAGGATGCCGCCGGTCACGGTCAGGACGCCGAGCGACGGCAGGACCCAGAGCAGGCGGTCCGGCACGACACGCGGGAAGCGCACTGCGATGCCGACGCCGATCGTGGCGATCGAGAAGAGCGACGCGGCGACAGGGTTGAGGTAGCCGTCGCGCGGCATCACGATCGCCAGCAGCATCACGATCGAGGAAGCGATGAACAACGCCGAGTTGATTGCGCGAACGCGTGCCGGGTCGCCACTGACGATGCTGTGCCCGGCGTGCACGCGCGAGGCGAAATCGGGAATGGGGGTCGGGGTACCCATCAAGGGTTCTTCGGACGACCCCACTACGGGCTTGAAGTTGTGCCGGCCACGCTGGACGCGCTCAGCCAGTCATGCGCCGAGCTGTACTGCGGCGTCGGCGCGTCACCGGCGAGCTCGGCGCGCAGCTCACCGAGCTGGCTCCAGCGCTCGGCGACGACGTTGTGCTGGTGGATCGTCTCGAGGTTCTCCTGGCGCGCGACGATGAACGCCGCGTCCGGCAGCTCCGGCAGCCGCGCGATGACCCCACCCAGCATCTCGCGCACGCAGTCTTCGACGAAGCGCGGGCGACGGTGGGCCTTCTCCACCACGCTGCCCTCGTCGGTGCGCTTCATCAGCTCGTAGATCTCCGAACTCATCGACTGCTCGACGATGTCCAGCAGCAGCGTCACGTCGAGGTCGTCGGTGCAGGATTCCGGCAGGCCGATCTGCAGGGTGCCGAGCCCCCGCTGATTGTGGGTGGCGACGGGAACGTGGTCGAAGATCCGCTCGATCTCGTCGTCGGTGAAGTTGTCGCCTGCGAGGCGTTCGCGGGCGCTCGCCGCGACGAGCTCCTGGGCACATGGGCAGGCGGTCATCCCCTGGGCCTGCACGCCGATCAGCCGCCGCGTGCCGTGCTCGGTCGAGACCGCGGTGGCGAGCAGCGTGTAGAGCTCCTGCGTCTCGATCCCGCTGACCGGCGCGGGCTTGTTCTCGGGGTAGCGCGCGCTGATCGAGACCTCGGCCCGCCGTGCATCCTGACGCGCACGGACCCGCTCGGCGATGCGCGCAGCGAGGTCCTCGGCGCGGAACGCCGCAGACCCGAGCACGACCTCGCCGATCGCCTCGTTGACGGTCTCCTCGAAGCGCGACATGTGGGCGCCCTTCTGGCTGGCACCGAGGTCCACCGCGCAGGTGAACGTGGCCCAATACAGCTCCTCGCGTCCGCCCCGCGCGAGGCGGATCACCTTCTCGACGCCGGTCACGCCGACCTCAGAAAGACTGATGCTGACGGACGGCTGCCGGGCCTGAACGTCGCTGTCTGCAGGCTGAATCGTGCTCGCCATAGGCCATCACGGTAGTGGCAACGCCGATCGGGGAAGGACGTGGTATCACTCCGGAACTGTTTCGGGAGCGGGAGTCGACTGGAGAGCGACGAGCGTCAGCCGAGCAGGGGGAGCGGTGTGTTGTATGTGGCGAGAGCGCTGGTGCGTTCTCGGATCTTTCAAGGAAGGATTTCCGCTTGAGCACCAAGGTCGACGTACTGCTAGGAGATGAGACCCCGATCGTCGAGATCGACGGCATCCAGTCGCTTGTCAGCGAGGGACAGGAGAAGGGTTTCGTCACGATCGAGCAGATCACCTCAACGCTGGAGGAGGTGGAAGTCACGAAGGAGCAGGTCTCCGAGCTGCACTCCCACCTCGTCGAGCATGGAATCGCGATCCTCACCGCCGATGGCAAACCGGTCACTGCCGGTGACGCCCCAGGTGACCAGCCGGCACCGAAGCCGGGCAAGACCGAGGAGCGCAAGAAGCCCGAGGTCGATCTCACCGTCGAGCCCTCGCTGGACTCTCTTCGTTTGTACCTGCGCTCGATCGGCCGCGTCGCGCTGCTCACCGCCGAGCAGGAGGTGTCGCTCGCCAAGCGGATCGAGCGCGGTGACATGGACGCCAAGCAGCAGATGGTCGAGGCCAACCTGCGCCTCGTCGTCTCGATCGCCAAGGGCTACCTCGGTCGCGGCCTGACGTTCCTGGATCTGATCCAGGAGGGCTCGCTCGGCCTGATCCGCGCGGTCGAGAAGTTCGACTACCGCCGCGGCTACAAGTTCTCGACCTACGCCACCTGGTGGATCCGCCAGGCCGTGACACGCGCGATCGCCGACAAGGGTCGCACGATCCGGATCCCGGTGCACATGGTCGAGAAGCTCAACAAGGTTGTCCACGTCGAGCGCCAGCTCGTGCAGACGCTCGGCCGCGAACCGAATCCTGATGAGATCGCCGCCGAACTCGAGATGACCGTGCGTGAGGTGCGCGACATCCAGCGGATGAGCCAGCAGCCGATCTCGCTCGAGAAGCCGGTCGGGGACGAGGACGAATCGGAGCTCGGCGACTTCGTCGAGGACCAGATGGCCGAGTCGCCGTTCGAGCTTGCCGCGGATTCGCTGCGTCGCGAGAACGTGCATCGCGCGCTCGCCGCGCTGCCGCGTCGTGAGCGTGAGGTGATCGAGATGCGCTTCGGCCTGACCGGCGGCCGGCCAAGGACGCTGGAAGAGGTCGGCCGCGCGTTCAACGTGACGCGTGAGCGGATCCGCCAGATCGAGAACCACACGCTGAAGAAGCTCGAGTCGTTGCCCGAGGCGCAGCGACTGCGAGATGCTTCCTGACGGAACCATCTCGTCGGTCGAACGGCGGAGCCGTTCGACCCGCGGAAGATGGTCTTAACGGTTTCTGACGCCACCCGCTGTTCGTCCACATGCGGTCTCCATCGACGGCGCAACCGCCGATGGAGACCAGGCATGTCGCTTTCCCCAGTCGGTGAGACCTCCTGCTGCTACTCCGCCACCAAGCTCGGTCAGAAGGCCGCCGAGCTCGGGATGAGCGTGGACGCGCTCAAGCATGAGATCGACGCCGGCACGCCGCTGAAGTCGATCGAGCGCAAGCACGAGGCCGACCTCAACGCGGCAGGTGCGGCGGCGACGTATGGCCCGGGCGGGCAGCGATCGGGCGCGATCGGCTCGCTGCTCGACGTGCGCGCCTAGCGCGATCGCTAAGATCCGCCATCGCTTGACCCGGGCGGGATTCCCGAGCGGTCAAAGGGGCCTGACTGTAAATCAGGTGGCTCAGCCTTCGAAGGTTCGAATCCTTCTCCCGCCACTGCAGCGTCCATTCGTCCAAGCCAGCGGCACGCTGCTGTACGTTCGAGCGATGATCGCTCGCAGACGAGTCGATGCTGTGCTGGCGCTGAGCGCCGCCGTCCTCGCGCTGAACGTCGCGATCACCGGCAGCGACGCGGTCGCGTGGGTGCGCTGGCTGCTCCTGGCGGCAACCGCCGCGGTGCTCGTGCGCCTGCTGACCGCAGGGATCCCGCGGGCCGTCGCGGCCGATGGCGAGGAGCTGGCGGTGGACGACGCCGAGGCGCTGGACGTAGCGATTGCCGCCGAGGTCAAACGCTGTCGCCGGACCGGTCGTCCGATGTCGGTGGTGCTGTGCGAGATCGACCATTTCGGTGAGCTCGAAGCGCAGCACGGCCCTGATGCCCGCGCCAGCGCCGATCGCCAGGTTGGAGACCTGCTGCGCAGCTCCGCGCGGGAGATCGACTTGGTTGCTCGCATGAGCGACGGCGTGTTCGGTGTCCTGCTGCCCGAAACGCCCGATCACGGTGCCGCGCTGGTGGCAGAGCGGCTGCGCACGGCGATCTCCCGCTGGTCGCCGCAGAGCGGCATCCCGCTGACCGCGAGCTTCGGCGTTGCCGACTGGGTCGAGGACCTCGACGTGCTCGCAGACGCCTGGCAGGCGCTGGCTGACGCGCGACAGCAGGGCCGGGATCGGGTCGTCGTCGCCGGCGACGGTGACATCGCTTCCTAAAAGTTGCTCAAGACGTGATCGATTTGCGGGACAAACGCCCCGATTCGCCACGTTCAGCGGCTACAGTGCCCCCGACATGCAGATGAAGACCGCCGCCGCCCTGTCCATCGCCGCCCTGACCGTCAGCCTGCCGCTGGCCGGTTGCACGAACAAGGACGGTTTCCGTCAAGACGGGTCGAGCCTGGATCTTGACTCCTCGACCAAGGTTCCGAAGGAACTCTTGGAGGTCAAGGACACTCCGGCTCGCAAGCCTGGCGCGCCGTTGCCGGAGCAGAAGAACATCAGCGGCGTCTCCACCGATCTTTCGAAGAAGCCGAACCCGGGCAAGGCCAAGGGCGAGGCGCCCGCCGAGCTGCAGGGCTCGGACGTCGTCGTCGGCACCGGTGCCGTCGCCAAGGCTGGCGACTCCGTCGATGTGCGGTACGTCGGCGTGCTGTTCGCCGACGGCAAGGAGTTCGACAGCTCCTGGAAGCGCGGCAACAAGCCGTTCACCTTCACGCTCGGCCAGGGCGCCGTGATCAAGGGCTGGGACGACGGTGTCGCCGGCATGAAGGTCGGCGGTCGCCGTGTGCTGGTGATTCCCGCCGAGCAGGCCTACGGTGCCCAGGGTCAGCCGCCGACGATTCCGGCCAACGCGCCGTTGGTCTTCGTCGTCGACCTCAAAAAGGTCAAGGCCGCAAAGTAGGGCTAGCCGGCCGCGACGCGACCTGCTGCTGCCCAGGCAGCAGCGCGGTCGCGTGGGCGCCCAATCATGGCGGCGGTGCCGTCATCGAGGATCGGGCGCTGCAGCAGCTTCGGGTGGGCGACCAGGATCGCAACGACGGTTGCCGTGTCGGCGCCGTCGAGCTTGAGCCCGAGGTCCGCGTAGGTCTTGTCGCGCCGCACCAGGGCGTCGACGGGATCACCGACGAGCCGGTTGGCGAGGCTCGTGAGCTCTTCCTCGCTGAGGCGCTCCGAGGCCAGCAGGTACCTGCGCACCGTGACCTCGTGACCGGCGTCAGCCAACGCGTCGTACGCGTGGACGGAGGTCGAGCAGTGGGGGTTGTGGAAGAGCGTCAGCTTGGGCACAGAGGCAGCGTAGGGCCCGTTTCAAAAATACCCAGTATTGGGTATAAAGTCTGCAGCAGAACCTGTCGATGGAGAACTCATACGGATGTCGAAATAACCGGTGATATTGCAGGTCCCCCTTCCTGTACATCGGCTCGAACATTCAACGTCTGCGGGACATCCCCTTGGCCCGCAGATACTCCCCAAAGACATCGAGGCGGGCCCTAGTGGTCCGCCTCGTTTCTTTGTTCCAGGCCGAACTCAGCCCGCGCGGCCTCAGGGGTAGACGGTCTCGCCCGTCTCGCTGTCGACGACGGAGATCGCTGCCGACGGGCACGCTTCCGCCGCGTCGAGGATCAGTTCGTCGGGGCCGGTGCCGATGACGACCGCGACGTCATCGACGCGGAACACGTCCGGGGCGATGTCGGCGCAGTCGCCGTGCGCGGCGCAGGCGCCTTCATCGATCTTCGGGATGTAGGTCATGCCGTTGTCTCCTGCCTGTGGTGGTCGAGGGTTTCCTGAACGAGTTTGCGCATGGGCCCGAGCTCGCGCGGGCGGTTGATCGCCAGCGCGGCGATCGGCCGACCGTCGCGCTGCCAGGTGACGTGGAAGTCCGTGGTCGCGAGATCGCCGTGGATCTCGTGGCTGTCCCCTGCGGGCGCGTAGCCGATGTATTGGATGCGGTGGCCGTACTGGTCGCTCCAGAAGCTCGCGGGGCTGGGCGCCACCGCGTCGATCCCCAGCATCGCCCGGGCGGCCGCGGCGCCTTGGCGGGCGGCGGCCTCCCAGTGCTCTGAACGAGCATGGGCGCCGAGGAAGTGGTCATATGGGCGGGCGACATCACCGGCTGCGAAGACATCGTCGAGGACCGTGCGGCCGTGCTCGTCACATTCCACGCCGCCGCCGCCGAGGCCGGTGCCGCTCAGCCAGTCGTCGGCCGGTGCGACGCCGACGCCGACGAGGATCGTGTCGCAGGGCACCGTCGTGCCCTCACCGGTGATGAGGGAGACGATCGATCCGTTGTCACCGCGGACGGTGTCGACGGCTGTGACGCCGCAGTGGACCGCGACGCCATTGGCGCGATGGAGATCCGCGAACCAGGTGCCGAGCTCGTGCCCGAACAGACCGACGAGCGGCGCGTCCATCGCCTCGAACAGGGCGACCTCGACGCCGAGCCCGCGGGCCGTCGCGGCCACCTCCTGGCCGATGAAGCCGCCGCCGATCACCACGAGCCGCGAGCCGGGGGTGAGCGCGGCGCGCAGCCGGGTCGCGTCATCGGCGGTGCGGAGCACGTGTGCGTTCGGTGCATCGGCGAACAGATCCAGGCGCCGCGGCACGGCGCCGGTCGCGATCAGCAGGCGGTCATAGCCGAGGGCGGTCCCATCCTCGAGCACGAGCTCGTGATCCTCTGCACGGAGCTGCTTGGCGCCGTTCCCGAGCACGAGCTCGATCGCGTTCTCCTCGTGCCATTCCGGCGGACGGAGGGCGAGTCCCGCGACCTCGGCGGCCCCGGCCAACACAGCCTTGGACAGCGGCGGTCGATCATATGGGGCCGTCGACTCGCTGCAGACGATCGTGATCCGACCCTCGTGGCCGGAACGGCGCAGCGTTTCCACGCACCGCTGGGCGGCCAGGCCGCCGCCGGCGATCACGATGTGCGCGTTCATGGTCATGGTGTTCCTTCGGTCTGAGGACGGACGGTGCGGCTGCGCTCCGGATTCGGGCGGTAGCGCAGTACCAGCAGCGTGAGAATCGGAATGGCGCTCAAGACGACGATGCCGCGCAGCCAGATCCCAGCGCCGTCGCTGCCCGCACCGAGCGCGTGGACCGCGCCCAGGACATAGACAACGACGATGAACCGATGGGCCCGCCGCCAGAGGCCGGGGCGGAAGCGGCGGCGCACGTAGAACGTCAGGCCGAGCAGCATCGCGAGATAGCCGGCAGTGATGCCGAGTCCGGTCCACAGCGGCCGGTAGTCCATCGTGAACGGAACGAAGACGCCGGTGATACCGGGATTCAGCCAGCGGTCACCCAGCAGCAACAGGCCGTGGAGCGGGATCGCGATCAGCGCTGCGACCGCAATGTGCTCGTGCAGCTTGACCAGCACACGCTTGTAGCCGGGTTTGGTGCCGAGGTTCCCGGCCATGTACAAGCCGAGGACCACCGCCGTGGCGATCAGGATGAAGGCGGTGATTCCTGCTGCGCGCGACGTCAGCCAGAAGACGTAGTTCGACGGATCACGGCTATTCATCGGTCTCGCCGCCCTCGGTATACGGTGACGGGGCGGGTGTGGTCTGGGTCACGGGGCTTGCGCTCGGCGCCGCCGGCGCCGGCGGCGTCATGCCCCAGATCGAGAACGCGGCAAGCGCGGCAAGCGCGAGCAGGATCGCCGCCGCGGCGACGATCTCGTTGCGGGCCGGTTGCCAGCGGTCAGCTGTGGGTTGCGCCGAGCTCACGAGGTGCGTGTGACGATCTGCTTGACGGCCGTCTTGGAGCTCGAGGACGACGAGCTGGAGGCTCCCGATGTGCCGGCGGTGCCGGACGAGAGTGCAGGGTCCTTGCCAGCGCGGACCTGGAACGCCAGCAGTGTCAGGATCACGAGGAACAGGCCGAGCGTTGCGGTGATCACGTGCAGAGGACTCGGCGGCCGGCGGCGGGTCCGTGGGGCGGGGGTCGCGGCGCTCATCGTGATCCACACTCCTTGAATCCGTAGCCGCGGGCAAATGAGCGGATCGCGGTGCCCAGGGCCTCAAGCTGGGCCTGATCGCGCGTAGCGCCGGCCTCGTCGCCATCGGCGAGCGCCGTCTGCAGCCGCCGTCGCAGGTCGAGGCGGGCGTGCAATCGGTCGACGACGTTGCTCGTGATCAGATCCGTATCGGCGGCCGGCGGCGTGAGCGCCTCGATCCGCCGCAGCTGCTCGGCGGCGAGGTCAACGCTCTCGCCGTAGGCGACGTCGGGGTCATCGGCCTTCCCGGCCTCCTGCCGTTTGGCCTCCCGCTCGGGATCCAGTTCCGCGCAGATGCGGTCTGCCTTGCGAATGTACGCGGCGCGGGCGGGATCACCGACGCTGGCGGTCCCTGCGGGTTCGTCCACCGTGACGGCCGGAGGTGGTTCCGACACCGGCGCCCGGCGTTCGTCACCGCCGCAACCGGTGATTGCAGCGCCGAGCACGAGCGCCCCGGCGATCACGGCGAGAGGAAGCTGTCTCATGCTGTCACCCTGTCAGTTCTGCGCCGCGTGTGCCGATCATCCAGACCGGTTATAGGGCCGGGAGCCAAACGCGAAGCAAGCCGTGAGTAAAACCTCGCCAAGGTGAACGTCCGGCTAGACTGCCGAGCCTTGCCCTCCTAGCTCAGTTGGTAGAGCACTTCCATGGTAAGGAAGGGGTCACCGGTTCGAGTCCGGTGGAGGGCTTGCTGAATCCCTGCGGGATTCAGTCGCGCGAACGGCTTCGCCTTTCGCGCAGGCCGTGGTGGTTCTGGCTTTGAGGTACGAAACGGGTACAGCCTTCCGTCCAGGTAGCTTCTCGCAGCTGATGCCGCGAATCCGACTTCTCCTTGCCGTGTTCGCTGCCGTGCTGGTGTTCGCTCCGGCGGCCGAAGGCGCCTTTAGCGTGGTGATGCGCGCATGCCCGCCCGCGGCGGAGGAGGAGCTGACGACGATTCCACTGCGCACGGGTGGGCAGCTCCTGCTCGACTACGACGGCGCGCTCCTGACGTGCAAGCCGATCCGGACGGCGCGCGGCAAGCGGGTGCGGCTGACGAAGCTCGGCCCGCTCGATGGTTCCAGCAAGGTCGCCACGGAGCTGAAGGTCGCCTGGACGGTCAGCGATGACAACGAACCGGGACGTGATCGCATCTGGGCGGCAGACCCCAAGACCGGTCGCGTGATCCTCAAGGGCGTGCCGGCTGCTCCAGCCACCGCAGCCGGCGAGAAGAGCGGTCCCGCCGGCGTCGTCCGTCTGGTCACCGCCGGCGACGTGGTCGCCTGGGTGACTGGGACGGGCGAGGTCTTCGCAGCCACCCTGCTCGCGCCCGCGAAGGTCACGACCAAGAACCTCCCTGCCACCCTGCCGACGCTCGGCCGGTTCACAAAGGTTGGCGCCTGGCCGGACGTCGACGTCTCGATCATCGCCAACACCCTGATCGCCATCGAGGGCGGGTACGGCCATTGCGCGAACGCGGTGATCGGCCACCTGGTTTTCGGCCTCAGCCCCACCAGCACGTTCGCCGACGAGACGTCGCCGAACGTGGACTGGGTCTTCCCCTGCCATAAGGGCTGAGGCGAAGCGCGCGTCTCGCGTCAGGCGGCCAGGGCCAGCGGTAAGCGTGGCGCTTACCGCACTCGGGCGCCGCGGAGATTGATCTGGGCGGTACGTTTGGACTGCGGCACGCCCTCGAATCCGATCAGCCAGCCGGCAGCAGGACGCGTCGTGATCTTCACCTGCCCGCCGGAGATGCTTGTCGTGGTGCGGTCGGTCAACACCGCGTACGGGTCGCGCGCGCGTTTGCCGAGCGCGTGGCTGCGAGCGCGCACGTACCGGACCATCGGCGCGAGCGGGATCGACGAGAGCGCGAAGGTGCGGCGGCCGGCCGCAGTGCCGGCGTCCGTGCGATTGACCCGCCCACCGGCCCAGACGGACACCATCGTCGCGTCGCCGCTGCGGCGCTTGAACGTCACCACCGCGTAGCCCGGGAACACGGAGAGTCCGGCGGCCCGTGCACCGGCGGGAGCGTTGCCGGCGGCGCGGCGCAGCGCACGCGCCAGATTGTCGCCGCGGAACATCGAACCGGCGGCGAACGGCGTGCGCTGGAAGTCCGTGTTCGCGCTGGACGTCGAAGCCCCGGCTTGACCCGGTGACAGGTTCG
>Ga0209023_10004029_pt1 | contig 17025 bp, 12 predicted proteins | sample LakOneMetagenome_FD_187468 | JGI IMG/M metagenome (GOLD analysis project Ga0209023, IMG submission 187468) | Freshwater and sediment microbial communities from Lake Erie, Canada (SPAdes) (version 2) | ecosystem: Environmental > Aquatic > Freshwater > Lentic | place: Lake Erie, Canada... | reverse complement strand
CCTGTCCTCTCCCCCGCCCAGGTGCGCGAGGCCCACCGGCAGCTCAACAGCAGCGGCGAGGTGTCTGCGCAGCTGCTGGGCCCCGTGCCGCCACGCGTGACCGGCCACCTGGCCTACCGCGCACTGGTGCCGCAGCAGGCGCTGCCCCAGGCGCTGCGCACGGCCCAGGTCACCGCCTGGCTCGGCCCGCGCCTGCATGCGGTGCAGTACCCCGTGCGCCGGGGCGAGCTGCAGAACATCGTCGTCATCGTGCAGGGGCCTGCGCCGCACGACCTGGAGAACTGGGACCACGCCGCCAACGCCGCGGGCCTGGACCATGCCCTGCAAGGCACGTGCACGGCGCTGCAGGACGTGGTGCGCAGCGTGGCCGACCACGGGCCTGCCGGCTGGCGCCTGTGGCCGCTGTGCGACCGCCCGCCGGTGCGCGGCGCGGGCGAGATGGCGCGCGGCCTGGTGGGCCTGCTGGGCGACGCGGCCCACCCCATGCGCCCCTACCTGGCCCAGGGCGCGGGCATGGCCATCGAAGACGCCGCAGAGCTGCAGCGCGCCCTGTCCATGCACGACCTGGAAGTGCCCTTGCGCCTGACCCGCTACGCCCTCAACCGCTGGCAGCGCAACGCACGCGTGCAGGCGCGCTCCACCCGCAATGGCCGCATCTTCCACGCCACGGGGCCCGTGCGCTGGGGGCGCGACCTGTCGCTGCGCCTGCTGGGCGAGCGGGTGCTCGATGTGCCCTGGCTGTACCGGGGCGACGGGTCGATTGCCAGTTCTCTGTAATGCTATTTATTTGATAGCTGATAGCGCTTGTCCATAGCGCGGTAGAGGCTGTTTTTATTCGAAATCAGAGGTATGGGTGTGGGTGTGGGTGTGGTGGGCCCGGTGCCCCTTCAACGCGGCTCGGCGGCGCGCAGCGGGCAGTCCGTGGCCACGCGCTCGGCCAGCGTCTGTCGCAGGCTCTGCAGGGCGGCGATGCGTGCGTCGATCTCGCCCAGCTTGCTGGCCAGCACTTCGGCCAGGGCGGGGGCCGGGTCCGGCGCGTCCCAGATGGCTGGCAGGCGGTCGCCGATCTCCGCCAGGGTAAAGCCCAGCTGCTGCGCGGTGCGGATGTACTGCACCAGCATCACGGCCTCGGGCGGGTAGTCGCGGTAGCCGTTGGCCAGGCGCCGCGCGCGGATCAGGCCCTGCTGCTCGTAAAAGCGCAGCGCCTCGCGGCTCAGGCCCGACGCGGTGGCCAGGTCACCGATCAGCACGGGTGCCCGCCTTGCCGGTGCCGCCATCGCTCTCGGCCTCGGCCTCGGCATCTGCAGCCGCTGCCGAGGCCGCGGCAGCGGCCTCCAGCACCCAGCGCACGATAGCCGTCTGCACCGGCCGCAGCAGTTCCTTTTGCGCGTAGCCCACAAAGCCGGGGTAGGCCACCGGGTCCACCGTCAGCTCGCGGCCCAGCGTGAAGGGCGGCGTGGGCAGCAGGGCAGGGGAGCCCATGGCGGCCAGGTGTTCCTCGGTCAGCGGTGTCAGGTCGGTCTGCGTGGTGGCGTCGGCCTCGGCACTGGCCGGCCAGCTGTCGGTGATCACCACATCCACTGCCTGCGGCAGCGCCGACGGCTCCACGAACTCGACCTGCGGCAGCGCCTCGTGAAAATGCCGGTCGCACACCTGCACCAGCGCGAACCCCAGCACCTGCGCCAGTTCGTGCCACGAGCGGAACACATTGGTGCTGGGGCCCCACAGGCACACGCGCGCGTCCTGCAGCGGCTTGATGCGGGTGTCCACGTAGTACGCGTCAGTGAGCACCTCGCACGGGTGCCCCTGGGCCGACATGGCGTTGATCACCGGCCGGCGCGATGCCGCCGCAAACGCCGACAGCCGCGGGTGGTCGGACTCGCGCACCACGTACAGCGAGTAGAACGGGTCCAGGTAGCCGGCCAGGTCCTCGGGCCGCTCGCCCGTCTTGAGCAGATTAGGCAGTTCGGTAAATGCCAGGCCCAGTTGCCGAAACGCCTCGATGAAGGTCGTGCGCGTGCGGATGCCGTTGCCCTCGAACGACCACGCCACGGTGCCGCCCGGCGCGGGTTTCAGTGCGGGCCCCGGCGCCTCGCCCGCGAGCGCCCAGATGCGGCGGATGTCGTCAGGTTGCAGGTCGGTCAGTTGGAGAAGGTTCATGGGAGTGCCCGCTGCCGGGATGAAGGCGTGTGGAAGGGAAACAAAGAAAGAGCAGCACGCGTCGCAGAAAGTGCTTGACCCTGAAGCGTACTTCAGGCCTGAAGCTCGGCGCTTCCTTCACTTCGATGACCGCGTTGCCATGGCCACCATTCCTGCATTGTCTGAATCGCGCTACCTGCGCTTCGTGCGCGCCAGCGGCTGGTACGACCTGCTCGTCACCTGGCCGTTCGCGCTGCCCTGGACCTTTGCGTGGCTGTACGCGCAGCTCACCGCGCTGGCGCAGGCGCTGGCCCTACCGGGCACGCTGCACCCGCTCGACAGCACGCACATGCTGCTGGCCAACCTGCTCGGGTCGGTGGTGGTGGTGTGGTCCATCGCGCGCATCGCAGCGCCGTCGCGGCGGCTCGGGCGGCTCGATGGACTGGCGCGCATGTTGTTCTCTGCGTGGCAGATCTACGCCGTGGCGCACGGTGCCAATGCCATCGTGCTGGGCTTCACCGCGTTCGAGCTGCTATTCGGGGTGCTGCAGTGGTGGCGGGTGCAGGGCACAGGCCCCGCCCAGTGCCCGCCGCGGGCCGCTGGCATCAGCGCGCAGGGCCGTGACAAGGCGCAGGCAGCAGCCTGAAGGCCATCACCCCGGCCGCCAGCATGCTGGCGATGGTGAGCATCACCGCCACGTACGGGTCCGCTCCCCGCGCGGCCGCCAGCGATGCTGCCAGCCCCGTGGCCCACTGCATCAGCGCCACGCCCAGGAACAGCGCCATGGTGAAGACCGCCATGGCGCGCCCGGTCATGGCCGCGGGGTAGGCCGAGCGCACGTCGGCGTACTGCAGCACCATGTAGCCCGACAGCAGCCCCACGGCGATGGAGCCTGCCACGTCCAGCCATTCGGCATGCAGCAGGCCCACGGCGGTGAACAGCGCGGCCAGCAGCAACGAAAAGCCCGTGATCCAGCGCCGCCGCCGCCCCGGCCCCGGGTCGAGCCGCCCGAACAGCGCGGGGGTGAACAGCGACACCAGCGACGACAGCATGGCCACATTGCCGCTGGCCACCAGCGAGTAGCCGTGCCGCTCGATGAGCAGCGGCCCGAGCCACAGCCCGCGCAAGGTCAGGAACGACGCGTACGTCATCAGCGCCAGCAGCATGATGCCGGCCGTGTGCGGCAGCAGGAACAGCGCGCCGAAACCGCGCACGGCGGCACCCACCGATTCACGCGGCTGGGTGCCGTGGCCCGCCGCTGCAGGCTCGTGCACCTTCCAGAAGATGAGCAGCCAGGCCAGCGCAGCCAGCACCGCCAGCACGGCAAATCCCATGCGCCAGGACGACTGCTGCACCAGCCACGCCAGCGGCGTGCCCGTGAACAGCATCCCGAGCCCGCCCACGCCCATGGCCACGCCCGACACCATCGCAAAGCGGCTGGCCGCAAAGTAGCGCGCAATGAACACCGTGCAGACCAGGAAGGCCGGTGCGCAGCCCACGCCGATCAGCACCTGGCCCAGCAGCACCGCGCCGTAGCCCGGCGCCAGCGCTGACAGCACCGACCCGGCGATGGCCAGCGGAAACGCCACCAGCAGCGTGCGTCGCACGCCATACAGATCGATCCCCACGCCCATGAACAGCTGCATGCTGCCGAAGGCAAACGCAAAGGCACCGGCGAACACCCCCAGCGCCTGGGCCGACAGGCCGAACTCCGCCCGCAGCCCGGTGGCCATGATGGCCGTGATGGTGCGAAACGCCTGGCTCAGCGCAAAGCCGGACACCAGCGCCAGCAGCATGGCCCAGGCGGTGCGGGTGTGCAGCAGGGCAGGGGGTGTGTCAGGCAAAGACGTTGAAGGGGATCGGGGCGCAGGCAAGGGGGTGGTCTCCAGAAAGGGGCGGCCCTCTGAAGTCATGGCCGGGGCGCTTGTTCCGGCGAGCGTACCTGCAGATCGGCAGGGTTGCTGTCGCCGGTGCAGGCGCACAGCCAAGGAGACAAAGCGGGCGGCTTGTGGGCGGCTTAGGGTATGTCCTGATCCCCTGCATGGGGTGCTGCCTGCGCCGCAGCGGGGCTGCTTTCTTTTCAACAGTTGCATGCAATCGAGCAGGTCGAAAGCCCATTGGGATGGCTGGTGGTCTCAATGGGGCCTTGCCTGGGGGCTTTTGGTGCCGTCACAGACACGCCACCCGCCGAAGGCAGACTTTAGAGGAGCCTCTCGATGTGGGGAACACCCCAATGACGGGCCAAAGGCCCTGGGGCACTCTTGTGGTCATGCCTCGCCGAGTGTCGGAAAAGTGTCTGAAGCCGGTGATGGCGGCTACCGCCCTGGCTGGTTTGACGGCCGTGTACGGCCCGTGATGTCCCAGGACGGTCAAGGCAGGCGACGGTGGCAAGGTTTGTGCTTGGTGGTAGGCAGGGCTGTAAGTCCGCAGCCCCAAGGTGTGGATGTTGAATGGTTGTTGTCGGGTGTGCCGCCAAGGTGCACCGCGACGTCAGGAGTGACCGATGAAGAAGTTGGTTTTGCTGGGTTCTGGTGCGCTGGTGACTCTGATGCTGACGGGTTGTGCAAGCCAACCCCCTGCGCTGCAGGCTTTCTCCGAACCGACAGACCGTGGCGTGATGCAGTTTGCATGCGGCAACGGCGAAAAGGTGGAAATGCAGTTCTTCCCCGACCAGGACATGGGCGTTCTGCTGCGCAGCGGCTGGACGGTGGACCTGCCCAAGCAGGCTGTCGAGTCCGGCTACGCCTACAGCAACGGCCCGACCACCGTGCTGGGCAAGGGCAATGAGCTGACCATCCAGATCGGGCACCTGGCACCTATCTGGTGCCGCAGCAACCGCCCCATGATGGTGGCGGGCGGCGCGCAAAGCAGCGTGCGCTAGTCGCTGTCTCTGTTACCCCGATTTGATTGTTTCAGCGCCGGCCGCCAGCGCGGTGGCCGGGCTGACTGGGCCCTTGGATGCAGGGCCACTTCGGTGCAGTGATGCGCTGATTCGGTGATGCAGACATGGTGCGACGCGGCGCAAGTCGCCAGCCGCACGGCTCGCTCCGGTCTGCCCCGCGCTGCCTATGCACGGATCTGCGCGGTAGCCCGCGGTGCTGGCGCTTGACCTCTCTGCGGCTTTTTCATCTGCCCACGCTTGTGCTGCGGTGCTGTGCGGAACAGAGCAGATCACTCCCCCCATGTATTTGTGCCGCGATGGCATTCGTCTGGCACGTGTGCCACGTCGAGTCAGGTGGGTCTATTGCATCTATTGCATCTAGTGCGTCGAGCACATCAGCTGCAGTTGCCGTGCGCGCCGGTGTGACCAGCTTCGATCCCCGCAACTCCTTGAGCCAGGGCTACCGCCGCAGCCGAACTCGCAGTGGTTGCTGCAGTTGTGGCCGCAGTAGCCGTAGCAGTGACGGCTGCATTGGCAGTGGCCGACCTCGCCACCACAGCACTGCCTCAACCTCCCGCCGCACACGCGTCCGGCGACGCCGATGATGCTCGCTGCTCCAGCGTCAGCGGCGTGATCAGGTGGTTGCCGTTGGCGTCGCGCACCGTCACCGACACCTCGCGGCTGTCGGCGCGTGCATCGCTGAACTGCAGCCGCATGACGGCGGGCTCGGAGCGGGCCTGCGCCACGCCGTCGGTAAAGCCTGTCGTCTCGAAACGGCCTTCCACCATCGCCACGCCGTCCGCATCGATCTCCCAGGGGCCCGTGTGAATGAAGCGCCGGCAGGTGATGGTCAGCTCCACCAGTTCACTGTCCAGCCGCAGATTGGCCTGGCCGCAGGTGGGGCAGGGTACGCCGGTCGAAAAGCCCGAGCCCGCAAAGTTGTACACGCCATTGATCGGCCCGGTGCCCGTGCCCCCGGTGCCGGGGCCGCACGCGGCCAGTGCCAGCAGGGTGCTCAGGAACAGGCACCGGGCCACGCGAGCGAGGAATTCAGGAAGGGCGTTCATCGTTGTCTGCGGCGTAGAAGTAGCTGCCAAAGCGGGCGCGCCGGTTGCGCTCGCCGGCCGGGGTGTGGGCCTGGTCGTGGTCGTAGCGGGCCTGGGCCTCGGTCATCACCGTCTTGAACGCCTGGCGCCATGCCTTGGCCGCCACGGCATGCAGGCGCCGGGCTGACTCTTCGCTCAGCTGGTCCACGAACACCGCCTGCTCCAGGTAGTTGTGGCCGCCTTGCAGATTGAGGCTGGCGGCGGCCAGGTGGTCGTGCAGGTTGTCCTGCATCAGCTGCGCCATTTCTGCAAAGCCCTGGCGGGGTACGAAGCCGGTGGCCAGCAGCCGGATCTGCCCATCGTCGCCCTCGTCGGCCATGCCCAGGCGCACCAGCTCGTCGAGCACGGCGCGGGGGCGCACGTCGCTGCTGATGCCGGCCACCAGCGCATCGAAGCTGGGCACTTCACCGTTGTTGCTGCCCTTGTTGCCGCCCTTGTCGTTGCCGGTGCTGCTGCCGTCGTTGTGGCCACCGCTACTGCTGCTGCTGCTGCGGGGTAGCGCGCGGGGCTGGCCTTCGTCGTCCAGGCACGCGGTCTGGCTCAGCCAGCGCGCGGCGACCTGGCTGGCCATGTTGAGCGGGGTCTCTGCGGGCTCGTCGTCAGAGGCGGGCTCGGCCAGGCGCCCCAGATTGCGCACGTCGCGCCGGTGCACACCGGACATCAGGCTCACGGCGCTGTCGGTGGTCTTCTTGCCGGTGGCGAGCAGCTCGTCATGGGCGGCGTCCAGAAACACCTTCTTCATGGCCGCGGCAAACGCCGGGTAGGCCACGCCATTGCGCAGCAGCAGGCGCGCCAGGGGGCGCAGCACATGCAGGGCAGAGGCCAGGACGATGGCGGAACGGGAGGGCATGCAGTGGGTCGGCAACGAAGGGGCTGTGGCGTATGGATTGTCATCTGGTTGACCGCTTCGAATTACGTGGGATATTATCCCACTTATTCGAATGAAGCGAATACGAATGCGGCCGGGGCCTGCGGCGCAAGCCGGGCCGCAGATGTGTCCACCAAGATCAACAGGGAGAAATCGAATGGCATACAGAGGGTTGGCAGAAAAAGTGCCGGGCGCGTCAGGTGTATCGGGCGCCTGGCTGGCCGTAGCCACGGCTGCGCTGGTGTCCGGGTGCGGCGGCGGCAATGGAGACGGCGGCGGGCCGGCGGTACCCAACGAGGCGCGGCTGCAGGCCATGCGGTCGGGCGACCTGGTGGCGTACTTCAAGTCCAAGGTGGCGCAGCGTGTGGCGCTGGGCTACAGCGGCACGGCCATCACGGTGCCCACCGTGGGCGCCTTGAGCGCTGCCGGCAGCGTGGTGACGAACACCGGCGCACCGCTGGTGGGCGGCGCGGTGGAAGAAGACGGCCTTCTCAAGGCCGATGGCAACATGCTCTACGCCCTGCACCGCGACTACGCCACCGACACGGGCCGCGAGCCCCCGCGCCTGTCGGCCATGGCCCGTGCGGCCGATGGCAGCCTGAGCAGCGTGGGCCGCGCCACGCTGGACGCAAAATTCATCCCCCACGGCTTTTACGTGGCGGTGGGCGGCACGCGTGCAGCGGTGCTGTCGCAGCAAGACCCGTATGCCGACCGGCAGCCATTCGGCGCTGCGGACGTGGGCACCACGGTGCTGCCCGAGTACAGCCGCACGCTGTCGCTGGACGTGTTCTCCATCGGCAAGGGCAGCGCCCCCGCACCGCTCAAGCGGATGCGCATCGACGGGCTGCTGGTGGGCAGCCGCCTGATCGGCAACACGCTGTACCTGGTCACCACCTGGTCGCCCGACCTCACGCGGTTCTCCGTGCCCGCTGGCGCGTCGCCATCGGCTGTGGATGCGGCGCTGAAGGACCTGAACAGCGCAGCGCTGATACCGAGCTTGCGCGTGGACGGCGGTGCGCCGCAGCCACTGGTGAACGAGGCCGACTGCCTGGTGCAGCCGGGCAATGCGTCGCTGGCACTGCAGCTCACATCCATCACCGCCATCGACCTCACGTCCTCCAGCCTGGCGCGCACCAGCCGCTGTGTGGCGGGCGGCAGCGAGGCGGTGCACATCGGCGCGCGCAGCGTGTACGTGGCCACCTCGCGCCAGTACCGCATCGGTGGCGACGTGATCAACGCCGCGTTTCCTGCAGGCAGCCGCACCGACATCCACAAGTTCAGCTTCAGGGGTGCGCAGGTGGACTACGACGCCTCGGGCAGCGTGGACGGCCACCTGGGCTGGGACCTGCGCCGCATGCCGTCGCGCCTGAACGAGTACCAGAACGACCTGCGCGTGGTCACCTTCACCGGCACCGTGGGCCGAAGCGGCATGCCGCCGGTGACCATCCAGGCGCAGCAGGCTTCGCCCGCGTTGCTGACCGTGTTGCGCGACAGCGGCAGCGACAGCCGCCTGGGCGTACAGGGCAGGCTGCCGCTGAAGCTGCGCACCCCGCGCGGCGACCAGCAGGTGGACACGGTGCACTTTGCGGGCACCCGTGCCTACGCCACCACCTTCGCCGCGGCCGAGCCCCTGTGGGTGCTGGACCTGGGCAACGCCGCCAACCCCACGGTGGCCGGTGAGCTGGCCGCAGGCGGCTTTGCCGACCATCTGTTTCCGTTGCCGGGTGGCCTGCTGCTGGGCGTGGGCAAGGACAGCGCAGAGGGCGGGGTGGCCGACGGCATCCAGCTGGCGCTGTTCGACGTGCGCAACGCGGCGCAGGGCCAGCGGCTGGCGGCGCAGAAGCTGGGCGGGCGCGGCAGCATCACCACGCTTGGCAGCGCGCGGCCGGTGCTCGATGTGCAGGCCATCGACAACAACCGGGTGCGCATCGCGTTTCCGGCCCGGGTGTACATGGCGCCGACCATGATCGGCACACCGCCGCCCATCCGGGGCTACCAGGGCGCGGCGCGGCTGGAGGTGAACACCGCTACCGGCACGCTGGGCGTACGGTCCATGGCAGTCTCCACGGCCATCTTCAACGGCGACACGCCCGAGCTGTACAACCGCTTCGACATCTCCAGCGAGCGCAGCCTGCAGGTGGACAACGCGGCGTACCAGTTGTCAGGGGGGCAGGTGTTGACCAAGATGGGCGATTGAATGGACGACGCCGCCGCTGCGGGCGTGTGGCCTTCTTCACAGCCCGCATCTCATCGCCTTGCGCCGCATCGCATCGCATACCGTTGCAGGACGGTGCAGGGGTATGGCAGGGGGATTTGCAATGGGCTGCGGGGCCGTCCTTACCCGCGCCGCAGGACTGGCGTGCCATGCCCCATGGGCATCCGCCGTGGACCCGGCGGGGTGGGCGCGGACTATCCCCAGAGAAGTGGCACTATAAAAATAATAGCTGCTAGCGCTTATCCAGCAAGCGGTAGCGGCCATTCAATGTCTGATGCGGTGGCGGCGGGCTTTTTGTGTGGCGGCCGCAGTGCGGGCTCCGTGCCTCGCGCTTCTTGACCCGCGCTTCTTGCTTCGTCCTGCTGCAACGGTCACAGGTCTGTGCGCAGCTTCCAGATTTCGGGGAACAGCACCACGTCCAGCATCTTGCGCAGGTAGCTCACGCCGCCGGTGCCGCCCGTGCCGCGCTTGAAGCCGATCACGCGCTCCACGGTGGTCACGTGCCGAAAGCGCCACAGGCGGAATGCGTCTTCCAGGTCGGTGAGTTCCTCGCCCAGCTGGTACAGGTCCCAGTGCTCCTTGGGGTTGCGGTACACCACCAGCCAGGCCTGCTCCACGCCGTCGCTTTCTGCGTAGGGCTGCGTCCAGTCGCGCTCCAGGTGGCCGGCGGGCACGGGGATGCCGCGGCGCGCCAGCAGGCGCAGGGCTTCGTCGTACAGCGACGGCGCCTCGTACGCGGCCTGCACCTGGGCCAGCAGGTCGGCGCGGTGCTCGTGGGGCTTGAGCATGGCGCGGTTCTTGTTGCCCAGGGCGAACTCGATGCTGCGGTACTGATAACTCTGAAACCCGCTGGACTGGCCCAAATACGGGCGCATGGCGGTGTACTCGGGCGGCGTCATGGTGGCCAGCACGTCCCAGGCGTGCACCAGCTGCTCCATGATCTTGGAGACGCGCGCCAGCATCTTGAAGGCCATCTGCAGCTCGTCGTTGGCGATGTGCGCAATGGCCGCGCGCAGCTCGTGCAGCATGAGCTTCATCCACAGCTCGCTGGTCTGGTGCTGCACGATGAACAGCATTTCGTCGTGCGCAGGCGACAGCGGCTTTTGCGCGGTGAGGATGGCGTCGAGCTGCAGGTAGTCGCCGTAGCTCATCGACTGGCTGAAGTCGAGCTGGGCGCGTTCCTCGTGCACGATGGACTCGGGCAGGGCAGCGGCCGGCGTGTCGCTGGCGGGGACGGTGGTCTGGGAAAAGGGGCACATGGTGGTCTCCTGCGTTCGCGCCGTTTCACACGGAGCGCTCGATCAATCCGGGCCGTTCGGGCTGAGCCTGTCCAAGCCTTGCGCGGCACGTCGGCAAGCTCAGTGTGAACGGGTTGAGGTGTTTTTGGATGCCGACAGGCCTCAGGTCACCGCGTGCGTCTGGTTGAACTCTGGCTTTTGCCAATCGCCACTCTCCAGCACCTGGCGCAGGTGCTCCACGGCATTCCACACGTCTTCAAACCCCAGGTACAGCGGCGTGAAGCCAAAGCGCAGGATGTCCTTGTGCGGGCCCTTGCCGCCATCCCCCTTGCGGAAGTCGCCGATCACGCCGCGCGCAATCAGCGCCTGCACGATGGCGTAGGCGCCGCTGCCCTGGCCGTTGACGCCCGCACCCTCGTCACGCGTCAGGCAGACCTGCGAGCCGCGCTGTGCATGGTCGCGCGGAGTGGCCAGGCCCAGGCCGTGGCCTGCGCAGCGCTCCTCCACCAGGCGGATGAACAGGTCGGTGAGCGCCAGCGACTTGGTGCGCAGCGCGGCCATGCCGCCCAGTGCCTGCGCGGCGGTGAACACGTCCAGCCCGCACTGCAGGGCCGACAGGCTGATGATGGGCTGCGTGCCGCACAGGTAGCGCGTGATGCCGGGTGCAGGCTGGTAGTCGGGCGTGAACTGGAACGGCGCCGCGTGGCCCCACCAGCCCGACAGTGGTTGCCAGAAGCGGTCGGCGTGGCGCGGGTGCACCCACACAAACGCCGGTGCGCCGGGGCCGCCGTTCAGGTACTTGTAGCCGCAGCCGACGGAAAAATCTGCGCCCGCGCCGTTCAGGTCGACTGGTACCGCGCCCGCGCTATGCGCCAGGTCCCACACGCACAGGATGCCCTGGGCGTGCGCGGCGGCCGTGATGGCGGCCATGTCGTGCATGGCGCCGGTGCGGTAGTTCACATGGGTGAGCATCAGCACCGCCACATCGGCGGTCAGCGCGGCGGCGATGTCTTCGGGCTCCACCAGCACCAGCTCCAGTCCGCGCTCCTTGCACAGGCCTTCGGCGATGTACAGGTCGGTGGGGAAGTTGCTGCGCTCGCTTACGATGCGCTTGCGCGCGGGGTTGTCCTCGCGGGCGATGTTCAGCGCCGCGCTCAGTACCTTGTAGAGGTTGATCGAGGTGCTGTCGGTGCAGACCACTTCGTTCGGGCCGGCGCCGATCAGCGGGGCCAGCTGGTTGCCCAGGCGCTGGGGCAGGTCGAACCAGCTGGCGGTGTTCCAGGATTTGATGAGGTCCGTGGCCCACTCGCGCGTCACCACGTCGGCCACACGCGCGGCGGCGGCCTTGGGCGCCACGCCCAGCGAGTTGCCGTCCAGGTAGATCACGCCCGGGGGCAATGCAAAGTGCTCGCGCAGCGGGGCGATGGGGTCTTGCGCGTCGAGTGCGCGGCAGTCTTGTGCGGTGATGGTCATGGCAGATAGGTTGTTAATTGCTTCTGTTTTGATAGCTGCTGGCGCTTTCTCAGCAAGCGGTAGCGGCCCAAAAGCTTTAAAAAATGAGTGATCAGGCCAGCGCGCGCAGCACGGCGCGCACGGGTGAGGCGTCGGCGGTGGTGAGCTTGAGCGGCAGGGCGATCAGCTCGTAGTCGCCCTCGGGCACATCGTCGAGCACCAGGTTCTCCAGCACGCGCAGACCGCGGCGGCGGATGACCTGGTGGCTGTCGAGCGTCTTGCTGTCGGCCGGGTCGATGCTGGCGGTGTCGATGCCTACCAGCAGCACGCCCCGGTCCGCCAGGCGCTCGATGGTGTCGGGGGCGTAGGCCGCCAGGGCGCCATCCCAGCGGTCTTGGGGCATGTGCTGGTAGGTGCGCACCAGCACGCGCTGCGGCAGCGTGGCGTCCACGGCGTGGGCTACGTGGTCCCAGGTGATGAGCGGGCCGCGCGCGATCGCATGGATCACGCGGCAGGGGCCCAGAAAGGCGTCGAGCGACACCTCGCCGATGCTGGCACCGTGTTCGTCGTAGTGCAGCGGCGCATCGGCATGCGCGCCCACGTGGGGCGACAGCGTGATGGCGCTCACGTTGACCGGGCAGCCGGGTCCGATGGTGGCGCACCACTGCTGGCTGTACGCCGTGTCGCCCGGGAACACGGGGCTGCCCGCATGCACGGGCGGCGAAATGTCCCAGAGCCTGCGGGCGGTGGGGGAAGAGGGGCTGGTTGGCATGGGACAAAGTTTGCATGTCCCGGAAAAACAGTGGTGTCGGTTATTTCCAACACGGCTGTGGTTTTTTGTTGAGGCTTCAACGATCTGCGAGGCTGCAGATCAGAAGACGAGGCCATCCGCCAGCGGTGGCAACCTATGCCGCATGGGCGCCCGGTGGCAGGTAGGGTCGCCGGCCTCGAACTGCAATGCATCGCGACTGGATGGTCCGCAGGTTTGGAAGGACCGAGCTACGGCCTCATCTCGCTGCCTGGCCGTGCGGACCGATTGCGTGGAGCTGCGCGACAGCCCCCGCAACCAGACGCAACCGGACTCCACCAGACGAGTTGCACACGTTCGTGATCTCACCCCAGGTACGGCCGCTCAGACACCAGCAACGCCTTCCTGGCGAAGTCGCGCCACGCGGGCGGTGCCTGCCGCCCCAGCACAATCAGCCCCACGACATAGGCCTGAGCGCGTCGCTGCAGTGGCTCGTTCTGCAGCACCTTTTCTGCTTGAACGACATCCCGCGTTGTCTGCATGATGTCGACAAAGCGGCGCAGCGCCAGGGACTCGTCGCTCTTGTCCTCGTGCAGCTTGGCCACAAGAGGTTCCAGATTGCGCCGGTGTTTCAGGGCCAAACCCAGAGCACTCCAAAAAGCGTCCCCATCGATTCCTCGCTGGGGGTCCAGGCTCAGGCTGCGCTCCACCAGATCAGCGGGTGCGTCGTCGGACGCTGCAATCAACCGCAGCGTGCGCTCGCTGCCAGGGTTGGCTTTCCATCGCCTGGCCGCAGCATCGATCTTGCCTTGATGGAGTTCAAAATAAACCTTTGCAGGATCGTTGTCCAACAAGCCTTCTCCGGTTTCCAGGCTGCGGTTGTTCCGTAAAGCTTCAGACTTCGGCAACAGGTCCTGCACATTGGCATTGACTCCGTTCATCAGCCGCCTGATACGGGCGAGGTCGAGGGAGGCGAACTCCGCCAACGCGGGGTTCTGGCTTGCCACACCGTAGGCTTTCGATGCCTCTGGCCAATTGCCTGCTGATGAAAAATCGTACGCGGCTGCCAAAGCAAACCATGGGTTACCAGGGTGTTTTTGATATCCCGCGACAAACGCAGCCTCGCGCGAAGGGCCGCGGTCCATGCATCGCACCGCTACGTATTGCATGCTTGGGTTCGCTGCATGTTGAGCGGCCAGCGCTCTTTGCCGCTCGCAGGTGGCCGCGCGATCGGCAGAGCTGTCTTGCTGCGCGCGCAAAGCCACGACATCGAGAGCGTTGTGGGCCAGTCGCGTGCTCAGAACTTCGGGGTATTCAGGCAGCACAGACGCTTGCGTCAACCAGTCCATCAGGCTGGCCGACTCCGGCGAGTCCCACCGAGCGTGTGCCAGGATCACGGCTTTGCGGGTGTCTTCCTTTTCCACCACCCCCAGATTGGAGCGCCACGAGTTGGCGGGCGGCGCGCTCAGCACAGTGCGGGTGCCGCCACCGCCCTTGGTTTGAATGCTTTTGGGGGGCTCTTCCAGCACGATCTGAACCGAGGTTGGCAGCCACCGTCCATGCGGGACTTCGTGGGCCGCGGAGCCGGTGTGGTTGCCGTAGCCGACGCTCCACTCCATCAGGGGGCTTGCCAGTGCGATGTTGTAAACGTATTGACCGCTGATAACGTCTGGGGTCTCTTCGAAGGACTCGATGTCCTGGCCCTCCACCGTGCGTGAACTCACCCGAAGGGAGCTGTCGACCTCCACATTCACATGCTGCGTGGCGCCCGGGGGCAGGGACAGCTTGTGGTTCCCCACCTGCGATATCACCGGGCGATCCAGGCCGTTGTGCACCCAGACGGTTGCCGTGCCTACGCTGGCACTCGTGCCCATGAGGCTGCCGATGATGCCGCCCGCTACCAGCAGGCGTGCCGCCCCGGGCACCCAGCCGTCGGCCACCTGAAAGCGCGACCACCAATCCAGCCGCTTTTGCAAGGGGCGCTCCTGCCCCGTCACAAAGGTGCTGTATTGACGGGGGACTGCCGGCGCTGGGGGCGCCTCACCCATGTCGGCGCCTTGTCCGGCTGTCGTCTGCAATCGCCTTTCCGTGTTCAGCATCTGGTCCAGCGCTGCGCGGCGCAACCGCCCCAGCGACCCACTGAATGCTCGCACCCAGCCGTCGATCACATTCAGCCAGTCTCCGATGTTGCTCAAGCCGGGCGCGCCCAGGGTGAACTCTTCCAGCATGGCGCTCCAGCTCGCGGCGCCTACCTGGCGCAGCGTTGCCTCATCCACGACGACCGAGTTGCGGGCGTTGTCGACCTCTTGCAGCAAGCGGTACAACTCGAGTGCGTGGCTCACCACGCGGTTGCGCTCGGCATCACTGACCTTGCGCTTGGCCGTCACCATCGCCACCTGATTGGCCAACGCGCCGTGTGCATCTGCAATGTTGGCCTGCAAGTGTTCCGTGTAGTGGACCAGCGACAGCAAGCCCCGCCAGTAGGCTTCCCAGCCGGGACCCGCCTTGCGCGCTTTGGCCAGAGCTGCCGTACGGCACAGGCGGTCGTGTTCCACGACCCGCCCTGTCACCGCCTCCATCTCCTCATCGATCGCCCGCAGGGCCGCACCCACTTCCTTGAGCTTGATGCCCTTGCCCCGGAAGCGAATCACGCCGTCCGCACTTTTGGCTGCACCGTCTTGAATGGCCGTGAGCTGTGCTTTCTCGTTCGACAAAATGTCCAGCTGCCGCAAATCCTGTTGCAGGGAATCGGGGTACAGGCCGTCCACCGAGTCCGGGCCCTCCCGGTACAGCCCGTCCAGATCCGCCGCGGACCGGGTGATGGAGCGGGAGAGATAGCAGCCTCTGTAGCCGCGCTTGTACGACTCGCGGCCATATTCGATGCCCAATGCGGCCAACGATTCTTCACGGGTTGCGGTCGGCAAGGGAGGATCGATGTTGGTCACCATGTCGGCGCACATCTTTCGCTTCAGTGCATCGGCGTTTTTGAACAGCCCCCAGGCCGAGCCCTCGTCCAGAGGCACCGGGAGGTAGATGTGTTTGGCATTGGCTTCACGCTCGTGGTTGAGCGGGTGGCTTGCCCACATGCGTGAAATCTGCACCGCATGCTGCTCGAAAATTCGGTGGGCGGCGGGGTCGCCGCGCGGCTTGCTGGGCTCACCAAAAGTGGGGTCGTCAAGGATGTTGCGCAGCCTGGCAATGATGAGGGACTGGATTTCAAACAGATCCGCCGTCACCCGCCCCGCCCGCACTTCTGCATTCGCGAACGCCAGCGTTCTGTCCCAGGCTGTGTCTGCAGCCTGGCAGCGGTACAGGGCGTTGATCAGTGCATCGCTGCCTGTGAGGCTGACCGACACACGGTCTGCCTGGAACTCCATCTCGCGGGACAGTGCCCGCTCTGCGGCGAGAACCACTTTGAAAAAAGTGTCGACCACGGAGCGGATCGCCCACACCACCAGCGACAAGATCCAGCCTATCCAGGCGATGCGGATGTCAAAGCGAGACAGGCCTTGCAGAAAGCCATCCAGGCGGTCGCGCTTGGCCACCACGTGCCCGGCAATCTGCTGGGCGATGTAAACCCAGCGCCCCACCGCCATGGACCTTTGCGCAAAGTGCCCGAACTCGTGGGCCAGCACGGCCTTGAACTCGGAGGCATTGAGCACGTTGACAAGCGGCAGGCCGATCTCCAGGTTCTTGCGGGACGGGAAGATGAGGTTCAACAGCGACAGGTCATAAAACACTGCTGCGTTGACCCGCGCAGACAAGAAGACCTTGCGGGGCCGCGGCGCCCGGGCCTCGTCGGCCAACCGGTACAGGAAGGCGAAGAGTTTTGGTTGATCCTCTTCCTTGATTTCGGTGAGGTCCGCGATGCTGTTGCGCTTGACGAACCAAATGGCCTTCAGCATGAAAAGCGCGATGAAACCTGCCGCCACACCTCCCAAGAAAAGCCACAGGCCGTCATGCGGCGTCCGGGTGCTGGCGCGGATCAGCGCATAAGACTTCCAGACAAACCAACCCGACAGCGAGAGGTAAAAACCGACGAACCCCAGAAGTGCCGCCAACGCAATCCAGGCATGGCGCCTGTAAGCCGGTGTCGCCTTGACCAGTTCCTCTGGATAAGTTTTTGGCCCAGCTGGATAGTTCAGCTCCATGTGATCCCCCTGCCTTTTTGAGTAAATTTGCCGAGGAGTTTATTCGCGACGGCAGGTGCAACAGGCTCAGGCAGGTGTTGACGGACCGTGTGAGTTGTCCCAAGCTGTTGATTTCCATGCAAACCTGACCCACCATTTCCATCGAATCTTGACCCACCCTTGTTCGTGAACTTCACGCTCACGTTGTGGATAAGTTCTTGGTCGCCTTCTCCTTCTTGGTGGTGTGT
>Ga0209023_10004028_pt1 | contig 17036 bp, 14 predicted proteins | sample LakOneMetagenome_FD_187468 | JGI IMG/M metagenome (GOLD analysis project Ga0209023, IMG submission 187468) | Freshwater and sediment microbial communities from Lake Erie, Canada (SPAdes) (version 2) | ecosystem: Environmental > Aquatic > Freshwater > Lentic | place: Lake Erie, Canada... | reverse complement strand
GCGACACCGCCGGTAAGGCCGATGATGTATTCGCTCATGCGTGCATTATGTGGTGGATTCCATTCGCATGGCGTGCTCCTGCGGTTGTGGATGCGCTGCCGAGTCTGCACAAGCGCGGCCGCCAAGTCAGGGCACGCCCCCGCTGGGCTGCTCTTGCTACGCCAAGCCGGCGAGCCGCATATACCAGCCCACCAGATCGTGCCCCCAAAAGAAGCTGATCCAGCCAGCAAGCGCCAGATACGGACCAAACGGAATGGGGGTGGCCTTGTCGCGGCCTTTGACCGCCAGCCAGATCGAGCCGACGACGGCTCCGATGAACGACGACAGCAAGATGGTGGGCAGCACCCCTGCCAAGCCCGTCCACGCGCCCAGCGCAGCCAGCAGTTTGAAATCGCCGTGCCCCATGCCTTCCTTGCCGGTGAGCTGCTTGAATACCCAGTACACCGACCACAGGCTGAGGTAGCCCGCCATCACCCCCAGCATCGCGGATTTCTGCCCGACGTACAGGTTTTCCACGGCCGCAATCATGCCTAGCCATAACAGGGGCAAGGTCAACTGGTCAGGCAATAGTTTGGTGCGGAAGTCGATCCCGGACAGCGCAATCAGATAGCCGGTCAACAGCATGGCGCCAAAGCCCTTCCAGCCGAATCCGAAGTGCCAGACACAGGCCAGAAACAATACGCCGGTCAGCAGCTCCACCAGTGGATACTGGATCGAAATCGGAGTCTTGCAGCCCCGACATTTGCCACCTTGCAGCACCCAACTCAGCAGCGGGATATTCTCGTACCAGTGCAGCGGCTTTTTGCATTTTGGGCAGTGCGAGCCCTCCACCACGATGCCGGGTGGCGGGGGGTCGTACAGTTCGGGTTCGTCCAGGATCTCGCGGGCGTCGCGCTTCCACTGCCATTCCAGGCGTGCGGGCAGACGCAAGATCACCACATTGAGGAAACTACCCACCAGCAAACCAAGCCCGGCTGCGGCGGGATAGCCGAAGCCGGGGTGTGCATCAAGGAAGGCCATCGCGTCGCAAGTCCCTTACATCACCGTCATCGCGATCTTGAAGATCGGCAGGTACATGGCCACCACGATCGAGCCGACCAAGCCACCAATGATGACCATCACCATCGGTTCGATCAGGCTGGACAGCGCATCCACCGTATTGCTGACCTCTTCCTCATAGAACTCGGCGACCTTGTACAGCATGGTGTCGAGTGCGCCGGCCTCTTCGCCGATCGCGGTCATCTGCACCACCATATGCGGGAACAAGTTGACCTGTTTCATCGCGACATTGACCGGGTAACCCACCGCAACGTCGTCCTTCATCTTCATGACGGCCTGTTCATACACCATGCTGCCGGTGGCACCGGCCACACTGTCCAGCGCCTCCACCAGCGGTACACCGGCCTTGAAGGTGACCGCCAAGGTACGTGCAAAGCGGGCAATGGCCGATTCGTGCAGCACCTTGCCAATCACCGGCAACTTCAACATCATTCGATCCACGGTGTGCTGCAATTTGGCCGAGCGCTTGTAGCTGTAAATGAAGAAGCCGATACCGCCGGCAGCGATGATGCCAATCAGCCAGAACCACTTGACGAAGATGTCTGATATGCCGAACACCAAACTTGTAAATGCAGGCAACTCAGCCCCGTAGCTGCTGAATGTTTCCTTGAAGATCGGCACCACATAGACCATCAACACCGCGCAGACCAGGATGGCAACCGCGATCACTGCAGTTGGATAAAACAGTGCTTTCTTGATCTTGCCTTTGATGCTTTCCAGATTTTCTTTGTAAGTAGCAATGGTTTCCAGCACCGTTTCCAGCACGCCGGAGGATTCGCCGGCGCGCACCAGATTGCGGTACAGCTCGTCGAATTGCACCGGGTATTGACTCATCGCTTCGTAGATCGACGCGCCGCCCTCGATATCACTGCGCAGACTGTTGACCATTTTTTTCATGGTCGGGTTCTTGCTGCCACCACCGATGATTTCCAGTGAGTTCACGATCGGTACGCCGGATTTCATCATGGTCGCCAGCTGGCGGCTGAACACGGCGATATCGCGTGCCGAGACCTTTTTGGCAGCGCCGCCAAAAAATGGCTTGGACTTGGGCTTGACTACGGTGGGGTTGATGCCCTGCTTGCGCAGCTCGGCACGCAGCAGATTGGCGGTGCGTGCCAACTGCTCGCCTTTCATTTCCTTGCCACGCTTGTCACGGCCCTGCCAGACAAATTCTTCCAACGGGTTCAAACGGCGGGCTTCGGCTTTATCCCTGGCCTTGCTGATCGCGGCTCTACGAGCGGACATGGGGCTCCCCTTCAATCCTTGGTGACGCGGTTGATCTCAATGAGGCTGGTGACCCCCTGTCTCACCTTGTCCAACGCAGAACGCCGCAAATCGCGGACGCCGCTGAGCAGGGACGCCTCGGTAATCTGTTGCACATTACCACCGGCCAGCACGATTTGCTGAATTTGCTCGGTCATCGGCATCACTTGGTAGATGCCGGCGCGACCTTTGTAGCCCTCGGTGCAGTCCTCACAGCCCACGGCCTCATACACGGTGATGCCTGCGTGCACTTCATCGGCGGTGAAGCCTTCCGCCAGCAGCGCATGTTCCGGCAGATGCACCGCGCGCTTGCAGTCATGCAGGCGGCGCACCAAGCGCTGGGCAATGACCAGGCTGACCGAGCTGGTGATGTTGTACGGGGCGATGCCCATGTTCATCAGGCGGGCAATCGTCTGCGGGGCATCGTTGGTATGCAGGGTGGAGAGCACCATGTGGCCGGTCTGCGCGGCCTTGACCGCGATTTCTGCGGTTTCCAGGTCGCGAATTTCACCCACCATGATCACGTCCGGATCCTGGCGCAGGAAGCTACGCAGAGCGGCGGCGAAGGTCATGCCGCGCTTGACGTTCTGCTGCACCTGGTTGACGCCGGGCAGCCGAATTTCCACCGGATCTTCCACCGTGCTGATGTTGCGCGTTTCATCGTTCAGGATTCCAAGCCCGGTGTACAGGCTGACGGTCTTGCCGGAACCGGTGGGGCCAGTGACCAGCACCATGCCATAGGGCTTGTGGATGGCGTCCAAAAACAATTTTTGTTGCACTGGCTCGTAGCCCAGCTTGTCGATGCCCATCTTGGCGGCGCTGCCGTCAAGGATACGCAGCACGATCTTCTCGCCAAACAGCGTCGGCAGGGTGCTGACGCGGAAGTCGATTTGCTTGGTCTTGCTGAGATTGAGCTTGATGCGACCGTCCTGCGGAACACGCTTCTCGGCAATGTCCAGTTGCGACATCACCTTCAGCCGGGCGGCGATGCGCGCATGCAGCTTCACCGGCACTTTCTTGGCAGTCTTCAGGATGCCATCGATGCGAAAACGCACCCGATATTCGGTTTCATAGGGCTCAAAATGGATGTCCGAGGCCCCTTTGCGAATCGCGTCCACGAGCGCTTTGTTGATGAATTTGACGGTTGGGGTGTCCTCGCCACTGGCATCGACCCCGGAGTCATTGGAAAAATCATCATCCCCCCCGCTGACCTCCAGTCCTTCCAGACCGTCGGCATCGTCCATGTCGGCAGCCAGCGCTTCGGCGGCTTCCAACCAAAGATCCAGGCAGCGCTTGATGCGGTCGGCATCCACCAAAATAGGCTCTACTGCCAGATTGGTATGGAACTTGAGTTCTTCCAGCGCCTGATTGTTGGTCGGGTCTGAGGTGCCCACGAACAGCCGATTGCCGCGCTTGTACAGCGGCAATACCTGATGCTTGCGCAGTAGATCTTCCTTGACCAACGTAATTGCGGACTGGGCCGGATCCAGTGCCAGTGCATCGACGATCGGCATGCCGAACTCCACCGAATTGGCTGCCGCCAACGCTGCCGGCGAGGCCAGCCGGTGCTGTACCAGATACGCTGCCAGTGGCGACTTCTCGGCAGTGGCGGCGTCCATTGCCTTGCGCGCCACCGCCTCATCCAGCGCGCCGTCCATGACCAAGCGCCGGGCGATGCCGGTGATACCCATCAGATTGGCGGCGGTGGCAGTGCTCATTGGTGCGGATCTCCCCTAGGACGGGGTGACTTTAGCGTAAATGCGCTGGGATGCGAAACAGCGACTCAATACAATCTTGGGGAAAGATGGTCTTTTGTCTTACTTTTACTAGGTATTCCGGCATGTTCAATCTCTCTGCAGTCATATAGGAAATAATGGAAAAGCGGGAGGTTGTTCATGGGGTCAGTAGGCACCCATGTGCCTGCAGCAGCGATACTTAGAGGGTAATGCAGGATTAGATAGTCGGGAGGACGGGTGCCTGTTGCAGTGCACACATCTGCGATGTCGTTGACCGAGATCAAACATGGCTTGGCTGCGTCGGCCAATGGGCGTGCGTTACACGCATCCAGCGCGTCGAAGAGGGGGGTGAGCTTGATAATGCGCTTTCGTGCCTCGACAATGGTGCCACGTTGAAATGCGATTCCAGAGAGTTGCTGTGGGTCATAGTAGTCCGCGCGTTCCAGAAGCAGCCAAGTCTGCACAATATTGCCGCTGTCCCAGAAAATTTGCGCATGTTTTGGTAGTTTGACTTTGAATATTTCGCTGTGCCCGGCTTTAGGCTCATAGGCTCTGCGCATAGGTGAGCGACTATCCCAGCGCACGGCGGCCAAGACAAGGGAGGGGAGCAAAAAACCAATGAGCAGTAGCCACCGAAGCCGGTTTTGTGCCCACTTCCAAATGTGGGAAAAAAGCCAGCAAAGGCCCAATGCAACAAGTGGAATGGCAATGATCTTCTGGTCAAGCGGGTAGGCATCCCATCGGTATTGTTGGACGCCAAATGCAACCCAGGCGAGTGCGGCTTGGTATGTGAACAGCATGATCAAAGCGGTCGCGAAAATAACGGCAAGAAGGCGTCTGATTCGAAATTGAATTCGTGTGCGCAAACGTGGCCATGAAAAGTAGATCGCGATGAACACCAGCCAGATCCAGTCGTGTTGAGCCAGCACGAAAACAGCTGCAAGCGCCAAAGAAAGTGCATGGGTGACATCGTTCTTCCAAATGCGAACCAGGATCAGCGCGAGGGCGGCCATCGCAAGCCAGTGGGCCAGCCAGTGCACACGCCACAGTTGCAAGCCGGTTGGAAGAATCAAGCGCAGCCAATCGACCAGCACCAGATTTGCGGCAAGGCCCACAGCAAGGCCAATGCCTGCAGCAAGGCACCAAGCGCCAAATCCATTTTTCCAGACACGCCACGCAGAGATGAGGATGCAAAAATCGAAGAGGACAAGTTGGAAGTTCTGTTGTGACCAGCGGGTAATGAAAAGATGTTGATGGAGATTGTCGAGCTCTCCGTACCAATATGAGTCCAGTGAGCGAAACATTCCGTCGAATGGGTGTACTCCGTAAATGCCCGCCAGCAAGGGCGGGATTGCGAGCCAAAACAAGTGCAACCAGCGGCGGTCACGCAGCACTAGCCAAGGCAGTGCGATCAAGGCTGCACCAACGGCCTGTAGTGGATGAAACATGACAGCTGCAAGTATGCTGACTGCCGCAGACTTGTAGCGGCCGCTCGCAAGAAAAGCAATGGCCAACAGACCGAAACCTTCCGCAAACGGTCTGGGCGTCAGGAATGGCTCGGCATAACTGAAAATCGTGATTTGCCCGTAACAGCTTGGCAGGCATATCACGCCTAACCAGGCGACGTAGCGCCAGCGCCGGCCTAGCAAATTTGAAATGCAGTACCAACTTGTCCCGGCGAAAAACAACAAGCCAAGCAATCCACCCCATTGGAATAATGGAACAGGCTTGAACCATGTCAATAGATGGCCAAGAAGCCAGGGGAACAGGGTGTAGTCCCCTTGGCTGCCATAGGCAAAGAACAAATCCTGAGAAAAAATGTCGGGTGATTGTCGAAGTAATCCAGTGCCAAGGTACAGTGCTGCATCATGGTCAATACCCCAATTGCGGTGAGTCAGCAGCAGCATCGTGACGCCGAGGAGAGCGCCGGCGAAGGCGGCAAGACGCTGCGTGCGAGCATCGAGCGTGGGAGTCATCATCGTGGCTGCACCGGCGCGTGGATGTCCAAGTCATCCATCACCTGTGCGCAGGAGTACAGCCAGTAGGAAACTGCGGGTTGTCCGGTGGCGGGGTCAATAAAATCCCACCGGCCTGCAGCGCGTTGCGGTTGGTGGTAAGGAAGCACCATGTAATCAGGGCGGCGCGTTGGGCCGGGTTGGCACGCGATGCGCATGGCTTCATCGTCCAGCTGACAGGCCTCGCGCTGTTTCAACGGTTGCTGTTGGCAATACAAATCTTCACGCATGGCCAGCAACACGCGATCCAGGCGTTGATGTGCCTCCACTGCAGTGCCTCGATTGAAAATGGCACCAGCCAATTGGCGGACGCTGAAAAATTCGGCCCGGTGCAATGTCAGCCAGACGCTTGGATAAAGGTCGCCAACCCAAAAAACATGCGCGTATCTCGGGATCGTTGGGCCGAACATGTTTGGGCGGAATGGGTTGTTCTCGATGGATGTGACCATGGGCGGGCGGGCATCCCAACGGATCATCCCTGCAAGTAAAAGCGGCATGAGGGCAAGGAACAGCATGACCCGCCGCCACGCACGTGAACAGCGTTCCCATACCATGACGCCAATCAATGGCAGGCCAAGGGCAAGCAGAGGAAAAACCAGCAAGCGCCGATCAACGGCATAGAGTTCAAGCCGGTAGTGGGCCATCCGGAATGGCAACCACTCGTTGGCAGCATAGACCGCAAACAGGGTCAACATGCCAAGTACACAAGTCAAGCCAAGTGTGCGTTTTACCAGTGAAGGCGTAGTGCCAAGCAGGCGCAGCCATGCAACATACAGGGCAGCAAACAAGAGCCACGGCCAGCTTGCATTTCGCACAAGGATAAGGGCTAGGCCCAAACAAAATGCGCGTGCTGGTTCGCGGTTATTTAGGTCGTGGTACAGTAGGGCGGCGACACTGGCCATTGCAAAAAGATGCGCAAGCCAATGGACACGCCACAGCTGCAGTGCAGCAGGAAGTGTCAAGTTCAGCCAGTCCACAAGAATCAAATTGGCTGACATTCCTAGCGCAAGCCCAATTAGAGCGCTTAAGCACCAGGTGCCGAATTTGGTGGGTAGTTTTCGCCACGCGTAGGTCAAAATGAACGCATCAAAGGCAAGCACGTTAAAATCTGCGGCGTTCCAAGTGCCTAGGAAAAGTTGGCCGGTAAACCCGCGTACATCTGCGAGCCATGTAGTATCAATAGGTTGAAATAGGTCGCGAAATGGCGCGATATCTGTAAACCCCAGTAGTGTTATTGGAATAACCAGCCACAGCGCGTGCAACCAGCGGCGGTTTTGCATAACCAGCCATGGCCATGCAATTAGACTGGCAGCGAGTGCTTGGAGGGGGTGTAGTAGTAATGCAATCCCGGCACAAAAGATACCGAGCATTGTTCGCTTTCGCGCCAGCAGACCAAGGCCAAACAGGCAAAATGCTTCCGCCAGCGGGCGTGAGGTCAAAAACGGCTCGCCGTAACTGAAAATACGAACAACCCCATAGGCCGGCGGCAGGCAAAGTACGCCCAGAAGCGCCCAATAGCGCTGCCGAGGGGGAAGAACCGCGTGCAAAAAAAACCAGGATGCTGCCGTAAAACAAAGAAGCCCAATCACCGTACCCACAAGAAATACCGTGCCGGGTGTTGCCAAGTCGAATGCACGGCTTACCAGCCATGGCAGTGCGGTGTAGCTGCCTTGGCTGCCGTGTGCGAAAAACAGATCGGATTGGAAAATGTCTGGCCAGCGTTCCAGTAATGCCTGCCCAAGGTACAGCGCAGCATCATGGTTGATGCCCATGTAGCGACGCAGATAAAGCAACACCAACCCGGCCAGCAGGCAGCCGGCAATGGTGTCAAGTGAAAACGTTCGCTTTTGATCTAGTGGCATTTGAACAAGGTGATGCTTTATGACTTCAAGGTGCGCGGTATTTAAGGAGCCTGCTAATCCAACTGATGGGCACGACAAACTGGCACACGGCCAGCGCAAGGCTCTTTCAAGTTTTCTGCCCGGCGGCGAGGTATGCGAGGCGTTTAATTTCCTGCCGGCTTTTGGTCACGGTGTCGAGGATAAGCCCTGTAAAAAGGCTCAAAAAAGAAGTAATGACGAGTCCGGTTGCAAGAATCGCAGTCGGGAATCTGGCAACTTGCCCGGTGTCGAGGTAATTGCTGATAACTATCCAGCCGGAGACAAGTCCAAGCCCAAGAGTGATAAGCGCCGTTGACCCAAAGAATTGAAGAGGGCGTTCTTCCTTGACCAGATGGAGGATCATCTTGAGGATGCGTGCGCCGTCCCGGAAGGTGTGCAGCTTGCTGGCGGAATCTTCAGGACGCTCCCGATAGGGGGTCGGAATCTCGCCAATAGGCGCTTTGAGCTCTAAAGCGTGCACCGTAAGTTCCGTTTCTATTTCAAATCCTGCAGACATGGCGGGGAATGACTTCACGAATCGGCGGGAGAAGATGCGGTAGCCTGAGAGCATGTCTTTTGTGCGCCTACCGAAAATGCTGGCGACGAGGTACGTCAATGCCGCATTGCCGAAACGATGGCCGGGTCGGTATGCGCTTACATTCGTCGCGACACGAACGGCGTTCACCATGTCCAGATGCTCGTCGATCAGGAAGTCAATTAATCTTGGCGCACTGGAGGCATCGTAGGTGTCGTCGCCGTCGACCAGTACGTAGATATCCGCATCGATGTCAGCGAACATCCGGCGTACTACGTTTCCCTTGCCCTTCAAGGGTTCGCTCCGAACAATCGCGCCGGCCGACAGTGCGATATCCGCTGTTCGATCTGTTGATGTGTTGTCGTAGACAAATATCTGAGCTTTTGGAATATATATCCGAAAGTCTCGAATAACTTTTTCGATTGTTATGGCTTCATTGTGGCACGGAATGAGCACGGCGACGGTTGAATTGTTTGACATTACTATGTCCGTCGTTAAGAGTCGGAAGAGATTTCGTGAAAAAGCGCGGCGTAATCCGAGCTGCATTTGTTCCACGACCAGAGCGAGCGTGCGGTGTCGGAGCGGTACGCGCGCTCCTCAATATATTGGATATCTTCAAGCGCATCGCCCAATGCCTTCTGCCACCCGTCAATGTCATCATTCGATCGAGGGACTGGTCTTGTGCGAATGAGGTGCGAGGATTCAGGGCATGCGCTGGCCACTTCATCCGTGGACAATACCCCTGTGCCGCAGCACAACGCCTCCTGCACGACGAGAGGCATCCCTTCTCCTGAGCTCGGCAGAAGAAAAAGGTCTGCGGCCTGATAATAGTGCACGAGTCGATCATGCTCGACTCGTCCTATCACAATAACGTTACTGATTGTCTCGCTGGGGGCTTCTGGACCCGCTCCGACAAAAACAAAAGTAACGGTTGGGAATAACTTAGATAAGGCGATAATTCTATGAATTCCCTTTTTCCTGACAAAACGGCCAACGAACAAAACAATCTTTTTATCGATTGGAAGTCCAAGCTTCCCGCGCATCAAGGCGCGTTCGTTGGTTGGTATGTCGTGAAAAACAGATATGTCTACCCCGTTAAAAATGAGTCTTGCGTTCTTTGATTCATTTTTCCCAAAGAAGCGCATTACGTTTTTGCTAATGAATACGACCTGATTGACAAACGGGAAAATAATAAAGCCAAGAGCGCGGGCTCCAGCCTCGTAGGCGATGGTGGCTAAATTGCTTCCAAGTGACAGGGATCCCATGTGCTGAGTGATAACCACTGGACGATTTCGAAGGCGGGCTATCAAGAATGCAAGGAGGCTTGGAAAATACAAATGCTCATGAATGTGTACGATGTCCGCATTTCCGATTTCGCGCCACATGGATGGCAGGATGCGCGGGGACCAAAGTGGGTACGGAAGCTGTGTGAGATTCTCGACGAAATTGGTGGTGGGGGCGCTGACGAATTCGATATTGCCGCTAGGTGTTGACGGCGTTTTGTCTATGTCGCTAGATATCCAAGTAATAAAAAACCCTAATCGCGTGAGCTTGACGGCCAGGTTTTCGGCTACCTTTTCCAGTCCTCCGCCATGCGAAGGAAAGAATAGAGTTACGACAACAACCTTCAATGGCTTCGGGCTTTCGGTGGTGTCTGTGGGGAGGGCAGTGGTTCGTCTAAATACCCAGATCCATTGCGACAGGAACGCAAATACCCACAGGATGGCGGTTGCGGCCGCTATCGATGCCGTTGGGTTGAGCTGGAGGGCTTCGACTCCGGCTATGAGTAATATGATTCCAGTCAAAAACTGGACTAGCTGCTGACTAACAAATCTAGAGAACTCGTGAATGCTTGCGGGTGAGCAGGTTTGGAAGACATACCTTCGAATCAGAAAATAAGCTGTGGGAATTGTAATAAAAAATGTTGATGCCGCAGCCAGAAAATATGATCGATGCAGCACTGAAGTGCCGAGATACATGATGCACACGTTGAGTGCGGCGCAACCAGCACCAATCGCCATGTGGCGAATTGCCGCTTCTTGAACTGAATGTTCCTTGTGGGTCATTGGGTCTGTTCGCGCTCCCAAAGGCACATAAACTGAAAATTGTTTGTTAGGCTAAGGGGGCCGGTCTGGCAGGCGACTGGGTGGATAAAATGAACCCGCTTAAATCCATGGCTTTCAACCCAATCAAGCCATTCCCATTTTTTTTGATACAAGTACGGGGATGGAATTCCGAATCGTCTGTTGCCAACTTCGTCCAGAAGCGCAAGTATCCAGCGTCCCCAAATGGTTTCATAATTGTGGTCTTTAAGTAATAGATACCTGCGGGAGCACCGCATCATGTCGTTCAGTGCCTGCAAGGGGTCAAGACAGTGGTGTACAACGTCCACAGCATATACAAGATCGAAGCTGCGGTCGGCAAAAGGAAGACGTTTGCCATCGTAGATCAGAGGTTTGACGAGACTGTATTTGCGTTCTATTACATCGATGGCAGTGACATTGGTTATGCCGGGCATGCTCAAAACATTGGATGCAAAATAGCCATCGCCAGCGCCGAAATCGAGGATTTCGTGTGCGCCCAGAGATGCAATCATTTTCTGGAGGTGTTCAAGAGTCCTCGGACGATACTTGGTGATCATGCTGCTATCCCTAGAGGTGGTAGGGCTTTTCGTGCCGTCAGAAGATATACGGCGGCGTTGGTGGATAACCATTCCTTTGGCGTCAGCTTGTCCTCGATCGTCATGCGCAGATACATGGCCGTGCAGAAGATGGCGGATGTTGGCGGCCCAATCAAAGGAATTCGGTTGAGAATGTGATGATACCCAAGGGTCCGAAATTGCGTAGTCCATGCAAGTGGGCCAACCAGCGGCGTGATAGATTCTACTATGAAGCCACGAGACTCAATCTCGGCAATCAATCCATCACGCGTCCAGCGACGGAAGTCGGTGGGATGAGGGTGGTAAGGCCACGTGCCGTGTGTTGACAGGAGTAGCTTCCCATCGGTTCGAAGCAACCTCAGCGCTTCCTCGAGGTACCAATCGATATCCCATACATGCTCTAGGACCTGAAACGATGCAACGATGTTTGCAAAACCATCGGGAATATCTATGCGCTGCCCTGATTTTATGAGGACTACTTCATCATTGTCCGAAGCATCAATGTCGCAGGCTACGTAGTTTGCGTCCCATTGCTCGAATATGGGTCGATAAGGAGTAGTGCCTGCACCTAGATCAACGACATTCGGATTCACTTCGCAGGACGATAAGATGCTTTTTGCCGTTACAGAAATTGCTTGGGCGAGGCGGTTTAGCGTGTATGCGTCATGACGCCAAATTGGGGGTATTAGACGTGTCGAGTTGTCCGATGTCATCATTATTTCTCAATGCTGGAATAAGTGTGAGGATCTAGGTTTGTTGGCGAAGGGGCGATCCAAGTGGATCCGCGGGCATCGGCGGATTGCAACTCGGCGCGCGGGGCAATCTGGTGGATGAGCTTCCTGTCGCCCTCAACGTCCGTCCCCAACATCCGGATCATCCGGCCGCTATCCGACGGGTAATTACGGATCAGATCGATGGTGTACCGGCTTGGTTGGTTGGCGATGAACACATAGGACTTGGCGTCCCGCGACGCGGGGGGCTGAAGTGCTATGGAGTCCGAGATCGTGACGCGGGTGGTCCACAAGAACATGGGCGTCGCCAGCAGGCCTGCAATGACGGAGGACGCCACCAGTGACCGTGACGCTTGCGTTCCCTGGGCGGTAAAGATCGCTGCAGCGATCGGCACCAGTGCCCAGGCCGAATGCAGGTAGCGGTAGCCCCATCCGTGGCCCTGGTCGAATGGCACGAAGAAATAGAACACGAAGGTCAGCACGAAGGTACCCAGAAGCACTCTTTGGATTGGGGCCGCTGGTCGGAGGATGCAGGCCGCCAGCAGTAATCCGGGTGCAGTCCAGATCAGGGTTTTCCAAAGTGCATAGGAGCGCACTGTCAATAGGCCTGTGCTGGGAAGAACAAATATGGAGTGCAGCTTCTGGATCCATAGTTGCGCTAGTGGGATATTTGCGGAGGCATGAGCGACAGGACGCAGACCCATGCTGTCGGTCAGCGCCAGCCACCCGAACAGCAGCAGGGCGGTCAGCGGCAGGTAGCCGATGGCTAGCGGCAACAGTTGCTGGCGACGCGCCTTGTCGAACACCAGCCAGATCCACACAGGCAACGCGAACAGTGCGTGTGGAACGGGGTTGTGGAGGACCAACGCGATGCTGCCCACGACGCCCGCCAGCATTGCGGGTTTCCAGCCCGGCCGCAGTAGCAGCCACAGGAACAACAGGTTCAGCGTCAGCAGCCCCGACATGGCATAGAACGATAGGGCATTCACGGTGTACTGCGGGCATGCCAGCGCGGCCAGCATGGCCCAGCCGCGCGCCTCGTCGCGTCCACTGGCTTGGCGAGCAAGATCGCCGATCAACCACAGGCCAGCCGCGCCCAACAATGGATTCAATAGCCACTCGCCACCGAACAGGGCGAAAGGTGTCATCAACAGAGCCAGACCCGGCCAATACGCAGAAACCGCCTGACCGGTCTCGTGATTGACCAAAATGAACGTGCCCTGGAAGCCCGGCACCACCATTCGGTCCAGCAACCCAGGTGGATAGGTGATGGCAATGTCACCATGAGCAAAGATGCGCGCCTGCAGCAGGGGGGCGTACTCATCCATCGCCAGAGGAAAGCCTTGGTATACAAGGCGAGCTGCAAAGGCGAACACAGCGAAGACGATCACACAGCTACGTACAGGATATTGCGACAGCCGACCTGCTAACCGTTCTGCCTGCGTTCGTAGGCCCGGAATGGCTAGCGCCACGAGCAGTGCGGCCAACATCGCCAGCGAATTGTAGAAATCGTTATAAAACAGCAGGCGGTAGAAGATCAGGTAGTCGAACTCACCCAACCCTGGCACACGACTGAACCACAGCGCCAGCGGTGCCAGCGCGGCAAGCGCTATGGTCAGAGTCAGTAACCCCTTGGGCCAGCGTGACGACTCGGAAGCTTCTTGGCGCAATTACGGCTTCTCCTCATGATACTCGTCATCCACATTGATCCCCCAGATCGCTGCCTTATCCTCTATGCCAGCAGCAATCTGTCGAGCGGCTTCCTTGGCGGTCAACATCGAGTGGTCTTGGTTGTTGTAGCGGTGCATGCCGTTGCGGCCAATTAGGAACAGATTGGGCACGGCGTCCAGCGCGGCCTGCAACTGGTCGAATTTTTCGTAGGCCTCGCCAAAGTAGCCGGGATAGGCTTTGGGCACGCGCAACACCACTGCGTCCAGCGCGTCGTCGGCGGTGGCCAAGCCGATCTTGCGCATCTCGTCCTGTGCCAGCCGCTTCATTTCAGCATCGGGCAGGTGCCACAACGGATCGGTGTCACGGCAGAAAAATTCCAGCCCCATCCACACCGTACCTTCTGCATCGGCGACCATGTACGGGCTCCAGTTGTTGAACACCTGGACGCGGCCCACGTTCACGCCGGGTTCCTGGATGTAGATCCAGTTGTCGTCCAGTTGCCGCGGGATGGCGCTGCGCGGGTACAACAGGCCCACGGTGATGAAATCGCGGTAGGACAGTTGGCTGGCGATGCGGCGTGCGTCCGGTGCAAACCCCTCACCTGCGGCCTGTACCAGTTCCGAGATCGGCATGGTCGACAACAGTTGCGTGCAGGAAAGCGCGTGGCTGTTTCCTTCGCCATCGCGATAGCGCACGCCGGTCACACGGCCGTCCGTCATGTCGATGCCGACCACCCGGCTTTGCATCAACAACGTGCCGCCTTGCGCAGTGAACTTTTGCGCGGCGGTTTCCCACATCTGGCCGGGGCCGAATTTTGGGTAGAGGAAGCTTTCGATCAGCGAGGTCTGTTCGGCTTTGTCCCCCAAGCCAAACGCCTTTTTCAGCGCATGGGTGATTGCTTTGACGATGGACAGGCTCTTGATGCGCTGTGCGCCCCAAGCCGCGCTGATCTCGCCGCAGGGCACGCCCCAGACCTTCTCGGTGTATTCCTTGAAGAATTGCCGGTACAGCTTGCGCCCGAAGCGGTTGACCAGGAAATCTTCCAGCGAATTTTCCGGCTTGCGTGGATGCAGCTTGGCCCAGACATAGCTCAGGCCAAACGTGAAGGTCTTCCACGCGCCCAATTTGAACAGGGTGTCGGGGTTGAGCTTCAGCGGGTAGTCGAAGAACTGCTTGTTGAAATAGATGCGCGACAAGCGGCTGCGTACCAGCAGCACGTCGTGGTCGCTTTCCCGTGCGGTGGCCGCGGGCGCCTCGGCGCTGGCGCCTTGATAGCGCAGCTCACGCGCGGCTTGCGGATCATCGCTTTCTGCGACCGGCAGCAGGGTTCGCCACCAATCCATCACCCAGTCGGATTTGGAAAAGAAGCGATGCCCGCCGATGTCGATGCGGTTGCCGTGGTGGGCGACGGTACGCGAAATGCCGCCGACCTGGGCATCGGCCTCAAGCACGGTGATGTTGTGTTGTCCTGCTGCTTGCAGTTCCAGTGCAGCGGTCAGGCCGGCGGGCCCAGCGCCAACAATCACGATGGCGTGTTGACTCAATTCCGAATTGCTCAAACCAGATTCCCCGAGGCGGCGCGGCTGCGGCGCGATGCTGCAAAGAGTAGCGTTTTACGTGCGATGTAGTTGAAGGCAAACGTCACCACGGCTGCCGCCAGCTTCACGGCTTCTGCCAACAACCCCAGTTCCGTTACGCCAAGCCACAATACCACTTGGGTGATGCCCAGCCCGGCGATACCAATCCCCACAAAAGTCAAAAATTCCAACACAGGGGCATTGCCAAACGCGCGTGCCTTGAACACCCAGCGAATACTGAGGATGTAGGCAACGATAGCGCCCATCACAAACCCCGATGTGGCAGACCATGCCAAGCTAAGGTGCAGCACCCGCAGGCATAGCGACAGTGTGCCGGTGTCCACTGCTAGGGCGAGCAGGGATGCTGCGAAGTAGCGGGTGAGGTCAGATGCAATAAGTTTTTGCAATGAATGCATTAGGTGCATGCCTAGCGATGGTTGAACCGAAGCGGCGAAACAAGAATATTGTTTCGTGCGGAAACCCATTTGGCTAGGCAGTCGTGCTTATACCGAAGGCGTCATCGAACAGTTTGCGGTGTCGGCCTTGCACAAGCTGTGGGCACTGCCTGGCGTGCGTGGGGTGAAGTCGATGCTAGCGCCGGTGGACACGGCGGCAGAATCGATGGTGCCGGTCATCGCGCTGCAGGCTTTGTTTGTCGGTGGCGGGAACCCGGAAAAATTGGCCACGACCGCGACAATTGCTTGGTTCATGTAGGCTTTTGCCTCGGCCTGGCAGGCACCTTCGGCAGCGCGGATGCGGTAGTTGTTGTAGGCCGGCAGGGCAATCGCCGCGAGGATGGCGATGATGGCCACCACGATCATCAATTCGATCAACGTGAACCCTTGTGCGCGGCGATGCATGATGTTTCCCCGGTATTGAACAGTGTCTCGTCATGCCAAGCTACGCAAGTTCCGGGCCAACGCATACGGAGCGATGTTTCGTGCGCGTATGCGCCTGCCGACGCGCGCAGCCGCGCACAAAAAAAGGCCCCTCTTGCAAGGGGCCTTTGCTGGCACAGTGACGCTGAGACGGGATCAGACCGACGGGGTCATCGAGCAGGTGGCGTTGTCCGCACTGCAAGTGGTCGCAGAGGAGCCCGGGGTCTTCGGTGTGAAGCTGATGGTGGCCGACGAGGTGATTTGGGCCGAGGTGATCGCGGCGGTCGGCGCGGTGCATGCCTTTGCCTGCGGGGCCAGGATCGACATCTGCGACTGGCCGGCAGCCACGGCCGAGTTCATGTAGGCCTTGGCTTCGGCTTGGCAAGCACCTTCGGCCGAACGGATGCGGTAGTTGTTGTACGCCGGCAGCGCGATGGCGGCCAGGATGGCGATGATCGCGACCACGATCATCAGTTCGATCAGGGTAAAGCCTTGTTGGTTCTTCATGGGTAGATCCCCTAGGGTTTTGGGTGGGTATTCACGTGCCGCAGTGCTCGCTGATCCAGTCCTTCGGCAGCCGTGCGTGTGGCACGTGCGGAAGGTAACATGCAGGATGCGTGCCAACATGCATTTTTGCGGTGTATTTTGCGTATTCCATCCCACTCCGGGGACAAACCTGTGTGGAATCATGAATCGGGTGGGTGACGTAAAAGGGCGATTTGTGACATATCACGTCACAAATTGAAGCTGGGTTCAGGTGTTTGGCTTGGATCGCAGGGGGCTTCAGGCCTTGCCGGTGACTGCGGCGTCCATAATCAATATGGATCTCGGCCACGGACAGGGCATAAGACCTGGCCGGCGATGCAGTGAAGCGTACAACTCCCCGGCGCGGCAGTCTTCAACCCGGATGGCGGGGGGTCAATCGATCCCCAGCTTTTTCAGCTTGTAGCGCAGGGCGCGGAAGGTGATGCCCAGTTGCGCGGCGGTGCGGGTTTTGTTGAAGCGGTTTTCGGCCAGTGCCAGTTCGATGGT
>Ga0209023_10004027_pt1 | contig 17037 bp, 16 predicted proteins | sample LakOneMetagenome_FD_187468 | JGI IMG/M metagenome (GOLD analysis project Ga0209023, IMG submission 187468) | Freshwater and sediment microbial communities from Lake Erie, Canada (SPAdes) (version 2) | ecosystem: Environmental > Aquatic > Freshwater > Lentic | place: Lake Erie, Canada... | reverse complement strand
TCAAGCTCGATCCAGCTGCGCTCGATCGCGCCATCACACCGAAGACGAAATGGGTGATGCTGAACTCGCCGTCGAACCCTTCGGGCGCCGCATACACGGCGGACGAATTACGCGCCGTGGCGGAAGTGCTGCTGAAGCATCCGCACGTGCACGTGCTCACCGACGACATGTACGAGCATCTGACGTACGGCGACTTCAAGTTCACAACCATAGCCCAAGTTGAGCCGCGCTTGTACGAGCGCACGCTGACGATGAATGGCGTCTCGAAAGCGTATTCGATGACGGGCTGGCGCATTGGTTATGCGGCAGGACCCGAGTGGTTGATCAAGGCGATGGCGAATGTCGCCGCGCAATCCACGTCTAACCCGTGTTCGATTGCGCAGTGGGCCAGCGTCGAAGCGTTGAATGGCACGCAGGATTTCATTCCGAAACATCAGAAGCTGTTCGAGGGGCGGCGCGACCTCGTTGTGTCGATGCTGAACCAGGCCAACGGCGTGAAGTGTCCGGTGCCGGAAGGCGCGTTCTATGTCTATCCGTCGGTGGCGGCGCTCATCGGCAAGAAGACGCCGGGCGGGAAAGTGATCGATACGGACGAGACGTTTGCACTTGAGCTGCTCGACGCTGAGGGCGTGGCCGTGGTGCACGGTACGGCGTTCGGGCTCGGGCCCAACTTCCGTATTTCCTACGCGACGTCGAATGCTTGCCTGGAAGATGCGTGCGCGCGGATACAGCGCTTCTGTGGAAGTTTAAGCTAACGCTCAATCGAGAAGCACGTCTCCGGTGCCGTGCTTGCTTTGCAACTCCTGGATACGCAGCAGAAGCGAGACGGATCGGTCGAGCGTCAACCTGCTTGGATCAAAGGAGCCGGCATTTTCCAAAACGTCAACGACTGCGTCATCGGTTGGTGAAAGTTCACGCCCGCACATCGTCCATTGAGGAAAGAGCCGCTCAGTCGCCGCCCCAACCCTGACTAGTCGCACGTCTTCGTGCCGCACGTCCCGAGCAATACTTCCGTACGTCGTTTGAACGTTCGAGTTCGGCCCTTCTAGAATCTGCATGAACCGACCGTTGCAAGCGAGAAGGCAGCCGGTAATGCCGCGCAGAGCGTTTTGCGTTTCTGAAACTTCCAAAATCTGCCGAAGAACTTGGGTATCGTTGACGTTCCTGTCGGGGCGTGCGCGGCTGAAATAAAGCAGCCGCACCAAATTATCGTCTACGCCCTCGACCATCGCACTCTCGTCGCTCGTTCGCATCGCGGACGGCTTTCGTAGACCGCATCGCTGCGCTGACTAGCAACCGGAGTGCGAATAGGGCGCGGCGTTTTTTCGCGTCAATTCTCTAGTCTGAACGTCAGCCCAGCCTTTTCCTGCAACCGCGCGATGAGCGCATCACCCATCGCCGCCATGGGTGTCCAGATACCGCCGGGCGTGGTTTGGCGTGACGTGTCGTTCAACGTCAGAGCGGATTCGGTGATCATCTTTGAGGTTGAGCCGTAGCCTGGATCGCGGTCGCCGGTGACGACGGCGCGAAGGGCGCGGCCGTCGGCGGTCTCGCCTGCGAAGGAGACCTCATACATGCCGGTTTCGCGCTCTTCGAGCGAAGGGCCTTGGCCTGGCTTCGGCAACGCGAAGGCTTTCAGCATCGCGCGCGTCGGCGCGAAGCCCAGCAGGTTGCGCTGCATATTGGATTGCCCGAGCATCGCTTTCGCGCGCTGGCGGCCTTTTGCGCCTGAGCCCGTGCCCTGCATTTCGCTGTAGGTGAAATCGCGGCCGTACGGATAGCCGGCGATCGCATTGGTGCGCAGCACGTTCTTGGTGTTGATCGCCGCCATAATGAAAGGCGCGGCCCAATTGCCGTCGCCGTCTTCAACGACGCCGTCGAGCTTCGGCTGTGCCGCGCCTTGTTCGGGTGAGAGCACGAACGGGTTGAGCAAGCCAGCGCCAACGCTCGGATCGCGGCGCGCGGCTTCGAAAGTTGCAAGCATCGACGCCATGGTGCCGCCCGAGGCGCCGCCCTTCATCCGCCGCACGCGGCCGCGTACATGGGTGATCGGCGCGCCGAAGCGTTTCTTGGCTTCTTGCTCCAAGAACCAAACGCCGCCGTCGAACGGGATGGAGTCAAAGCCGCATGAGAAGACGATGCGCGCGCCGCTTTCCTTTGCCTGCTTCTCGTACTTGGCGATCATCGCCGCCATCCAGTTCGGTTCGCCGCAGAGATCGACGTAGTCGGTGCCAGCGCGAACGCAGGCGGCGAGCAAACCTTCGCCGTAGAGCTGATAAGGGCCGACAGTGGTGATGATCACGCGCGCGCGGTGTGCGAGCGCATCAAGCGCGCCGGAATCGTTGGCCTTCGCTTCGATCAGCGGGAAACGCAACGGCGTTTTGAGTTCAATGGCGATCTGTTTGAGCTTGGCCATGTCGCGCCCGGCCATCGCCCAGCGCACGGCGCCTTCCGCTCCGTAAGCCTTCATCAGATATTCCGCGACGAGACGGCCCGTGAAGCCCGTCGCGCCATAAACGATAACGTCGAATTCCTGTGCGCTCATGATCAACCCCGCAGCGGCGCCCAGAGTAGCGAACACAAAACCGTTCGTCATCCTGGGCACGCGAAGCGTGACCGGGATCCAGGGGCAAGCACCGCTCTACGATCTCCTGGATCCCGGCCGTGCTCCGCACGTCCAGGATGACGGATAGGTCGCATGGCTCGTCTGTCCCTTTGCCGTCGCTCCTGCCCGCAACGCAGTCCATAGTCTGCCGCACTCATGCCGCCGCTTGCTGTTGTCGCCGCGTTATCGTCGGCCTTCATTCACGCTAGCTGGAACGCCGCGCTCAAGGGCGGGCGCGATCGCGTCGTCGACGCGTTTCTTATCGCCGTCGGCGGCATCATCATCTGGCTGTTCGTCTGGGCGTTCTGGGGCGTGCCGCACGCTGGCGCGTGGCCGTATCTGCTGGCGTCGGTGCTGATCCATCTCGTCTACTGGTTCGCGCTCTTCAACGCCTATGACGCCGGCGACATGAGCCACATCTACACGCTCTCGCGCGGCTCGGCGCCGTTGCTGGTGGCGATTGGCGCAGCGCTCACCGCGCACGAAGTGCCACCGCCGATCAAGGTCGCCGGTATCGCGCTCATTTCGGCAGGCGTGTTGTGCGTGGGCTTCAGCCCGCGCGCGTCTTTGAAGGCCACGCTATGGGCGCTGACCATCGGCGTGTGCATAGGGACATATTCGCTCGTCGACGCGCTGGGCGCGCGGCAGAGCGGCAATGCGTTCGTCTATGTGTCGTGGACGTCCGGCTTGATGGGCGTGCCGATGATCGCGGCCGCGTACTGGCGCAAAGGACCTTCGCTGACCGGCGCAGCACTCGCCGCGCCCTGGCGCGGGCTCGCCATCGGCATCATCAGCTTCCTGGGCTACGGCATCGTGCTGTGGGCGCAGACCTTCGCGCCTATCGCGCAAACCACGGCGTTGCGCGAAACCTCCGTCGTGTTTGGCGCGCTTATCGCGTTCTTCGTGCTGCGCGAGAAATTGGGGCTGCGGCGCTGGATTGGGGCAATCATCGTCGCGGCAGGCGCTGGCCTCATCGCGTTTGCCTGACTATGTTGAACGCGTGAGCGATCTCCAGATCATCCGCATCGATGACGCCAAGGCTTTAGTCCGCGTCGGCGTGCCAGAGCCCGAGCGCGCCGCGCAACAGGAAGTGCGCATCTCCGTGACCATGGCGCTCGATGAACCGCCGAACTATGTCGCCAACGATCGCATCGGCGCGACGGTCGATTACGACCGCATCCTGCATTTCATCCGCGATGATCTCGGCGCACCCGCGCATCTGATCGAAACGCTCGCGGATCGCGTCGCGGGACATTGTTTGTCGCTCAGCACGCGCGCGCGTTGGGTTGAAGTGACCGTGAAGAAGCCGAGCGTGCTCTCGGGCGATGGCATGGTCGCTGTGACGATCCGGCGGGAGCAGCCATGAACTGGGCGCTTGTCACTGGCGCGGGCCAACGTTTGGGGCGCGCCGTTGCACTTGAGCTCGGCAAGCATGGGCGCGGCGTTGTCGTGCACTACCGGCGTTCGGCGGCAGAGGCAGAAGCAGAAGCTGTCGTCGCGGAGATCCGCGCTGCCAACGGTAGAGCCGTCGCGGTCGGCGCCGATCTCGATGATCCTGCAGCGCGCACCGCGCTTATTGGTGAGGCCACGCGCGCGGCCGGCGCCGTATTGACGGCGCTAGTGAACTGCGCCGCTATCTTCGAACACGACACCATCGACACATTCAGCCAGGCGCTGCTCGACAAACACATGGCGACCAACGCGGTCACGCCTGCATTGTTGGCGCGGGAATTTGCGGAAGCGCTGCCGGAGGACGGGAGGGGCGTCGTCGTCAACTTCCTCGATTTCAAATTGGCGAACCCGTATCCGGATCATTTCTCGTACACGCTGTCGAAATACGCGCTCTCAGGCGCTACCGATCTGTTGGCACGCGCTCTAGCGCCGCGCGTACGCGTGAATGCGGTCGCGCCGGGTTACGTGTTGCCCGCGCCGGGGCAGAGTGATGCGGATTATCGGCGCTTGCATGATGAGACGCCGCTGAAGCACGGGCCAACGCCGGAAGAGATCGCGCACACGGTGCGCTTTCTGATCGAGAATCCGTCGGTGACAGGTCAGACGATTTACGTCGATGGCGGACGGCGCTTCGTGACGTACGAGCGCGACATGGGGTTCATGTAGACGCGCACCCATAGTGTCCGGCGTCACACTGAAATGACCTAGGCCTTCTTAACTGCATCTCGTCGGACCGGCTTGGTCCGCGATGGAGTGGAAGATGACCAAACTATACGCCCTCGCAGCAGCACTCTTCGTGTTTGCACCGTTTGCGTTCGCGACCGCGCACCAGGCTGCGCAGATCGTGGCTTAGGCTGGAGTTCAAAAAGTCGGGCTGAACCAATGAATAAGGACAATTGCTGAAGGGCTCCGGATCACCCCGGGGCCCTTTTTCCACATGATGCATGTTCTTGATTTGTTCTCGTGTAGGATTATAGTCCTGCCGATGGGCAAAGATCCTTTGGCGGGACGCGGCGCGCGCACGAATGCGAGCGGCCGGTTCGAGCGCTTCGCACGCGAAGCTTTTGATGATGGCTGGACGGAAGAGGAAGTGCGGCCGTTCGAGACGGTGGTGACGCCGGAGCTGGCCAAGTCGATCATATCCACCAACGACAGCCCAGACATTTCCTTCGATCAATCGATCAACCCGTACCGGGGCTGCGAACACGGCTGCATCTATTGCTACGCACGGCCCAACCACGCTTACGTCGGGCTGTCGCCTGGGCTGGATTTTGAAACCAAGCTGTTCGTGAAGGCCAACGCGGCGGAGTTGCTGGAGAAGGAATTCTCCAAGCCCCGCTATCGCCCGAAGACGATCATGCTGGGCGGCGTGACCGACATCTATCAGCCCATCGAGCGCGGCTATGGCGTCACGCGCTCCATCCTCGAAGTCATGGAGCGTTGGCGCCACCCCGTAGCGCTGCTCACCAAATCGCAGCTGGTCATGCGCGACATCGACATTCTTGCGCGGCTGGCGGAGCGCGGCTTAGCGAAGGCCGCGATCTCCGTAACAACGCAAGAGCGGCGCATCGCGCGCGTCATGGAGCCGCGTGCCGCCGCACCGCACCGGCGCATCGAGGCGATCCGTGCGCTCGCAAGCGCTGGTGTGCCCGTCACGGTGATGGTCGCGCCCGTCGTGCCGGCGATCAATGACAGCGAGATCGAGTCCATCCTCGAGGAATGCGCTAAGGCGGGCGCCACGTCGGCTGGCTATGTGGTGTTGCGCTTGCCGCTGGAGATCAAAGATCTGTTTCGCGAATGGCTCGAGAAACACTTTCCCGATCGCAAAGCGCGGGTGATGGCGCTGGTGCGCAGCATGCGCAACGGGCTCGACTACGATCCGGAGTGGGGCAAGCGGCAGAAGGGCGAGGGGCCTTACGCAAAGCTCATCGCCGATCGTTTTGCGACGGCATGCCGGCGCTTGGGGCTCGATAAGCCGCGCTTACCGCTCGATCACACGCAGTTCCGCCGCCCGCTCGATGCCGGTGGGCAGCAGGATTTGTTCAGCGTGGACGACGTCAAGCCGTCAAACGACTTGAATTATGAGTCTGACCGTGTTCCTCGAAGCGCAGGGGCTGTCCGCGAAGAGGGCTGATCCCGACTGTCGATTGGCGACTGCCGAGGCCCTTTGAAAGAACCCAGCAAACACGCGCTGACGTTTATCTTCTTCACGGTGCTGATCGACACGATCGCATTCGGCATCGTCATGCCTGTGCTGCCGAAGCTGCTGGTGGCGCTCACGCACCAGACCGTTGCGCAGGTGACGTTCACAGCCGGCTGGCTGCTGGCGATTTACGCCGGCCTGCAATTCGTGTTCGGCCCGGTGATCGGCAATCTCTCCGATCGCTACGGGCGCAGGCCGGTGCTGCTTGGCGCGCTCGCGGCGTTCACAATCGAATATTGCATCATGGGCTTTGCGCCGACGGTGACGTGGCTGTTCGTCGGTTATACGGTCGCGGGCATCACCGGCGCAGTTTATTCGCCGTCCATGGCGTATATCGCCGATGCATCGACGCCCTCGCGCCGCGCGCAAGCTTACGGCCTCGTCGGCGCAGCATTCGGCTTGGGCTTTATCGTCGGCGCGGCGGTAGGCGGGGTGCTGGGTGATGTGCACGAACGCGCGCCGTTCTTCGCCGCGGCGGCGCTTTCAGCGATCAATTTGCTCTACGGCGTCTTCGTGCTTCCTGAGAGCCTGCCCGCCGACAAGCGGCGTAAGTTCGAGTGGAAGCGTGCCAATGTCTTCGGCACGTTCATCGCGTTCAAACACTATCCGGCCGTGATTGGGCTCGCGAGCGCTGTCTTTCTCTGGAACCTTGGGTACCAGGTTTACCCGAGCACTTGGTCGTTTTACTTGCAGATCAGGCTCGGCTGGTCGCCAACCGCGATCGGCATCTCGTTCGCTTATGTCGGCGTGTTGCTCGTGGTCACGCAAGCCTATCTGCTCGGCAAAATCGTGCCGGCGATTGGCGAGTACTGGGCCGTTATCATTGGCGCCGTGTCTGGCGTGACCAGCATGTTGATTATGGCGTTCGCGACCACGGGCTGGTTCGTCTACGCCGCGATCACCATCGGCGTGCTACAAGGCATCGCGCATCCGAGCATGAACGCGATCATGTCGCGGCAGGCGCCGCCGGATCAGCAGGGGGAGCTTCAGGGCGGTATCGCCAGCCTGCTGGCGCTGGCGGCGGTGATCGGTCCACTGGTGATGACGCAGATGCTCGGGCGTTTCTCAGCGCCCGATGCACCGATCCATTTTCCTGGCGCTGCCTTTGTGCTGGCAGCCTTACTCTCGCTGATCTCGCTCGCGCTCATTGCTCGCGCCGGCGCCAAACTTACCGCGCACCATACGCATGAACCGGCGGAATAGATGACACGCGAACCCGGCAAGCACGCACTCGCGTTCATTTTCTTCACCGTGCTGATCGATACGATCGGCTTCGGCATCATCATGCCGGTGATGCCGTCGCTGCTTGTCGAGCTCACGGGCCAAACGGTGGCGCAGGTCACGTTGATCGCCGGTTTTCTTCTGACGACCTACGCAGTGCTGCAATTCATTTGCGGGCCGATCATGGGCAATCTCTCGGATCGGTATGGGCGCCGACCGGTCCTGCTCGCCTCGCTCGCGGCGTTCGGCTTCGACTACGCTCTGATGGGCTTTGCGCCGACGATTGGTTGGCTGTTTCTTGGTCGCGCGGTCGCCGGCGTCGCCGGCGCCGTCTATTCACCGGCAATGGCTTACATCGCCGATGTCTCGACGCCGGAGAAGCGTGCGCAAAGTTTTGGCCTCGTCGGCGCCGCGTTTGGCGTTGGCTTCATTATCGGCCCGGCGCTTGGCGGATTGTTGGGCGCGGAGTGGGGCGCACGCGCGCCGTTCTTTGCGGCCGCGGCGCTAGCAGGGATAAACTTCCTCTACGGTCTGTTCGTGTTGCCCGAGAGCTTGGCGCCGGAGAAGCGTCGTCCGTTCCAACTCAATCGCGCCAATCCCGTGGGCGCCTTCATGGCTTTCCGCCGCTATCCCGCGATACTGGCGATCGCCAGCGCCGTCTTCCTGTGGCAGCTGGCGCATCAAGTTTATCCGAGCACATGGTCATTCTTCGCGACTATTCGCTTTCATTGGTCCGAAGCGGAAATCGGCGCGTCGCTGGCGTTCGTCGGCGTGCTGATGGCGTTCACGCAAGGCTTTCTCACCGGCAAGATCGTGCCGAAAATCGAAGAGCAGCGCGCTGTGATGGTCGGCGTCGTCTCGGGCGCGGCGAGTATGCTGGTCATCGCGTTCGCGACGCAGAGTTGGATGGCCTACGTCGGTATGGCGCTGGGTCTGCTGCAGGGGCTCGCGTACCCGTCGATGAACGCGATCATGTCCAAACAAGCGCCGCCGGATCAGCAGGGCGAACTGCAGGGCGGCATGGCTAGCATGATGAGCCTGACGACCATCATCGGCCCGCTACTGATGACGCAAACGCTGGGACGCTTCTCCGCTCCAGACGCGCCGGTCTATTTCCCGGGCGCGGCGTTCTTGCTGGCGACGACGCTTGCGATCATTTCGCTGATCCTGGTGTCGCGCGCTGGCGCCAAGGCGCCCGCTTCCGCGTTGCCGGAGCAAGGCGCGGCGGGCTAAGGTCTGGCCGGGACGCCCGTGGGAGACACGCATGGAAATCGATGGCCAGCGCCGTTCGGATAATTTCGAGGACCGTGGTCGCGGCTCAGGCGGCGGTGGGGGCGGTTTGCCCAGCGGCGCGCTCTTCGCGGTTCTGAGCCGTCTCGGCATTCGCGGCGTGCTCTTGGTGGGGCTCGTGCTGCTCGGCGTCTATTTCTTCATTCCAGGCGCGCGCGCGCCGTTGATGGGCATGTTGGGCTTGGGTGGCGGTAGCGTCGCTTCGTCAGGCCACACCTGCGATAGCGCCGCGCAAGCGTGCGATTTCTCGCGCGCGATCTTGGCGTCGACCGAAGACGTGTGGACCCAGCAATTCCAAGAGGGCCGCTTGCCGAATTACGGCACGCAGCCGGGCGCTTACCAGGATCCGAAGCTGGTGGTGTTTTCTAATGCCGTTGATACCGGTTGCGGTGCAGCGACCTCTGATGTCGGCCCGTTCTACTGCCCGAATGACGGTCAGCTTTATATTGACCCGGCCTTTTATCAGACGATGCAAGATCGCCTGCATGCGCCTGGCGACTTCGCGCAAGCCTACGTGATTGCGCACGAGGTTGGTCACCACGTGCAAAAGCTGATCGGCGCGACGCAGCAACGCATCTCCGGCGAAAACGAGAACCAAACCTCAGTGCGCACGGAGTTGCAGGCGGATTGCTTTGCCGGCGTGTGGGGTCACACCGCGCAAGCGTCGTTGCAGATCGACGACGCCGATCTTCGTGAAGCACTCAACGCCGCGCACAATATCGGTGATGACTCGTTGGGCGCGCAGGAGTCGCAATACACGCACGGCACCAGCGCGCAGCGTATGGCGTGGTTCCGGCGTGGCTTCGATTCAGGTGATGCGCGCCAATGCGATACGTGGGCGGTGCCGAGTTACGGGCAGCTCTAGGCCGTTACGTTTCCCACTGCGCCGCTTGATCGATCAGAAATTGCCGGAACGCGGCGATGCGCTTGGAGCGTTTGAGATCACTTGGGTAGATGAAATAGACCTCGAAGCTGGGTCCCGGCAGATCGGGCAACACTTTGATCAGGTCCGGATTTTCGCGGGCCATGTAGTCGGGCACGCTGGCGATGCCAAAGCCCGATTGTACTGCGCGCAGCATGCCATAGACATTGTTGATCTCTAGCAGCGGCTGGCGCGGCTTCGCGTCTTCGCGGCCGGCGCGTTGCGCCCAATCCAGTTCACGCATCGGTGTCGGCACACCTTGCTGGTAGGCGACGATGCGATGGTGATCGAGATCATCAACCTTCTTCGGTACGCCATGACGCTGCAGGTACGATGCCGACGCATAGAGGCTGACGCGCACCTCAAGCAGTTTGCGTTGAATGAGATCGGCATGCGTGGCGGCCCAAAGGCGGATCGCGCATTCCGCTTCCAGCTTGAGCAGATCGTATTCGCGATCGTCGAGCATCAATTGGATGCGGGTCTCGGGGTAGGTGTCAGCGAAGTGCACGATGCGCGGGGAAAGCCAAGTCGCGCCGAACGCGATCGGCGCCGTGACCTTCAGATCGCCGATAACCTTCTCGCGCGCGTCCTTCAGCGTGGACTCCGCGATGATGGCGGCCGCCGCCATTTCGCGCGTGAACTCGCGTAGCGCCATACCGGGGCCGGTGAGCAGTAGCCCGCGCGCGTGGCGCTGGAACAGCGGGACGCCCATGTCGTTTTCGAGCGCCGCGATCTGGCGGCTGACGGACGATTGGCTGACGCCGAGCTTCTCAGCAGCCGCGGTGAGGCTGCCGGTTTCCGCCGCGAAGTGGAAAGTCTTGAGCTTGTCCCAGTCCATTTGTGCCAAGGAGCGGCCACCCATCCAAAAAGGCGCCTAAATGGCCCTTCGCGCGTTGCAATATTGCATAGCTGGGTAAGGCGGTCGATAGAGGACACACCGGCCGCGCGCGGAAATCGATCATGCTGAACGAACTGGAGAGGCTGTCTCACATCCAGTTGCTGCGGATTGGCAGCGACGTGGTGACGGTGGGTGGTCTGCTCGCGGCCATCGCGCTGACGACCATGTTCATGGTCGGCGCGCGGCTCATCGGCAACGCGCTTCGACGCGTGCGCTTGCAACTGCGCGAAGGGACGGGTGCGCTCTACCTGTTCGAAAAGCTGCTGACCTACGGGCTGGTGATCTTCGGCGTGTTTGCTGGCCTCTCGACGCTCGGGATCGATCTCTCTTCGATCGCGGTGTTCGCTGGCGGTCTCGGCATCGGCTTGGGTCTGGGCTTACAAGGCGTCGTGAAGGAGTTCGTCTCCGGTCTCGTGCTGATCTTCGACCGCGCCATCCATATCGGCGACTACATCGAGATGCAGGATGGCACGCGGGGTGTGGTTCAAGAGATCGGCCCGCGCGCCACACGCGTGCGCAACAACGACAACGTCTATCTGCTGGTGCCGAACTCAAAGCTGATCGACAACACGGTCATCAACTGGACGCTGAAGGGCGAGACGCGCCGCATCCATGTGCCGTTCCAAGTCGCGCTGAGCGCCGACAAGGAAAAGGTCCGCGCGAGTGTGATCGAAGCCGCGCGCGACGTGCCGTTCACGCTGCCCGAAACTGAAATTCGCCGCACGCAAGTTTGGCTTGTCGGTTATGGCGAGAATGCCTTGCAGTTTGAGCTGATCGTCTGGCCCACGCTCGACGCGGTGAAGCGTCCGAAGGCGATGAACGCGGCGTACACATGGGCAATCGATGACGCGCTCCGTAAAGCTTGCGTCGAAATTCCGCTGCCCCAACGCGAGATCAGAATTCGTGGTCTGTTCGGCGAAGAGGGCGAGGATGCGCTTGCGGCGTTGCGGCTCGAACAGCGCGAACACGCGGTTGCAGATACGCCAGCGCCAACGGTCAACGATGCGGCGGAGGATCTGCTGAAACCGGAGCATCCTGTAGATGCGCCGGGCGACGAGCCGCCACCTGCGACTGCGGAAAGGGAGGCGAGCTAAGGCTCGACCTATTCCGCTGCGGTGGCGTGGCTCTTGGCGTGATCGAGTTCGCGAGCGGCGAGGAATTTTTCCGCTTCAAGCGCCGCCATGCACCCAAGGCCAGCTGCAGTGACGGCTTGGCGATACACGTCATCTGCAACGTCGCCCGCCGCGAATACGCCGGGGATGTTCGTCTCAGTCGTGCCCGGTTTTACCTTGATGTAGCCGTTGTCGCGCATCTCGACTTGGCCTTTGAAAATCTCGGTCGCTGGCGCGTGTCCGATGGCGATGAACACGCCGTCGAGTTTGCGTTCTTCCATCTCGCCGGTCTTGATGTTCTTGATGACGATCCCGGTGACGCCCTTCGGTTCGTCCGAACCCTCGATGTCCTCAAGCACGCTATCCCACACCACTTCGATCGCCGGGTGATTGAACAGGCGTTCTTGTAGAATCTTTTCCGCCTTGAAGCTGTCGCGGCGGTGGATCACCGTCACGCTGCGCGCGAGGTGGGCGAGATAGAGCGCTTCTTCGACGGCGCTGTTGCCACCGCCGATTACAGCGACGTCCTTGCCGCGATAGAAGAAGCCGTCACACGTGGCGCAGGCGCTGACGCCATGGCCGCCGAAATGTTGCTCCTTCGGATGACCCAGCCACTTCGCTTGCGCGCCCGTCGCGATGATGACGCTGTCGGCGAGATAGACTTGGCCACTATCGCCGGTCAGGCGGAAGGGGCGCTTATCGAATTCGGCTTTGACGATGATGTCATCCACCAAGTCCGTGCCGACATGCTTCGCCTGAGCGCGCATTTGCTCCATCAGCCACGGGCCCTGGATCACGTCCGCAAAGCCGGGATAGTTCTCGACGTCGGTGGTGATGGTGAGTTGCCCGCCGGGTTGCAGCCCGGCGATCAGCATCGGCTTACGCATAGCGCGCGCGGCATATATGGCAGCGGTGTAGCCGGCAGGGCCGGAGCCGATGATGACGATGGGCGCGTGACGAGCGGCGTGTTCGGTCATGGAATGGCCTTTGCGGAATCGTTGGGACCAATATGGCTTTCGGACGAGCTCAGTAAAAGTTGCAGGCGCCCTCTAGAACGCATGGGAGGGGTCTAAAGACGTGAATTGCGCACCATCTGCGTGCCGGTATTGTCCGCCAGCCATGGCTGACCCGGTGAAAATCCTGATCGTTGAAGATGATGCGCTCATTGCCATGGAGCTTGAAGAGCGGCTGGGGGATTTTGGGTACCGCGTCATTGGGCCGGCGGCGACCATTGCGGCTGCGCAAGAAGCCGTGCGGGGCGAGCGGCCCGACATCGCTTTGCTGGACGCCAACCTCGCAGGTGAGTCCAGCGTGAGACTCGGCGCCGAGCTGACCCGGCAGGGCGTGCGCGTGGCCTTCTGCACTGGGTACGATCGAATCAAAGACATGCCGCCCGAGCTGGAAGGCGTGCCGATCCTCACTAAACCAATCAGCGACGCGACGTTGCAGGACGCGCTGAAGAAGATGGGCGCCTAGCGGTTGGCGTTGGTGCGCGCGGCCCAGGCCGTCAGAACGGCGGCCGCAACGCGATCGGTTTCCAGCAACGGCGGGTAAGACCAGGTTTCCAAGCGGCCGTTGAAGGGTCGCGCGCAACCGCGTCGCATGAGGCTGGTGTAGAAGCGCGTCAGCTTGCCGGCGCTGCCGTCGACTTCGAGCAGATGCACGGGCTTGCCGGTCGCCGCCGCTTCCGTCGCCATGTTCACGCTATCGGCCGTGACGAAGACGTGGTCGGCGGCGCCCAGGATCGCTGGATAGGGGTTGGCGCCTTCGCCTTCAAAGAACACAGCGCAATGCGGCGCCAGCCACGTGCGGAAGATCATCCGCGCGGCCTCGCTGGTGCGGCGTGACAGCGTCACCATCAAGGAGCCGCCGGTTTCGCGTTGCACGGCGAGCAGAGAATCCGTGATCGCGCGGGCGCGTTTGGCGGAGATATCTTGGCGTTTGGATTTGCCGCCGATCAACACGGCAAAACGCGGCGAGCCCAGTTCGTCGAGCGGCACGGCTTTGTATTCATTGACGGCCTCATCGAGACGCGTCGGCGTGATGCGATTGCAGGCGCCGACGATCGCCATCACGTTCTGACCGTCCAGACCATCATGAATCGGTGGCACCACGACGTCGAATTCACGCGGATTTACCAGCGGATCCTGGAGTTGCACGACCAGCGCTTTGTGTCCGCTCCAGGCGCGCATACCCATGGCAAGCGGCACCGCCGCGCGGCCGCAGCCGATGAACACATCCGGCCACGGCGGTTCGATTGCATCAGAGTCAATGGTCAGCGCCATGCGCGCAGCCGGGATGAAACCGCCGGGCAACCAACGCCACGGCGTGCGGAGGTGCACGCGCTTCACCGTGAGCTTGGTCGGTGCACGGCGGCCGATCGCTTCCGCAAGGCCGAGCGCTTGAGCTTCTATGCCGGCGCGGCCGTCGGTGACGGCCCACACGTTGAGCGCCTCTGCTGGCTGGTATCCGACGCTGCGCATCAGACCCCCGCGGCCAGGCTCAGAGGTACTTCACCTTGACGATTTCGTACGATTTCGGACCGCCCGGCGCCATCACCTCGATGATGTCGCCTTCCTCCTTGCCGATCAGCGCGCGTGCGATCGGGGAGGTGATCGAAATCTTGCCCGCCTTCACGTCGGACTCGTCCTCGCCGACGATTTTGTACTTGGCCTTGTCGCCGGAATCCTCATCGACGAGGTTCACGGTGGCGCCGAACTTGACGTGCTTGCCCGAGAGTTTGCTCGGGTCGATGACCTGGGCGCGGGCGATCTTGTCCTCGATCTCCAGGAGGCGGCCCTCGATGAAGCTCTGACGCTCCTTGGCGGCGTGATATTCGGCGTTTTCCGAGAGGTCGCCGTGCTGGCGCGCCTCTGCGATCGCCGCGATGACGGTCGGGCGCTCCTGAGTCTTGAGACGCTTCATTTCTGCGTCGAGGGCTGCATAACCCTCGGCGGTCATTGGGATTTTTTCCATGGGTGTGTTGTGTAAGGTCCGACTTTAGGAGGGAGAGGTGTACCTGCTCCGGTTCTCCTTCAAGAATAGGGCAGAAGTGGCCTAAAGCCTAGGGGGCCGCGATTTTCAGCCGCGTTCGGGCGATCGGACGCCGCCTGTGGATAAATAGTCCGCTTGGGGCTGCGCAGTCGGGCAACACCTTGGGTTTCGGCCCGCGAGCCGAATGAGCAGCCCTCCAAATCGTCGGAATCAGGCGTACTTCTGCAGCGGCCGAACGCCCAGTTCTTTGCCGCTCTTGAGTAGGCGGATGGCCTGGATCGCGGCGCGCGCGCCGGAGACGGTCGTGTAATAGGGGATGTTCTGTGTCAGCGCCGTGCGGCGGATTGAATAGCTGTCGCGATAGGATTGCGCGCCTTCGGTGGTGTTGAAGACGAGTTGCACTTCGCCGTTCTTCATGGCGTCGACGATGTGCGGGCGGCCTTCCGCCACCTTGTTTACGCGGGTGAGGGCGATGCCTTGTTCTTGCAGGTACGTCGCCGAGCCGCCGGTCGCCATCAGCGCGAAGCCGAGATCGGCGAGGTCGCGCGCGATCTTCACGAGCGCGGGCTTGTCGGCATTCTTCACCGAGATGAACACGCAGCCTTGCGTTGGCAGAATAATGCCGGAGCCAATCTGGCTCTTGATGAAAGCCGCTTCGAAATTGAGGTCGAGGCCCATGACCTCGCCCGTCGAACGCATTTCCGGGCCAAGTACAGGATCAACGCCGGGGAAGCGCGCGAACGGAAACACCGCTTCCTTCACTGCCACGTGCGGGCGCACGGGGCGCTTCAGCTTCAATTCCGAAAGCTTCACGCCAGCCATCACTTTTGCCGCCGCCGCCGCGATTGGCAGATTGATCGCCTTGGCGACGAACGGCGCAGTGCGTGAGGCGCGCGGGTTGGCTTCGAGGATGAAGATCTCGCCGTCTTTCACCGCGAACTGAATGTTGATGAGGCCGCGCACATCGAGTGCGCGCGCGAGCTTCTTCGTCTCTTCTTCGATCTCGGCGACGATTTTCGGATCGAGCGAATAGGGCGGCAGCGCGCAGGCGCTGTCGCCGGAGTGCACGCCGGCTTCTTCGATGTGCTCCATCACACCAGCGACGAAGACGTCCTCGCCGTCGCAGATGGCGTCCACATCGACCTCGATCGCGTCGCGCAGATAGCGATCCACCAAGAGTGGGCGTTTTTCCGAGATCGCAAATTCGGCAGGGCCACCAAGCGCGCGTGAGAGTTGCGCGACGTAGTCGCCGAGTTCTTCCTCGGTGTGCACAATGCGCATGGCGAGGCCACCGAGCACGTAGCTCGGCCGCAGCATGACCGGATAGCCGATCTTCGCAGCGCCGGCGCGGGCTGCGTCGAGCGATGCCGCGATGGTGTTGTCCGGCTGTTTCAGGCCAATCTTACGCAGCAGCGCTTGGAAGCGATCGCGATCTTCCGCGAGATCAATGGCGTCGACGCTGGTGCCGAGGATCGGCGCGCCTTCGTCGGCGAGCGGTTGCGCCAGTTTCAGTGGCGTTTGCCCGCCGAACTGCACGATCAGGCCCAGCACTTCGCCGCTGGCTTTTTCCGTTTCCAGAATTTCGAGGACGTCTTCGGTAGTAAGCGGTTCGAAATAGAGGCGGTCCGACGTGTCGTAGTCCGTGCTCACCGTTTCCGGATTGCAATTGACCATGATCGACTCGACGCCGATCTCGGCGCACGCAAACGCGGCGTGGCAGCAGCAATAGTCGAATTCGATACCCTGGCCGATGCGGTTCGGGCCGCCGCCGAGGATGACGATCTTCTTGCGATCCGTGGGTTCGGCTTCACATTCGGCGTTGCCGTCATAGGCGGGAAATTCGTAGGTCGAATACATGTACGGCGTCGTCGCGCGGAATTCGGCGGCGCAGCTATCGATGCGCTTGTATTGCGGACGCACGCCGAGCTTCCGGCGCGACGCACGCACATCGCGCTCGCGTTGGCCAGTGAGTTTGGCAAGCCGCGCGTCGGAGAAGCCTTGCGCCTTGAGCGCCCGGAAGCCGATTGCGTCCTTCGGCAAGCCGTTGGCGCGCACGGCAGCTTCTGCGGCGATGATCTCAGCGATCTCGCGAACGAACCACGGGTCGTACTGCGCGGCCGAGCAAATCTCTTCGACGGTCAATCCGCGGCGTAATGCTTCGGCGCAGACGAGCAGGCGATCGGCTTTCGGCGTCACCAGCCGCGCGCGTACTGCGGCACGGCCGTTATCTTCATCGCCGGCGCCTTCGATCTGAATCTCATCGAGGCCGGTAAGGCCGGTATCGAGCGAGCGGAGCGCTTTCTGCAAGGACTCTTGGAACGTGCGCCAGATCGCCATGGC
>Ga0209023_10004026_pt1 | contig 17047 bp, 15 predicted proteins | sample LakOneMetagenome_FD_187468 | JGI IMG/M metagenome (GOLD analysis project Ga0209023, IMG submission 187468) | Freshwater and sediment microbial communities from Lake Erie, Canada (SPAdes) (version 2) | ecosystem: Environmental > Aquatic > Freshwater > Lentic | place: Lake Erie, Canada... | reverse complement strand
CTGCGCCTCACCGGTGAATTCGACCAGGACCTGCACGGGGTCGAGCTCGACATCATGGTCAGCAGGCCCGAGGGCGGGCAATTTCCGGCCCGGGAGTCCACGCTGATCCCCGAAGCGGCACTGGGCGCCTTCATCCCCGGCAGCATCATCGATACCTACTACCGTCCCGGCGATGAGTCGTCGGTCGCGGTGCGGGTGCCGAGCCGGTGAAGATCATCGGGCACCGTCCACCGCGAATGTCACCAACGCCGCCCACCACAGCGGATTAGCGGTGACATCGCCGCTGCGCCAACGCTGCAACTGATTTCGCTGCCACCCGCTAACGGCGCGTCCGGCGTCCTGCGCCTGGTGAGCGGCGTCGACGGCGATGACCGTTTCCGCCATTGGGTCGGCGAATTCATCTGCCGCACTGGAGAACTGGCGGTATCCAGCAGTGGTCGGCAACGACCACAACGTGGCGGTGACCAGTACCGCGCCGCCCAGGATCAGCGCGGCCACCAGTCCCGTCGCCTCGTCGAAGCGATAATCCCCGCCCGATGAGCAGGCCAGCAGCGCGGCACGCGGCGGGATCGTGAGCCGCGCCGCCATCAGGTCGGCCGCCGACAGCGGTACCGGGTCGGCAAGGTGCACCGCCGCGCGATCGGCGTATCCGACCGCGCCCTCGGCCGCCGTCGCGTGCCCGACGAACAGCAACCGGGCGGGACGCCGATGCAGCTGGGTCACCAGCCAGCCGCGGTCGGCATCGGGGTTGCGGAACAGTTCGACGGCCGACGTAACCTCGGGCAGGACGCCGCCCTCGGCCATCAACGCGGCGAAATGCCGGCTCAGCGGGCTGTCGGCGTCGGGCCGGCCGAGCACCGAACCCAGCGCAGAGTCCGGGCGCTGGCCCGGCACCCTCGGGTCGAGGATCAGCAGCGCAGCCCCGCCCGCGGTGACGCTCGGCGTCCGCGCGGAGTTCGCAATGTTCGCCGGCGCGGCCATTAGGACGTCCGCCAGCTCGATCAACCGGCGTCCGTCGCCGGGCGCGGCCAGCAGCGACCACGGCACCTGGGCCAGTCGGGCGGCCGGGGTGACGAACAGCGTGGGCAGAGTTTCACCCACACTGGTGGCGATCAGTTCCCAGCCCGCCGGCGGGATCAGCCGTTCGCCGAGCCGTTCGGCCAGGTCCTGCTCGCCGGCCGGGGTGGCCAGTGCGCCGGACGTGAGGGCACGCTCGACCGCGGCCCGGGGGCTCTCGGCAGGGCGGGGATCCGGGGTCGCGTCGGCAAGCAGATCGCCGAGCGCGGCCAGTTCGGTGCTCTCGATCATCCAGGTGACGGTGGAGTCCGGCACGCCGACGATCCGCAGGCTGGCGTAGACGGCGACGCCGACGTCGGCATAGCGCATCACGAGCGTGGGCGGTGCGGTCACGGCCATGTCGGCCACGCGGTTTCATCGGCGGTGACCCGGCGGCCGTAGCGCTGCGTGGCCAGCTCGCGGTAGTGGCCCAGGACGGCCGCGGCACCGGGATCCATCTGCAGGGGCGGCAGCGCCCCCAAGGTGGTGAGCGGTCCGGCCGCCACGGAGCCGTGACCGGAGGCCACCAGGGCGTATTCTCCGGTCTCGTCGACCGGCACGGCCGCGGTGGCGGTATCGGCCCAGTCGGCGCTCACCAGCGCCTCCGGCGCGTTGAATGTGCCTCGCGCACAGTGATATTCGACGAGCTCGCGAACGACGTCGGTGTTCCCCCACTCCCAGGCCACCGCGAAGGCCCCGGCCAGGATGCGTGCCGAGACGTGGGCGGCCCAGCGCATCCGGGCGTCGGCGTCGCCGATCGCATACCGGACGGAATCGACGGCAAGTGCGGCGGGGATCTTCAGCTCGGCCGCCTGGGCGAACTTCTCCTCGGCGGCGCCGGGATCGGCGAGGGCCTCGGCCCGCAGGATCGATCCGAGGTGATCGTCGAGCCGGGCATATTGCAGCCAGCTGTGCCGGGGCCATTCGTCGAGCAGGCCCCGGGCCGCCGCCACCCGGTCGCGCGCAGCGGTGAAGTCACCGCGCAGGATGTCGACCCAGCTGCGCTGCAACAGGATCCGGTGAATGTGCAGGGGGCGGCCGAGTTCACGCCAGTGCCGTTCGGCGTGACCGAGCCGCTCGTCGGCGTCATCGAGCGCATTGACCGAGATGCTGATCAGCCCGAAGTACAGCCAGCATCGCGAGACATCGTGCGCACGTGCGTGTTCGGCGATCGACGGGTAGGCCGCGTGCACCAGATCCTGGGCGGCGGCCCGGTCGCCCGCCGACCACGCGGCGGTGGCCCGCTCCAACTGGGTGCGTGCGGTGGCCAGCGCCCAACCGCGCGCCTCGGCCCGCGCTTCGGCCCGGCGCAGCCAGGGCTCGGCCTCGACGAGGCGGCCGGTCTCCACGCAGAACCGCCCGTACCCGGTACCGGCCAGCACCCGCAGGGAGTCGTCCTCCTCCGACCCGTCGCCCGGTCCGTCGAGCGCGTCGAACACGTTCTCCCACAGCGGGATCGACTGCACATGCAGGTCGTCGTCGCACAATGCCGCGGCGCACAGGATTCGCGCGTGGGTCACCAGCCGCCGGTGTTCACCGGCCCCCTCCACCGCTTCCGAGGGGTGATCGATCAGATCCTGCAGTCCGGATTCGGCCGCCTCATGTTCGCCGTGTGCAGCGGCCAGGCCGATCTGCAGGAACAGCGCGCGACGGGTGTAGCGAGAGAGCATCTGGTCGATCTCGGCATCGGAGAAGGTGACCTCTCCGGCCAGATCCGGCCGCTGCCCGGCCCGGATCCCGCGATAGGTGTCCAGGCAGTCGCGGATGCGTTTCACGGCTTCGGTCACCCCGTCGTATGCCGTTCGGACCAGGTAGATGTCGCCGAGCTGGGCGAGCACCTCGAGCATGAGGTCGTCGCGGTCGGCCTGCTCGATCGCCGGCATCAGCGACAGCAGGAGCTCCTTGGCCGCGCCTTCGTCCGCAGCCAGGGCGAGGTGGCGCGCCCGCGCCAGCTCGCTCGCGACTCCCGGATCGATCGCCACCGCGTAATCATAGGAAGCGGCGGGCGCGCTCGGCACGCCCGCCGCTAACCCCCTCCCACTGGTCAGCTGCAGGTCACCGTGATGGTGAACGGCTTGGTGATCATGCCGGCCATCGGGTTCTTCATGTCGGCCCCGCTGGCCTCACCGGTGATCGTGTAGGTGCTGCCGTCGACACTGACCTTGGCGGATCCGACGCTGGCGCCACCCATGTTGGTGACCGCCAGCGCATTGCCGTCGAACACCATTCCGAGCGATTGCACCACCGGGGCGGCTTCGTCGGTCATCACGACGCCCAGGCCCTGCTGGCCGCCGATCGCGGCGCTGGCGACATTGATCTTGCCGCCCTGCTTGACGCAGGTCACCGAGTTCAGATCCAGGCCCTGCAAGTCGGCGCCGTCGACCTTGACCGCGGTCTTGCCGCCGCTGGACACCTGGGGGCTTGCGGTCGCCGACGGGGAGTTCGACCCCGGCTTGCTCTTTCCGCTGTCGTCGGAGCAGCCCACCACCAGGGCAGCCCCCGCGGCCAGTCCGATCACACCTGCGACAACTCGCTTCATCGATAGTCCCTTCGTTCGTGCGTCGCCTCGCTGGCGTCGTCGAGATGAAGTCAAGACGGCCGGCCTCGCTACCGATCCCAAATTTCGTCGGGGCCCAACGGTTACGGTTCGTCCCTGATGCGCAGATTCGCCGACGGCGAACGGCGGGCCCGGCCGGCCCGCCGACACCACCTGGCCTCGGACATCGCGCCAGAGTCCGTCGAGACGCTGGCCAGGGACCTCGTCGGGTTGCACGCCACCGACCCGGCGACGCCCTACCTGTCGCTGTGGGCTCGGATACCGGGGTTTTCCATCGACCATCTGGACGACCGTCGCCGCTGTCCAGGTCGGTCGGTTAGCTCAGGCGGACGCCTTGCGCTTGCGGGCCGGCCGCTTGGTCGGCGACGGCGCAGGGCCGGCCAGCATCTCGGCCAGGAACTTGCCGGTATAGCTCTCCGGGGTGTTCGCCACGTCCTCCGGAGTGCCTTGGGCGACGACGGTGCCGCCGCCGGCGCCGCCTTCGGGACCCATGTCGATGACCCAGTCGGAGGTCTTGATGACGTCGAGGTTGTGCTCGATGACGATCACCGAATTGCCTTTGTCCACAAGGCCGTTGATGACCTTCAGTAGCTTGCGGATGTCTTCGAAGTGCAACCCGGTGGTGGGTTCGTCGAGGATGTAGACCGTTCGGCCGGTCGAGCGCTTCTGCAATTCGGCGGCCAGCTTGACGCGCTGGGCCTCACCGCCGGACAGCGTCGGTGCGGGCTGGCCCAGCCGGACGTACCCCAGCCCGACATCGACCAGGGTCTTCAAGTAGCGGTGGATCCCGCTGATCGGTTCGAAGAACTCGGAGGCCTCCTCGATCGACATGTCGAGGACCTCGGAGATGGTCTTGCCCTTGTAGTGGACCTCGAGCGTCTCCCGGTTGTAGCGGGCACCCTGACAGACCTCGCACGGCACGTAGACATCGGGCAGGAAGTTCATCTCGATCTTGATGGTGCCGTCGCCCGAACATGCCTCGCAGCGGCCGCCCTTGACGTTGAACGAGAACCGCCCTGGCTGATACCCGCGCACCTTGGCCTCGGTGGTGGCGGCGAACAACGTGCGGATCTTGTCGAACACCCCGGTATAGGTGGCTGGATTGGACCGCGGGGTGCGCCCGATCGGTGACTGGTCGACGCGCACCAGCTTGTCGACGTGGTCCAGCCCGGTGATCCGGGTGTGCCGTCCCGGGACCTGCCGGGCACCGTTGAGCTTGTTGGCCAGTACCGATGCCAGGATGTCGTTGACCAGCGTCGACTTGCCCGAACCGGACACCCCGGTGACGGCGGTCAACACCCCGAGCGGGAACGCGACGTCGATATCGCGCAGGTTGTGCTCGCGGGCACCGACCACGGTCAGCTGCCGGCGCCGGTCGGCCACCCGGCGCATGTCCGGCGTTTCGATCCGCTGTCGACCGGACAGATACGCGCCGGTGATCGAGTCCTTGTTGCGCAGCAGGTCGGCGTACGGGCCGCTGTGCACGACGGTTCCGCCGTGCTCGCCGGCCGCCGGGCCGATGTCGACCACCCAGTCCGAGTGCGCGATGGTGTCCTCGTCGTGTTCGACGACGATCAGGGTGTTACCGAGATCCCTTAGCCGCGTGAGGGTTTCGATGAGCCGGCGATTGTCGCGTTGATGCAGACCGATCGACGGTTCGTCGAGCACGTAGAGCACGCCCACCAGCCCCGAGCCGATCTGGGTGGCCAGCCGGATGCGCTGGGCCTCGCCGCCGGACAGCGTGCCCGCGGCACGCTCGAGCGACAGGTACTCGAGGCCGACATCCAGCAGGAAGCCCAGCCGGGACTGCACCTCTTTGAGGACCTGCCCGGCGATCGCCTGTTCGCGCGGGCCGAGGGTGAGGGCGTTGAGGAAGTCCGAGCAGTCCGAGATGGACAACGCGCACACCTCGGCAATGGACTTCGCACCGCGCTCGCCGGCGGCGAGGGTGACCGCCAGGATTTCCGGCTTGAGTCGGGTGCCCTGGCAGACGGGGCACGGCACGTCCCGCATGAAGCCCTCGTAGCGCTCCTTCATCAACTCCGACTCGGTCTGCTCGATCTTGCGTTCCAGGAACGCCAGCACACCTTCGAAGTCCGCGTAGTAGGACCGCACTCGGCCGTACCGGTTCTTGTAACGGACGTGGACCTGCTGATCGGAGCCTTCGAGAATTGCCTTGCGCGCCTTGGTGGGCAGCTTGTTCCACGGCGTGTCGACGTCGAATCCGAGCGCGTCGCCGAGCCCTGCCAGCATCCGGGTGAAGTACTCGGCGCTCTGCCCCATCGACCACGGCGCCACGGCACCCTCGCCGAGCGTCAACTCGGGATCGGGCACCACCAGATCGGGGTCGACCTCCTTCCGGATGCCCAGACCGACACATTCCGGGCAGGCGCCGTACGGCGAGTTGAACGAGAACGATCGGGGTTCGAGGTCGTCGACGGCCAACGGGTGCGCGTTGGGGCAGGCCAACTTTTCGGAGAAGCGCTGCTCCCGGTTGGGGTGGTCGTCCTCCCGATCGACGAATTCGAGCACCACGATGCCGTCGGCGAGGTTCAGCGCGGTTTCCACCGAGTCGGTGAGCCGCTGCTTGGCGGTGGCCTTGACGGTCAGGCGGTCGACGACCACCTCGATGTCGTGCTTCTCCTGCTTCTTGAGTTTCGGCGGGTCGGTCAGCGAATGCACCACGCCGTCGACGCGCACCCGGCTGTAGCCCTGGGTGTTGAGCTTGTCGAACAGGTCGACGAACTCGCCCTTACGGGTCCGCACCACGGGCGCCAGCACCTGGAAGCGGGTGCCCTCCTCCATCGCGAGCACCTGGTCGACGATCTGCTGCGGCGTCTGCCTGGCGATCCGCTCGCCGCAGATCGGGCAGTGCGGCGTGCCCGCCCGCGCGTACAGCAGACGCAGGTAGTCGTAGACCTCGGTGATGGTGCCGACCGTCGAACGCGGGTTGCGGTTGGTGGATTTCTGGTCGATGGACACCGCCGGCGAGAGTCCCTCGATGAAGTCGACGTCGGGCTTGTCCATCTGGCCCAGGAACTGCCGCGCGTATGCGGACAGTGACTCGACGTAGCGCCGCTGCCCCTCGGCGAAGATGGTGTCGAATGCCAGGGACGACTTCCCCGAGCCGGATAACCCGGTGAATACGATCAGCGCGTCGCGCGGCAGATCGAGGTCGATACTGCGCAGATTGTGCTCGCGCGCACCCTTGACGATGAGGCGGTCGGCCACGGTCTACCCTCAGCCCTTTCCACGGTTCTACCTGTGCTTCTTCGGCGGGACACGGCCGGCACCGCACACGCCACGTCCATGCTAGGCGTCGGGACCGACAAGTCGACGAGCCGACGAGGCACACGCCGGGCAGTAACGTGACCGGCATGACTGTGATCGATGACAACTACACCGGCCACGTCGAAGCGGGTTCCGGCGCCCGGCGCACCCTGCCCGGGGCCTCGATCGTCAAGGTGTCGGTCGGCCCGATGGACAACAACGCGTACCTGGTGACGTGTGCCCGCACCGGACAGTCGCTGCTGATCGACGCCGCCAGCGACGCCGACATCCTTACCGAGGTGGTCCGGGACCACGCGCCGAACGTGTCGTTGATCCTCACCACGCATCAGCACTTCGACCACTGGCAGGCGCTGGAGGCGCTCGCCGCGGCGACGGGCGCACCCACCGCCGCACACGCGCTGGATGCCGAGCCCCTGCCGGTCACCCCGGACCGATTGCTCGCCGGTGGCGACACCGTCACCGTCGGCGATCTCGAGTTCGACGTCATCCACCTGCGCGGCCACACGCCGGGTTCGGTGGCACTGGCGCTGTCCGGCGAGGCCACCGGCGGGGTGACGCAGCTCTTCACCGGCGACTGCCTGTTCCCGGGCGGGGTCGGCAAGACGTGGCAGGACGGCGATTTCGAGCGGCTGCTCGGCGACGTGTCCAGCCGGGTGTTCGACGTCTACGACGATTCGACCGTGGTCTATCCCGGGCACGGCGACGACACGACGCTCGGTGCCGAACGACCACACCTGCGGGAGTGGCGCGAACGCGGCTGGTAATGCCGCAGGGATCTAGGTGGTGTGAACGATCAGCACGTCGATCTTGGAGCGACGCGCGACGTTGGCCGGCACCGAGCCGAGTAGCCGCCCGGCGATGGTGCTCAGGCCGACATTTCCGACCACCAGCAGGTCGGCGTTGACTTCTTCGGCGAGATCGACCAGCGCATCGACCGGCGCGCCGACGATCGCCTTCTCCTCGATGTTGGCGGCGCCGGCCGCTTTGGCTCGGTCCTTGGCCTCACGCAGGATCGCGTAGATCGGCGCGTTGCCCGCCATCTTGTAGCCCTCGTCCTTGAGGACGTCGGCAGCACGCGAGTCGTCGGTCGACGGGAAGTAGGCCGTCGCCACGATGACCTTGGCGTCGGGACCGGAAGCGAGTGCGCCCGCTCGGTCGACAGCACGCAGTGACGAGTCCGAGCCGTCCGTACCGACAACCACAGTCTTGTAGCTGCTCATCCATGCCCTCCACAGTTCATCGGTGATCCAGCGTCCTCCGAGACAGTAACCCGTACCCGCGCGAAGTTGGGTCACAATCGGGCAGGAATCGCCGCGCCGTTATGGCGCTGACGTGGTGCTCGGCGCCCTCACCAGCACGGAAACGGCGCAGGTGAGTTTGCCGACATCCGCCCATCCGGTCGATCCAGCGCACATCCGCCGCGGCGATGTCGGCGCCGTCACAGTGCTGGAAAACCAGTGCCCGACAACAGGAGTCGCCGCTGATTTCCAGCCCTCCCCGACGACCGCATGTCAAGATCGTCACCATGGGACCGTTCCTCATTCGCACCGCGTTCACCGGCCTCGCCCTCTGGCTGGTGACGCTGATCGTGCCGGGTATCGACATCGTCGGTGGCGCCGACACACTGCAGCGGATCGGCATCATCCTGGTGGTCGCGGTGATCTTCGGACTGGTCAACGCCGTCATCAAGCCGATCGTGCAGATTCTGGCGATACCGCTCTACATCCTGACGCTGGGTCTGGTGCATGTCGTCATCAACGCGTTGATGTTGTGGATCACCTCCTGGATCACCGATCACGTCACACACTGGGGCCTTTTCATCGACAAGTTCTGGTGGACAGCGATCTGGGGCGCCATCGTCCTGTCACTCGTCGGCTGGGCGCTGGGAATACTGATCAGCGACACCATCGGTCGCGCCAGGCATTAAGTCCCTGGCTGCACGGCGAAAGTCCTGATTCCGCGCGGAACCGTCGCCCGCGCCGCGCCACGCTCCTAAGTTGGATCGTGAGTGGCAAGGAGGCCGACATGGCCGAATTCATGCGCAACAGTGACGCTTTCACCTATCAGATGGAGAGCGATCCGCGACTGCGATCCACCATCGTGACCGTCCTGATGATGGACGGCACCCCCGACTGGGACGTTCTGCGCGAGAGGTTCGACGCCGTCAGCCGGACCCTGCCGATGTTCCGTCGGCGGGTGGTGTCCACCCCGGGTGGTACGCCACCGAGGTGGGAACCGGTTGTCGAATTCGACCTCGACTACCACGTCCGGCGCGTCGGTGCCCCCGAGCCCGCCACGTTCGACGGCGTGCTCGAGATGACGCGCCTGGCCCAGATGGAGGCGTTCGATCCCGCTCGGCCGATGTGGCAGGCCACGCTGGTGGACGGTCTGGAGGGTGGTGGATCGGCGCTGCTGTGCAAGGTGCACCACGCGCTGACCGACGGGGTCGGCGGTGTCCAGATCGGGCTGAAGCTGTTCGACCTGTCTGCCACTCCGCGCCGGCGCGAACCCCTTCCCGACCCACCTGCGGTGGCCCGGCCCGGCGCACTGGCCGGATACCGGGACGCCCTGCGCTACAACCTCGGCCTGGTCGGCCGCGTGGTGGGCGGCGGCATCCGCGCGGTGCCCGCCGCGCTGGCAGGCGGCCTGCGCAGCCCGCTCGGCACGATCGGATCGGTCACGGCCACCGCGGCGTCGGTCTACCGGACCGTTCGGCCCGTGAACCGCACCGGCTCGGGGCTGATGACCGAGCGTGATCTGACCCGCCGGCTGGCGGTGCTCGACGTCCCCAAGGCGGGGTTGCGTGAGGCGGCGCACCGCGCCGGAGGGGCGCTCAACGACGCGTTCGTGGCCGGTATCGCCGGCGGGCTGCGGCTCTACCACGAGAAGCACGGCACCGCGGTGGGCGACCTGCACCTGAGCATGCCGATCAGTCTGCGTCACGAGTCAGATCCCATGGGCGGCAACAGGATAACGCTGATGCGTTTCGACGTGCCGGTAGGCGTCGCCGATCCGGCGCAACGCATCGCGGCGATCCATGAGCGCACCAGCCGGGTGCGTGACGAACCGTCGCTACCGCTGACGCAGACCATCGCCGGCGCGCTGAACCTCATGCCGCGCTGGTACATCGGCTCCATCCTGCGCAACGTCGACTTCGTCGCCAGCGACGTTCCTGGGGTCCCGGTGCCGGTCTTCCTCGGCGGCGCGAAGGTGCGCGCCCAGTACGCGTTCGGGCCCACCATCGGATCCGCGCTCAACGTCACACTGCTGACGTACGTGGACACGTGCGCGGTGGGCGTCAACGTCGACACCGCGGCGATCCCCGACCACGACCTGCTCCGGGAGTGCCTCAGTGCCGGGTTCGACGAGGTGCTGGCGCTGGCCGGCGACTGAGCCGGTGGGCCGGCACCCGCTGAGTTCTGCGCGGAATCGCGGCCAGCGACATACGCTTTGACACAGCCTGGTCTGCGTATAGGAGTCCCCGATGAACTGGCAGCAGATCCAGCCGTTCCTGATAGCGCTGGCCATCGGGTTGCTGATCGGCCTCGAACGCGAACGCAGTCACATCCGCAGGATCCCCGCCGGATCGCGCTCGTTCGCGTTGCTGTCGTTGGCCGGCGTGGTTTCGGCGAGCTTCGACACGTGGGTCGTGGTGGCGGGCTTCGTCGGCGTGGGCGCGTTGGTGGCGTTGTCGTACTTTCGCACCAGTGCCGAGGATGCGGGAATCACCACCGCGGTCGCCGCCCTGGTCGCCTACCTGCTCGGCGCCCTGGCCCTCACCCGCCCCGCGTTGGCCGTTGCCCTCGCTGTGGTGGTCGCGGGCCTGCTCGTGTCGAAGGCGCGGATCCACCATTTCGCCCGTGAGGTCGTCAGCGAGGTCGAGGTCGAGGACGCGATCCGGTTCCTGGTGGTGGCGTTCGTGATCCTGCCGCTGCTGCCGGACCGGAACCTCGGCCCCTACGGCGTGCTCAACCCGTCGAAAGTGTGGTTGCTCGTCGTTCTGCTCACCGGTATCGGCTGGTTCGGTTACATCGGCGTTCGGGCGCTCGGCCGCGAACGCGGCCTTCTGGTCACCGGCCTGGCCGGCGGGTTCGTCTCGGCGAGCGCGACCACGGCGTCGATGGCTCGCCTGAGCCGGACAACCACCAGTCGGTCGCCGCTCGCCGGTGCGCTGCTGGCCAGCCTTGCGACGTTCCTCCAGCTGCTCATCGTCATCGCCGTCGTCGACGTCGACGTCCTGCGGCTGCTGTGGCTGCCGGTGGTCGCTGGGGCCGCGGTGCTCGTCGGCATCTCCGTGTTCGTCGCCCGCAGCGGACATCACCCGACCGAGGACACCACTGACGACAGCGCCGCCGACGCCACGCCCTCAGGACGCCCGTTCGCTCTGCGGCCCGCCCTGATTCTGGCGGCGGTGTTGACCTTCGCCCTCTTCGTAGCCCGTTGGGGCGCTGACGTATTCGGCCCCCAGGGTGCGGTGCTGGCCGCGTTCGCCGCGGGCCTGGCCGACGCTCATGCCGGCTCGGTGGCGGCCGCGAGCCTGGCCGCCAAGGGCGATATCACCGTCGATACCGCCCTGGTTGCGATCGCGGCCGCGCTGGGGTCCAACCTGATCGTCAAGACCGTGCTGGCCTTCACCGCCGGCGGTCGGCGATTCGGATTCGGATTCCTGAGCTGCATGGCCGCGCCGGCGATCGTTTTCGGTGCGGCGATGACCGCCATGATCGCCGCCCGGTGAGGGCGACATGTGCTGACGAGCCTCAGTCGAGGTCGATCCGGATGGTGAGCAGATCGGAGCCGAAGGTCCGCACGCCAAAGCTGTTGAAGGAAGGAAGCTGTTGCAGCCGCGCGACCGGATCATCCTCGGGAAGGGGGTGTGCGGTGCCCGTCAACCAACGGCCCCGAAGTCGCAGCCGGACCCTGGGGTTTGCCCGGATGTTCTTCACGTACTGTGCGCCCTCACCGAACTCCGCCACCAACCAGAATTCGTCTCCGACGCGACGTCCGCCCACCGCGGTGCGGCGCGGTTCGCCCGACTTGCGGCCGGTTGTCTCCAGCAACGTCTGCGAGGGAATGCGTTTGACGATGGGATTCGCCAAATGCCGTTGGAAGAGGTTGACAATCCTGTCGCGGAATCCAGACATTCACCGTCCCATTTCAGTTCTCCGCTGATCCTGCCGATGTCTCGCCGCAATGTCCAACGCGTGAACCGGATCTGGCTCAATTCGCAGTGTTCCGTTGGCCATTGCCCACACCGCACAATGCCCGATCGAACGCGCGCAAACATGTCCGAGCGAGTGACGGGATTCGAACCCGTGTAAACGGCTTTGCAGGCCGGTGCCTATCCCCCCTTTCTCCCCGCGAGCGTCCGCATTTGTACACCAGACGCGGCGTGGCGCTGTACAGACACGGACGCTCGCGGGAAGGAAAGGGGGGGGTCAGGAGCGGCCGCGGGAGGCCCGGTAGGACGCGACGCCGGTCAGCGCCGCCAGCCCCGCGAACAGGCCGAACATCCAGCGGGCGGCGCTGGCGTCGCCGTGCCCGTTGACGTTGACCACCACACCGGCCAAACCCGCGCCGAACGCGCCGCAGATCAACTGCACCGTGTTGATCGCCGCCGCCGCGACACCACCCTCGGCGGGGTCGGCGACATCGCCCATCGCCCAGGCCGACAGGTGCGGCCAGGCCATCCCGATCCCGCAACCGGCGACGAACAGCGCGACCACCCACAACCCCACCACGCGCAGCGGAGCCTCCGCGATCTGGCTGACAGCGGCCAGCGCCAGACCGGCGGCCATCACCAACGGAGCGACCGCGACGATGCGCGCGGTCGTGCGCGTTCTGCTCACCGACGCACTGGCGATCTCGCTGACCGTCCAGCCCACCGACAGGGCGACGCCCAGGAACCCGGCGGCCACGGGCGCCAGGTGGGCGAGCCGCTGCCCGAACAGCGGCACATACATGTCGGCCATCGTCGCGGCCATCAACAGACCCAGCGTGAGGTAGATCCACTTCAACGGTCCGGGCCCGAATGCGCTGGGCGGCAGCACCGATGCCCCGGGACGGTGATCGAACCGCAGGAAAAGGGCGACCAACACCGCACCGACCCCCAGCAGTGCACCCGAAACCTTCACGTCGTCGGGTATCCCGGCGGCACTGACCGACATCGCGGCGCCGCCCAGCAGCAGCAGCGACCAGACCGGGACGTTCCGGCCGGCGTCCTGGGTCTCACCGGCCGGACGGGCCGGCAGGGCGATGGGTACGAGCGCTGCGATGGCGACCGTCAGGACCGCCAGAGCACCGAATGCCCAGCGCCATGAACCGAATTGGGCGAACAACCCCCCGGCGGCCGGGCCCACCACGGTGCCCACTCCCCACATCGCCGATACCAGCGCCGAGGCCCGGGTCCACAACCGTTGCGGCAGTGCAGAATTGATGACGGCATAGCCGAGCCCGGCGAGCAGGCCACCCGCGCCGCCTTGTACCACCCGACCCATGAGCAGGATCTCCATCGACGGTGCCAGCGCGCACATGACGCTGCCCACCCCGAATGCGGCGGCGCTCGCAAGGTACGCCCCGCGCGGTGCCAGCCGGGCCAGCAGCGCGCTGACCGTCGTGGCCGACACCACCGAGGCCACCAGGTACACCGTGGTCACCCAGGCGTAGAACCGTTGGCCGCCGATCTCGGCGACCGCACTGGGCAGCAGGCTGATCGTCAGGAACTCGTTGGTGGCGTACAGCGCGACGCCGCCCGCCAGGACCGTCGAGGTGCCTAAGTATCGGGCACCCAGCAGATCCCGCCACGATCCCGCCTGCGTACCCGACTCCGTCACCGGTCCAACGCTAATGCCCTATTTCAGCCCCGCTGCATCCATCCCGCGCAGTTCCTTCTTCAGATCGGCGACCTCGTCGCGGATCCGGGCGGCCAGTTCGAACTGGAGGTCGCGGGCGGCCGTCATCATCTGCGCGGTCATGTCCTTGATCAGGTCGGCCAATTCGGCCCGCGGCATGCTCTTGGTGTCGCGGCCCTCGAACACCCCGGCACTGACCGACCGGCCCGGTTCGCCCTGGGCCCGCCGTCCTCGTGACGAGTTTCGCCCGGATCCGCCGACCGCGACGGCCTCCGACGCTTCCGTATCGCCGGCCTCGCGGTAGACCTGATCCAGGATGTCGGCGATCTTCTTCCGCAACGGCTGCGGGTCTATGCCGTGTTCCTCGTTGTAGGCAATCTGTTTGGCGCGGCGCCGGTCGGTCTCGTCGATGGCCTCCTTCATCGAGTCGGTGATCTTGTCGGCGTACATGTGCACTTCGCCGGAGACGTTGCGGGCTGCCCGGCCGATGGTCTGGATCAGGCTGCGCGGCGAGCGCAGGAACCCTTCCTTGTCGGCGTCGAGAATCGCCACCAGCGACACCTCGGGCAGATCCAGGCCCTCACGCAGCAGGTTGATGCCGATCAGCACGTCGTAGTCGCCGAGCCGCAGCTGGCGTAACAGTTCCACCCGCCGCAGGGTGTCGACCTCGGAATGCAGGTACCGGACCCGGATACCCATCTCGAGCAGGTAGTCGGTGAGATCCTCGGCCATCTTCTTGGTCAAGGTGGTCACCAGTACCCGCTCGTCGCGTTCGGCGCGGGCCCGGATCTCGCCGATCAGATCGTCGATCTGACCCTTGGTCGGCTTCACCACGACCATCGGGTCGACCAGCCCGGTCGGGCGGATCACCTGCTCGACGAACTCGCCACCGGACTGACTGAGTTCGTAGGGACCCGGGGTGGCCGACAGGTACACCGTCTGGCCCACCCGGTCGGTGAACTCCTCCCAGGTCAGCGGCCGGTTGTCGACGGCAGAGGGCAGCCGGAAACCGAAGTCCACCAGGTTGCGCTTGCGGGACATGTCGCCCTCGTACATCCCGCCGATCTGGGGCACCGTGACGTGCGACTCGTCGATGACGAGCAGGAAGTCCTCCGGGAAGTAGTCCAGCAGCGTGGCGGGCGCCGACCCGGCCGGCCGGGCGTCGATGTGCCGCGAGTAGTTCTCGATCCCCGAGCAGAAGCCGACCTGGCGCATCATCTCGATGTCGTAGTTGGTGCGCATCCGCAGCCGCTGGGCCTCCAGCAGTTTGCCCTGATTCTCCAGCTCGGCCAGCCGGGCCTCGAGCTCGGCCTCGATGGTGGAGATGGCCTGCGTCATCCGTTCGGGGCCGGCGACATAGTGGGTGGCCGGGAAGATCCGCAGCGAATCGACCTTGCGGACCACGTCACCAGTCAGCGGATGCAGGTAGTAGAGGGCCTCGATCTCGTCGCCGAAGTATTCGATGCGCACGGCGAGTTCTTCGTAGGACGGGATGATCTCGACGGTGTCGCCGCGCACCCGGAACGAGCCGCGGGTGAACGACATGTCGTTGCGGGTGTACTGCACATCGACCAGCAGCCGCAGCAGCCCGTCGCGGGGCACGTCGTCGCCGACCGCCAGTTCGACCGAACGGTCCAGGTAGGACTGCGGGGTGCCCAGGCCGTAGATGCAGGACACCGAGGCGACCACGACGACATCGCGCCGCGACAGCAGACTGGACGTGGCCGAGTGCCGGAGCCGCTCGACATCGTCGTTGATGGAGCTGTCCTTCTCGATGTAGGTATCGGTCTGCGCGATGTAGGCCTCGGGCTGGTAATAGTCGTAGTACGACACAAAATATTCAACTGCGTTGTGCGGCAACATCTCTCGCAACTCGTTTGCCAGCTGGGCAGCCAGCGTCTTGTTGGGCGCCATGACCAGGGTGGGCCGTTGCAGCTTCTCGATCAGCCAGGCGGTGGTCGCGGACTTGCCGGTGCCGGTGGCGCCGAGCAGCACGATGTCACGCTCCCCCGCCCGCACCCGCCGCTCGAGTTCCGCGATGGCCGCGGGCTGATCGCCGGCCGGCTCGTATTCGCTGACCACATCGAAGTGGCCACCGGCACGAACCATCTCCTCGACCGGTCGGTACTCCGAATGTGCGAGGACCGGATGTTCGGTAGCGAAAGCCATGGATTCAGGGTAGGCGGGGGCACCGACATCCGGCCGGTGCGGCTGCACACTGGTCAGACGCGGATGACAACCAGATCCCCCACACCCACCAGCGCGTCGAAGTTACCGTCCTGCGTGACGACCGGCAGACCGCGCGAGGCGGATATCGCGGCGATCCAGAGGTCGTTGACGCGGACCCGGCCACCGGTCTCGGCCAGGTGCACGCGCATCCGCGCCCACATCCGGGCAGCCTCCTCGTCGACCGGCAGCGCCGTGACATCAGCAATGGTGTCGAGGGTGGCCAACCGCTGCGCGCGGACCTCGGAGGTCCCGGCCGCCAGCACACCGGCGGTGAGTTCGGCCAGGGTGACCACCGTGGTGGCGACCTCGTTGGGGATCAGCGCGGCGTTCAGCGGTCGGCCGGCCTCGTTGGCGATGAACACCGAGGTGTCCAGTACCCCGGCGCTCATCGGACGGGACCGAGATCCTCGGTGGTCTCGCCGGCGAGCCGAGCCAGGTCCGTACGCAGGCCCGAATCGGCTTGCGCGTGGGACAGCCGGTTCAGCAGCTCCGCTTTGCTCAGCCACCGGCGCCGTTGCGGGTGAATCGGCGTCAGCCGTGCCGTCGGCCGGCCGTTGACGGTGATGGTCACCTCTTCGCCGGCTTGGACCCGGCTGAGCACGCCAGCTGTGTCATTGCGCAGCTCGCGAGACGCCACCTCGGACATGCGACGATCGTAGCACTTGCGTAGCCCTGCGATCTGGCCGATGTTCCGCCACCGTCGAGCGGTGATTGTGGGGGTGCACTGTGCTCGCCGATGCTGCTACCCAACTCTCGCCGTCAATGCCGCAGTGACGGATCCTTCACGATCAGCGCCTGCAACGCGGATTCCTGCGGCATCCCGGTCATTTCCAGCGCTTTCGGCGTTCCGGCATCGATCCGCCACTGCTTCATTTCCAGCGTCATGCGCCGGCCAGCCCGTCGACGATCTGCATGCTTTCGACGCTGACGGTGGTGACACGTTTGATGAGCTCGACGATGTAGGTCGGGTCGTCGTGTTCGTCGCACCAGTCGTTGGGGTCGTTGACGATGCCGGAGGCCTTGTCGGTCTTGACCTGGTAGCGGTCGATGATCCAGCCCAGCGCCG
>Ga0209023_10004025_pt1 | contig 17048 bp, 12 predicted proteins | sample LakOneMetagenome_FD_187468 | JGI IMG/M metagenome (GOLD analysis project Ga0209023, IMG submission 187468) | Freshwater and sediment microbial communities from Lake Erie, Canada (SPAdes) (version 2) | ecosystem: Environmental > Aquatic > Freshwater > Lentic | place: Lake Erie, Canada... | reverse complement strand
GCTCGTGCACGCACTGATCCTGGCGATCCAGTTCGGCGTGCCGGGCATGCAGGCGGGCAGCGGCGGGCCGATCACGGTCGTGCTGGCGCCGCCGCAGGCTGCGCTGCCCCTGCCGCCTTTACCGCCATTGCCGCCGGCCGGGGAACCCGTGCCGGCGCCTCCGGCCCTGCCTGCACCGGAAGCGGCGCCCTTGCCACCGCCTTTAGCCGCTGCTTCGCCCGAGCCGCAGCCGCCAGCGTCCGGGTTCCAGCTGCGCGATCCGGTGCCGATCGCGCCGCCGCCGGCGCCGGCCAAGCCCGCGCCTCAATTGGCCAAGCGGCGCCGCCCGCTGCGCAAGCCGCCCGCCCGGCCTGCGCTCGAAACGCCGGTCATTGCCCAGCTGGACGATCCGGCATCCGCCTTCAGGCTGCCGCCACCCGAGATGGTTCCAGACGCGCCCGAGGAGCCGCCTGCGCTGGCGCAGGCCGATCCCGACGCATCCCCCGAGACGCCGGCACCGGCCGACGCGGCGGCGGATGCGGCAGCCGAGGCCATGGCGTTGGAGCAGGAAGAGAAACGGGTCGCCGCCGAGCGTGCGGAGCGGCTGGCGCGCGAAGAGGAGGAGCGTCTGGCCGCTGCGCGCCTGGCTGCCGGGCAGGAGGCCTTCCTTGCCGCCGAGCAGCGCCGGATTCAAGACGAGCGCGCTCGGCAGATGGAGACGCAGCGCCAGCGCGCCGACGAGGCGCGGCGGCTGGCGGAAGCACAGCGCCTGGCGGAAGAGCAAGGCCTGGCGCAGCGCGAGCGGGAAGCGGCGCAGGCGCGCGATCGCCAGCTTGCCCGGCAGCGGCAACAGGAGGCGGCGGCCCAGGCCCTGGCCGAGCAGCAGCGCGTGGCCGAACAACAGCGCATGCTCGACCAGCAGCGCGAGGCAGAGCAACGCGAACGCGCCCTGGCGCAGCAACGCGAGGAGGCGATGCAGCGCGAACGTGCGCTGGCCCAACAACGCGAGGAAGCGCTGGAGCGAGAACGCATCCTGGCCCGGCAGCAAGCCCGGCAACGTCTGGAAGACGAGCAGCGTGCGCGCGAAGCGGCCCAGTTGGCCCAGGCACGCCGCGCCGCCGAGGAAGAAGCGCTGCGGCTCGCCCTGGAGCGCCAGCGCGAGGCCGAGGCCGCGCGCCGCCTGGCCGAGCAGGCCCGGCAGCAAAGCGAAGAAGAAGCGGCACGCCGCCGCGCCGAACAGCTGGCGCAGCAAAAGATGCAGGAACAGCAGCAGCAACAAATGCAGCAACAGGCCGAGCGCCAGCGTGCCCAGGAGATTGCGCGCCGCGAAGCCGAAAGGACAGCGCTCGCCGAACGCGCGCCTGCGCCGGGCGCCGGCGGACTGGATTCCGGCATGGATGCCGGGCTCGCCGCCGGACCGGGCCGCGGCAATGGCAGCGGCGGCGCCGGAACCGTTCCGCGCGGCATGCTCGGCAGCGACCTGGCCATGCGTGCGCGCGAGATGATGCGCGGCATCGATATCCCCGTCGAGCCGCCGCCGGCCTTGCGTGCCAGGGACGCGCGCCGGATCGCGGTCGCTTCCAACGAACGCGACGTGCCTGTACGCATGTACGTGGAAAGCTTCCGCCAGAAGATCGAGCGCACCGCCGCGCAGATCCAGATGCGCGTCTCCGCTGCGCCGGCCCGCTACGATCCCCTGGTCAGCGTGGCGGTGCGCAGCGACGGCAGCATCGACGACGTCGTCATCCTGCGTTCGAGCGGGCGCGCCGAGACCGACGAAGCGGTGCGCCGCATCATCCACCTGAATGCGCGCTATGCCGCGTTTCCGCCGAACGTGGCGGCGCGTTTCGACGTGATCGAGATCCGCCGCATCTGGACCTTTGCCGAGACCCTGAAGCTGCTCGAAGAGGTGCGCTGAGGGCGCCATCCCCGCATGCGCAAGGAATGACGCCCCGCCCGGGGCCCGCGCGTTACCTGAGCCTGCCGTTTGATATGCAGCAAAGCTGCCTGTGACGGACGCCTTACGCTGACTTGGTCAGCCTGACAAGGCGCTTCATTTTCATAGGCAAGCTCATGAATTTACCAACAGAAATTTTGCGTCTGCGCATTTTTGTCGCAGGCTGTGCGTCCGCGTTTGCATTCGTCCTCGCCGGCTGTACCGGAGGCCCGCAATTCCGTTCCGAGACCGGCAACGCCGATGCGCCGCCGACCGAGCTGATCACCGAGCAATTGATCGAGGCCGAGCAGCAGGCCGCCGCCGCGCGCGGCAACCAGGATTTGTCGAAGCTGCTGGTGGCCCATCCGCCGCCTTATACCATCGGCCGCGGCGACATCCTCTCGATCGTGGTCTGGGACCATCCCGAGCTGGCCGCCGGCGGCATGACCGCCGCCACCGCCTCGGCGGATGCGGCCGTGGCCGTCGCCGGCGCCACCGCGAACGCGCAGCAGCCCGGCTTCGTGGTCGACCACCAGGGCCGCATCCAGTTTCCTTTCGCCGGCCTGCTGCCGGTGGAAGGCCTGACCGAAGACCAGGCGCGCGCTCTGCTGACGCAAAAGATCGCCAAGTACATCGCCAATCCCAACATCACGCTGCGCGTGCAGGCCTACCGCAGCAAGCGTGTCTACATCGACGGCGAGGTCAAGTCGCCCGGCCTGCAGGCGATCAACGACATTCCCATGACCCTGGTCGAGGCGCTGAACCGCGCCGGCGGCCTGCTGCCCACGGCCGACCAGAGCCGCATCGCGCTCGAACGCGGCGACGCCCGCTACGCCATCAACCTGCGCGAGCTGGTCCAGAAGGGCATCAACCCCGGCAACGTGATGCTGGCGCCGGGCGACGTGGTGCGCGTGCATTCGCGCGACGAAAGCAAGGTCTTCGTGTCGGGCGAGGTCGTCACGCCGCGCGCCCTCACCATGCACAACGGCCGCCTCACCCTCAACGAGGCGCTCGGTGAAACCGGCGGCGTCAGTCCCCTGAGCGGCGACGCGCGCCAGATCTACGTGGTGCGCAAGACCCCCGGGCGCACCCGCGTGTTCCAGCTCGACGCCCGCGTCACGGGGTCGCTGGCCATGGCCGAGTCCTTCGAGCTGCGCCCGAAAGACGTGGTCTACGTGGCGGCGTCGCCGCTGGCCAACTGGAACCGCCACCTCAGCTTGCTGTTCCCGGGCGCGCTGACCAATGCGGTCGGCGTCAGCACCCGTCCTTGATGACTGTCCGCGCATATTGGTGAACATTCGGAGAACAACCATGACCAAACCCGCCGACAGCCATTCCCTGGCCCACGTGACCCACAGCCCGCCCATCCTCAGCGTGCCCTTCGACCCGCGTCCGCCTGTCAGTGCGACCGACGAGCCGACCGTCGACCTCAAGGGCCACTTCAATACGCTGTACGATAGCCGCTGGCTGATCGGCGGCATCACCGCGCTGATTACCCTGCTGGCCGTGCTGTACGCGCTGGTGGCCAAGCCCGTATTCGAGGCCAACCTGATGATCCACGTCGAGGAAGAGAGTCCGAATGCCTCGAAGAACATCCTCAGCGAGGCGTCCTCGCTGTTCGAGACCAAGAAGGCGGCCATCGCCGAGATGGAGCTGCTGCGCTCGCGCATGGTCGTGTCGCAGGCGGTCGACAACCTGCAGCTCTACATCGAGGTGCAGCCGAAATACTTCCCCGTGGTCGGCTACTGGTTCGCTACCCAGAACAATGGCGCACTGGCCACACCCGGCCTGTTCGGTTACGGCGGCTACGCCTGGGGTGGCGAGAAGGCCGAGGTCTCGGTGTTCGATGTGCCCGAATCCTGGCTCAACCGCGAATTCACGCTCACCGCGCGCGGCGTCAATCGCTATCACTTTTCCGGCGGCGGCCAGCGCGTCGCCTTCGAGGGCACGGTCGGCCAGCGCTACCGGGTGCCCACGCCCGACGGCACCGTCGAAATCAAGGTCGACCGCATGATTGCCAACCCCGGTGCGCGCTTCCGCCTGAAGCGCAAGTCGCGCCTCGGCACGATCCAGGCGATCCAGACCGCGATGGTGATCACCGAGCAGGGCAAACAGTCCGGCGTCATCGAGGTCAAGCTGCAGGGCGAGAATGCCAAGCGCATCAATGCCCTCCTGAGCGAGATCGGGCGCGAATACATGCGCCAGAACCTGGCGCGCAAAACCGAGGAAGCGGAAAAATCGCTGGCTTTCCTGAACAAGCAATTGCCGATCCTGAAGCGCCAGCTCGAGCAGTCCGAAGACCGCTACAACCAGTTCCGCAACTCGCACGGCACGGTCGACCTGCGCGAGGAAGCGCGCGTCAGCCTGGCCCAGGCCACGGCCGCGCGCGCACGCCGGATCGAGCTGATGCAAAAGAAAACCGAACTGCTCGCGCGCTTCACCGAAGACCATCCGATCGTCGCCGCCGTGAATCGCCAGCGCAAGGAAGTCGACGCCGAGATCGAGGCGATCGCCGCGCGCATCCGTACGCTGCCCGTGCTCGAACAGGACGAAGCGCGCCTGACGCGCGACATCAAGGTGAATACCGACCTCTACACGGCACTGTCGAACACGGCCCAGCAACTGCGCCTGATTTCCGTCGGCCGCGTGAGCAATGTGCGCCTGGTCGACGCGCCGATCGCGCCGGAGCGTCCGCTCAAGCCGAACCGGCCGCTGATCGTGGCCCTGGCGGTGATTACCGGACTGTTCCTCGGCACGCTGCTTGCCTTTGCGCGCAAGGCCATGAAGGGCGGCATCGACGACCCGCAAAAGATCGAACAGCTGCTGAATGCGCGCGTGGTCTACGCGACCATCCCGCACAGCGGCAACCAGGACAAGCTGTTGCGCAAGGCGCGCGGCGATGGCGGCGCGCTGCCGCTGCTGGCGCAAATCCTGCCGGAAGACCCCGCCGTGGAAAGCCTGCGCAGCTTCCGCGCCGCGCTGCTGTTCTCCATGCCCCACTTCAAGAACAACATCGTGATGTTCGCCGGGCCGACGCGCGACATCGGCAAGTCCTTCGTCGCGGCGAACTTTGCCGCCGTGATGGCCGCCAGCGGCAAGCGCGTGCTGCTGATCGACGCCGACCTGCGCAACGGCCACCTGCACCGATACTTCGGCGTAGCCCGCGAGCGCGGCCTGTCGCGCTCGATCATCGGCTCGATGCCGGTCGAGGACATCATCCACCACGACGTGATGGAAAACCTCGACTTCATCCCGACCGGGGAATTGCCGCCGAACCGCTCCGAATTCCTGCTGCACCTGAACTTCGGCGCGATGCTCGAATCGGTCAGCAAGCAATACGACCTGGTGCTGCTCGACCCGCCGCCACTGCTGGCCGTGGCCGATGCCCTGATCATCGGTGCGCATGCCGGCGCCGTGTTCATCGTGGCGCGTGCCGGCGTGACCACCGAAGGGCAGATCAACGAGTCGGTCAAGCGCCTCAATCACGCCGGGATCTCGCCGCAGGGGGTGCTGTTCAACGACATGGCATTGCGCCTGGGCGCCAGCGCCGCACAGTATGGCGCGGCGACCGCGCAGATCGGCTATGTGGCCTGAGCCGAGCGCGAACGAGGGCGCCGGCTGGCGCTAGCCGTTTATCGGGACGCCGCAGCCTTGCGGCGTCTCGTCGTGTGGCGTACATCACGCAGCCGTCTGGATGTGCCGGCGCCAACCCTTCACGCTCCTCGATCTCAGCCACCTGCTTGTTGAGTTGTTGCTGCGTCGAGGCACTGCTTCATCGAATCACTACCCTCGAATCACTACCCTCGAATCACTACCGTCGAACGCCTGCCTCTTTCAAGCTACCTGGTCAACCCGCGCCCTACCAAGCGTGCTTATTCGAATGCCACCTTCTTCAAACGTCTGTCTTGTTGCGTGTCGGGGAACCCGGATTCCTGCCCAGTCCAGTTTGCGCCGCTTGGATGCCCGCATGCTGAGCGGCTGACATTGGCGATACGACATGGCCGTCGCCTGTCTTCGTCGTCCTCCCGGTCTGCACCGCTCCTTCCCTGGCGCTGGCCGGCAGGCGCGCGTCGACCCGACAGGAGATGCCGGCGCGGCGCAGGCGGGTACCGGGGAAACGTGGAGCAGTGCCGGCAAGCGCGACAAGCCGGGGCAAGGGAATACAGACAGGAAACGCAAACGGAAAAGGCGCGCCTTCCCGGAGAGGGACGACGCGCCTGCCGGTCACGCCTTATTTCGGGAACAGCATGGGCTTCGCCACCGATTTGCCTTGCGGTTGCAGCAGCAGGCGTTTGGCCAGGCGCCGGACCCGATAGGTATTGCGTTCGAATACCAGGTAGGACAGCCAGGCCGACAGCACGAGTATGCCCAGCACGCCCAAATAGACCGCGAAGTCGACGGCGCTGCCGGGGTCGAGTTTTTCGCGGCCGAATTGGGTCAGGCCGATGTGCTGCATCAGGTCGATCATCGGCACGTGCAGCACGTAGAGCGTGAACGAGAATTCCGACAATTGCTTGCCGAGCGTGCCGAGGCGGCGCATGAGGGCGGATTCACGGTTGATCGGCGCGTGCATGGAGGCCAGGAGGAGCACGATCGGCAGGGTGCAGATCAGATCCTGGCCAAAGGATTCCGGGAGGATGTCGTCGTTGACGCCGGTGAGGCGGTAGTAGACCGAGACGCCCAGGGCTACCACCAGCACGAACATGCGGGTGCCGAAGCTGCAGTCGATGCGGATGCGCGAGAAGGCGGCGCCCAGCAGCCAGATCCCGAAGTACAAGGTCATCACATAAGGCAGGAAGGCCACCGTCAGCGCCAGCGCTGCGGCCGCCGCGAGCGGACGCAGCACGCCACGGCCGGTGAAGACCAGCACCAGCAGCGGGAACTGGATGTAGTACCAGGTTTCGTTGGCCAGGCTCCACAGCGGATAATTGCCGCCGAACTTGTCGACGACGATGGTCTGCAAGCCGAACAGGTTGCCGACGAAAGCGGCGGCCGAGAATTCGTCGGAGGCGCCCAGCCCCGCCGGTTCAGGGGTAATCGTGCCGATGACCAGGCCGATGCCGAGCATCATGATCAGCATCGGCAGCAAGACCGTCCACAGCCGCGTCACGCGGTCGATGGCGTAGGAACGCAGGGCCTGGGGCTTGTCGATCTTGTCGAGCAGGCTGCCGCCGACCAGCCAGCCGCTGATCAGGAAAAAGACCATCACGGCCTGGTGCGCAAAACCGGTGAAAAAGGCCAGCCCCATGTAGGCCAGGCCTGGTTCTTCCAGCCCACGCAGGCCGGGGTAGATTTCCGCACGCAGGTGGGCCGCTGCGACCTGCAGGGAGGCAAGGCCGCGAAGCAGGTTCATCAGCAGCGACTGCATCGTGTTTTCGTTCAGCTGGCTCTGTCGCAGACAGTGAAAGCTAGGCATGGACATGATCATTCTCCTTGATAGTAAATTGCAGCTCGACTACATGGCAGCGCGACTACAGGACAGCGATGACGCGGCAGACCGATACGGGCAGATCGACTACAGGCAGAGCGACTTCAGGCAGCGCAACTGCAGGCAGCGCAACTGCAGGCAGCGCAACAACAGGCAGCGCAACAACAGGCACCCCGGCCACAGGGCCGCCGTCTGCAGGACAGCCACTGCGGGTGGCTCAACTGCAGCTGTCCCAGGGAAACGGGCGTGCATTGCCCGACAAGGCCAGGGCAACCTTCACCATCCAGTAGCCAACCTGCGCCCTTTGCATGGCCCAGGCCACCCCGGCAAACGCGAGCAGCGCGCAAGCCAGTCCCGCCAAGGGACGCGGCGCCGGCCGTGGCCCGGCCAGCCGGACCGCGGCCAGGCTGGCGCCACAGCCGATCAGCCAGCCAGCCCAGGCCTCGGCCGGGCTGTGTTCTCCAGCAAGGACGAGTAATCCGGCCACCACCGCTCCCAGCACGACGCCAAGGGCCAGGCCGGCCCGGCGCAGCCGCGCCCGGGCAGCGCGCAGCAGCAGGTAGAACAGGGTGGGAAAGACGACGCTGACGCCGGCCGAGTGGCCGCTGGGCGCCTTGAAGTCGAGGGCCGGGAGGCCGGTTCCCCAGCCGAGAAAGGCCAGCTTGGCGGCGCCGACCAGGGCCAGCGCGAACACGAACAGGACGGTCCAGGCGCCGGCCGCGCGCCAGTCGCGCGCGCCGAGCAGGCCCGCCGCCATCGCACTGGCCAGCGGCAGCGTCAGGGTCAGGTCGCCGAGTTCGAAGAGTTGGGTCCAGGACATCGCGCACCCCTCAGTGTGCAAGCGCGCCCAGCGTACGGAAGATGATGCGCAGGTCGCCCCAGAACGAACGTTCGCGCACGTACTGGACGTAGTAGCCGAGCTTGGTCGGCAGGATCGTCTCGATATAGGCGCGTTCCGGGTCAAGGGCCTGGCCGAGGATACTGCTTTCGTCCTTGTACAGGATGGCGGCCAGGTCGGTCACGCCAGGCTGGACCGACAGGACCAGGTCGCGCACCGCGGGCGGATAGCAGGCGACATAGCGCGGCACTTCCGGACGCGGCCCGACCAGGCTCATCGAACCGCCGACCACGTTGAACAGTTGCGGCAATTCGTCGAGCTTGTACTTGCGCAGGACGTGGCCGGCGCGCGTGATGCGCGGGTCGCGCCCGACGGTCAGCTGGCGCTGCGGGTCGGTTTGCGCCGCCATGGTGCGGAACTTCAGGATCTCGAACAATTGCCCGCCGCGTCCGACGCGCGCCTGGCGGAACAGCACCGGACCGCGCGAATCGAGCTTGACCCACAGCGCGATCGCGGCCAGCAGCGGCAGCAGCAGGACCACGCCTGCCGTGGCCGCCACCAGGTCGAAGAGGCGCTTGCTCATGACAGCAGCGCCTGCAGCGCCGTGATCACGCGGTCCTGGTCGGCGTCGCCCATGCGCGTGTAGAGCGGCAGCGTCAGCATCGCGCCGTAGGCGGCTTCGGCCACCGGGAAGCGGGCCGGGTCGGAAGCGCAGTTGTCGCGCCAGTAGGGCTGGCGGTGCAGCGGGATGAAATGCACGCTGGTGCCGATGCCCAGCTGCGACAGGCGCAGGATCAGCTCGTCACGCGCGAGCGGCGCCTCCGCGCGCAGGCGCACCACGTACAGGTGCCAGGCATGGGTGCTGTCGCCGGCCGGGCGCGGCGGCAGAACCAGCGGCAGCTGCGCCAGCGCGGCATCGTAGCGCGCCGCCAGTTGCCGGCGCCGGGCCAGGAAACCGTCGATCTTGCGCAGCTGCTCCAGGCCGATGGCGGAAGCGATGTCGGTCAGGTTGTACTTGAAGCCGGCGGCCACGACCTCGTAGAACCAGGCCGGGGTCTTGGAGACATAGCGGTCGAAGGCATCCTGGCTGATGCCGTGCAGGCGCATCAGGCGGATGCGGCGCGCCAGTTCCGGGTCGCGCACGACAACCATGCCGCCTTCGCCGGTGGTCATGGTCTTGTTGGCGTAGAAGCTGAAGACGGTGATGTCGCTGTCCAGGGTGCCGACCAGGCGGCCCCGGTAGCGGGTCGGAAAGGCGTGCGCCGCGTCCTCCACCACGCGCAGGCCGTAGGCTCGTGCGATCGCCAGCAATTCGTCCATGGCGCAGGCCATGCCGGCGTAGTGGACCGGTACGATGGCGCGGGTGCGCGGCGTGATCGCGGCCTCGACGGCGGCGGGCGACATGTTCAGGCTGAGCGGGTCGACGTCGACCAGCACCGGCTGCGCGCCCAGGTAGCGCACCACTTCGGCGGTCGCGGTAAAGGTGAGGGTGGGCACGATGACTTCGTCGCCCGGCCCGATGCCGAGCGCTTCGAGCGCCAGGTGCAGGCCGGCGGTGGCCGAATTCACGGAAATCGCCTCGACGCCGGCGCCCAGGTAGGCGCCAAACGCGGCCTCGAAGCGGCGCGTGGCGGGCCCGGTCGTCACCCAGCCGGAACGCAGGCACGCGACCACGGCGGCGATTTCCTCCTCGCCGATGTCGGGCAGGGCGAAGGGCAGGAAGGGGGCCGCCGGCGCATCCTGGGGGGTATCCTCCAGGCGCGCGGCGGGGGGGGCGGCGGGGGTGGCGGCGGCCGGGAAAGGCGCGGCGGCGTCGGCAAGCTGGTGGTCATCCATGTTGGAAGTCTCCTGCACAGGCGGTCAAGAAGCGTTGTCCCAGCACAGGGTAGGTGAGATGGGCGAGGGCATGGTGCTGGCCGCGCAGGCCCATCGCTTCGCGCTCGGCGGCGCTCGTCTCGATCAGGCGCACGATGGCGGCGGCCAGCGCCTGCGGGTCTTCGGGGGCGATCGTCAGTCCGCAAGCCGCTTCGGCGACCGGATCGTTGCCGGCCTCGACCGCATGGACGATGGGGCGCGCCGCCATCATGTAGTCGATCAGCTTGTTCGGCGCGATGCCGAAGCGGTACAGGGGCTGGCGCTTCCAGCCGATATAGGCAAGGTCGAAGCGGCGCAGCAGGGCCGGCACCTGGCGCTTGGGTACCGGGTCGACGAACCAGACGTTGTCGAGGGCCAGGGTGCGGGCACGCAGGCGCAGGCGCTGTTTTTCGGGGCCGCCGCCGACCAGCACGAAGGCGACGCGCCGGTTGCGCAGCAGCGAGGCGGCTTCGACCAGGGTATCGAGGGCGTTCGCGATGCCGTGGGTGCCGGCGTAGCCGACGACGCAGTCGCTGGCGGCGCGCGCCGCGGCCAGCACCCGCTCGGTGTCAGGCGACAGCGCTTCGCCGGCCGCCAGCCACTCGCCAGGATCGGCGCCGTTCGGCACGATGTGCAGCTTGTGCGGCGCCATGCCGTGCGCTTCCAGGTGCTCGCGCACCTTGGGCAGGATCGAGACCACGGCGTCGGCATGGCGGCAGGCGTGGTTTTCGGCCGCCTGCAGCAGCATGATGAAAGGATGCCAGCGCGAGTAGCCGCCCAGTTCCATCGGCGACAGCGGCCACAGGTCGTGCAGCTCGAACAGCAGGCGGGCGCCGGCCAGGCGGGCGATGCGGTGGGCCGGCCAGATGTCGAGCGGATAGGTGCTGGAGGCGATGACGACGTCGGGCTGCACTTCGCGCGCCAGGCTGCGGGCCTCGCGCAGCAGGCGCCACACGAAGCTGGCCATGTTGCGCACACGGGCGGCGCCGTTGCCGCTATACGAGGGCGTGGCGAACCAGGTGTAGTCGATGCCGTCGATGTTCTGGTCCAGCCGCGCCCGGCCTTCCATCTCGGGCGCCTGGGCGCGGATGTGCGAGGTCGACGAGGCGACGATGCGCACCCGGTGGCCGAGCCGCACCCACTCGCGCGCCAGGTAATACGGGCGGAACTCCATGCCGTGGCGTACCGAGCCCGCGTAATGGTTGATCAGCAAGATACTCAGGCGCGCCATGCGATCTCCTCGGCCAGGCGGCGGACATTGCAGCGGGTGTTTTCGATCCAGTTGGTTTCCCACTGCACCGGGTGGGTCAGGAAGCAGATGCGGTCATGGCGCTCGATCGCATCGAAGGGCGACATCGGATGGTAGAAATTCGGATAGGAACGGTCGCTGATGTACATGTCGAAGTGACGCAGCAGCTCGTTGTCGTAGGACTCGCATTCGATGCCGCAGCGGCGGCGCAGCGCGTGGTCGCGCAGCAATTCGTGGTTGATCACGTTCAGGCGCCGGTTGGCGAAGTCGCCGTGGCTGGCGACGGTGACCATCTGCAGCCCGAGGCGGTCGCGGATGCTGTTGAAGTTGCGCACGAACAGTTCGCGGATCTCGGGGAAGTGCTGGCGGATCAGCTTGGCGCAGCGGATGCGGTGGCGCTTGGCGAAGTCCGCCACTTCCTCGTAGTGGTAGCTGGCCTCGCCGCCGGCGGCTTCGATCTCGCGCATGAAGCCGAAATCGAGGGTACTCAGGCGGAAGTAATAGCTGGCGCTGACGCCATGCCGGGCTTCCAGTTCGAACATCTTGCGCGCCGTGCGCAGGTCGCTGTCGATGTCGTGGCGGTGGACCAGTACCTTGGCCGGCACGCCCGACGCGGGGCCGCAGGACCCGGCGAGCTGCCGGAAAAAGCTGCGCACCGGGATTTGCGCATAGCCGCGGTCGCGCGCCTCTTTCAGCAAGGCGCCATATTCGCCGAGCCTGGTCGGCATGAAATAGTCGGCATATAGCCGATTGAGCAGACTGATCATTGCAGTTTGTACCTGGCGCGATAAGGACGGAAACCGAGAATCTTCTTGAATGTCTGCAGGCCGGGTTGGGCGCCGAAAAAAGTGTCGTACATCAAATAGCGGGCGCGGCCCTGTTCGAATAACTGGGAAACGATATCGACCACCATCATGTGCATGATGCCGTCGTTGTTGCGAATCCCGATTAACTGGGAAAAGGAGGAGAAATTGCCGTAATGTCCGAGATTGGCATACGCCACCAGGCGATTCTCGGTATTGAAGACGCCGTAGTAACTGAAATGCCCGAGCGTGTCGAAGGCCGTGGGTTTGTCGCGGTATTTCGCATCCATCGGGCGGCCCTGGCGCTCTTCCAGCGAGGTATTCACCGCGTGGATCTGGTCGATATACGCATTGCGGTCGATGTGGCGCAGCTGGTAGCCGCGGCTGCGGGCGCGCCGTGCATGGTGGGCGCCGGCGTTTTTTCCCTTGATGAATTCAAGATACTGTTCCTGCGTACCAAGGCTGCCCAGGTCGAGCAGGGCGGCGCCGATCGTCTTGTTCCGGATCAGTTTGTAACGCGGATGCGGCTTGGTGTAATAACGGTAAGTCGCGCGAATATCGGTTGGGTGAATTGCTGAGTCGAAATGCAAATGCGCCACCGGAAGCTGGATAATGTCGGACAGCAGGCGATAATGGTGGATCAGTGATTTCATGGTGTCGGCTCGGCAGTGTAATGTCACAATATATCCGGTTGATAAATTACTCTTTGAAGCGGATTAAATCTGCTTGCGGAATGCTGGAATGTTTTATTTGAATGTTCTGTTTGAAAATTCTGCGCGTCGCTTATCGGGTCGCCGGTAATGAATTCTTCAAGGAATGAAACGCGGTTCATACGGTGTCGTAAAAAGCGATCAATTTTTCCGATTCGCGTAGCCAGTTGTAATGCTGCTCGACCGCACGCCGGCCGTTCTCTCCCATGCGCGCCGCCAGCTCGGGATGCTGGACCAGGTGGTCGATCGCCGCCGCGATGGCCGCCGGGTCGCCCGGGTCGACGCAGACCCCGCAGTGATGCTTGTCGATGATGCTTCGCCAGAGCGGGAAGCGCGACGCGATCACCGGGATGCCGGATGCCATGTACTCGAACATCTTGACCGGCAGGGCATCGAGGTAATTCAGCACCGGGTGCAGGGTCACCAGGCCGGCCATCGCGCCGCGCATCACGCGGTTGACGCCGACGCGGCCCAGGTGCCCGTGGGCGATGACCTTGTCCCAGCCGGGATAGGTGCGGACTTCGGCCTCGAGTTCGGCTTCCGCGAACTGCCCGGCCAGCGACAGGCGCGCGTTCGAGCGCAGCAGGGCGCAGGCGCGCACCAGTTCGCGGATGCCGCGGATTTCCGAGATGCTGCCGACGTAGCAGACCTGGGCCGGCTTGTTGCGCCAGTCGGCGGCGACATCGAATTCGCTCACCAGCGGGTAATTGTTGACGTCGACCGAGCGCGGATTGATGGGCATGAACTTGTCGCGGATGGTCGGCGTGGCGGCGATCACGCCATCGAAGCGGCTGCAGGCAAAGCGCTGGTAGGCGCGGAAGGATTGCGCCAGCAGGCGCGCCGAGGTCTTGCCGAGATAGGGCTTGGCCAGCAATTGCGAGGGCACGTCCTCGTGCGAATCGAACACCACTTTCTTGCCCAGCCGCTTGAGGCTGAGGCCGACCGGGATCAGTTCGGGGTCGTGCAACTGGTAGATGTCGGCGTCGAGGGCGAGCGCGGCGTCGCGTACGCGTCGGGTGGTGCGCAGCATGCGGTTGACGCGTCCGGGCAAGCGCCCGACATCGACCACGCGCACGCCGTCGGCGCGCTCCGGTCCGGCCCCGTCCGCCACCACAAGGCTCACGTCATGCCCATGCGCCGCCAGGCTACGACATTGCTTGATGAAGATGCGGGTGTCGTGGCGGGGGTGGGCGGAGGTCAGGTGGGCGATTTTTCGCATATTTCCTCTCGTAGAAGTAACGGGAGCTGGCGCCGAGGGTGGCGCCGATCAGCATGTCGGTGAAGTAGTGGGAAGTAATCAGCAGCAGGACGGTGACGCAGGCCATGGAAAAGCCGAGCAGGAAGATGCCGCAGTGGCGCGGCGCAAAGTACTCGCGGATGAACATCGGGATGACCGGCACGATGGTCACCAGGCTCAGGTAGGCAATGCCGAAGAAACCGAGGTCGACCCAGGCCGAAAGCACGTTATGCGAGTAGTAGCCGGGCTTGTAGCTGGCGTAGTCGCCGAGCAGCGGATGCGCCAGGATGGTCTGCACCGCGTGCACGGTGAGATAGTGGCGCTTGTTGGCCGAGGTCGAGTGCGACAAATCGAGCAGCTCGAGGATGCGGGTGTCGGGCAGCGCCGCCAGGATGCGGTCGAAATACAGGTGGATGACGAAGAACAGGATCAGGCCGCAGAAGATGAAGTGCAGCTTGTGGCGCGAGTAATAGAACTCGATGATGGGAATCACGAACATCAGCGCCGCGAACTCGCTGCGCGCGGTATTCACGAACAGCGTGGCGGCGCCGCCGGCGTGCAGCAGCAGGCGCAGCGGCAGCGAACGCATAAAGGCGACCACCGGTAAAAAGGTGATCAGGTAGGAGCGTGCGAAACCCTGGTAGGTGGCCAGCGCATCGGCATCCTTGGCGATGCCCATGGCGCCGAGGTAGAACACGCCGTCGACCGAATAGGAAAAGGCGATAGCCGACATGCCCGCCAGGCTGAGCAGGCCGACGACGCGGAAGGGGTGCCCGGCGAAGTCGAGGAAGCTGGCGATGACGAACATGTTGAAGATGAACAGGCAGCCGAGGACGTGGTTGCCGACGATGGTGCGGTTCGCTCCGAAGGCTGCGTTCACGACGATGACGGCGGCGAAGTAGAGCAGGAACAGGCCCAGGTGCAGGTCGACCAGGTGGAAGCGGCGCGGATCGCGGCGCATGCGCTTGATGTAGATCAGGGTGAGCGGCAAGGCGAACAGCACCGAGATCGGGGCGAAATAGCCGCCCAGGAAAGCGCCGGTGGTGCCGGTGCCGAGCAGGGTGTGATAGAAGAAGAAACCCGGGAACAGCAGGAAGAACGCCGCCAGCAGGGTGGCCTGCTCGCGCCGCGAGGACAGCGGTCGCCGGAGCGCGCCGGCGTGCGGGAGGGCGGCGGCGCAGGTGTTCATGCTGTGGCCAGGCGGTTCTGGGAGCACTGCCAGGACATGTGCAGGTAGACGAAGTACAGCGTCGAATAGCCGATCGCGTACCAGAGCACATTGTCGTGCAGCGAACCCGGGATCAGGAAGGCGCTGACGGTCATGACGAACAGCGTCAGTTGCCACCACAAGTCGACGTTCTGCTTGCCGGTCACAAAGAACACATAGCTGAGCGGGCTGGCGACGAAGTTCAAGAAATAGAGCGGGGCGAGGATCTGCGCCAGCTCGCCGGCCTCGCGCCAGGCCGGGCCGAAGACCCAGGCGAACAGGTGTGGCGAGAACAGCAGCAGCACCAGCGAAGGCGCCAGCCCCAGCAGCATCAGCACCTTGAAGGTGTAGCGGTAGGCCTGCTTGCAATTGCCGACGGTCTGGAACTCGTGCACCGACTGGCGCTTGAAGACTTCCAGCACCGAGGCCGCCAGCAGCGAGATCGGCGCCGCCAGCACGCGCTGGGTGAGAGCGTACAGGCCGGCTGCCATGGCGCCGTGGCGCATGCCGATCAGGAACAGGGGCAATTGCCCGACCAGGTTGTTGAGCAGGTTCGAAGGCAGGGCATAGCGCCAGAAATTGCGGTGCCGCACCAGGTAGGCCCGCCCTTCGGGGCCGATGGACCAGCCGATGCGCGCCGGCGGCGGCTTCAGGAGCAGGCGTGCCACCATCAGGCCGGTGAACAGGCCGATGAGTTGTCCGGCCAGCAGGCTGACGGCGCCGACGCCGACGAACAGCAGCAGCAGCTGGGACACGGCAATGGTGCCGGCGCCCCAGACCTTGGCGCGCGCGGCCTTGCCGAAGGCATTGTGCGAGGTGGCGTAGGCCAGCGTGGTCTGCATGTTGGCGGTCAGCCAGGTGCCGATGCCGACGGTGAGCAGGGCTGGCCAGGTGAGCTTGTGGATCGCCGGCACGTCGATCAGGTGGGCGCCGACGGTGAGCGCGGTGACGATCACGGCCGTGATGGTGGCCGAGTACAGCACCACGCCGAAGCAGGTGCGCTGCTGCTCGGTCTCGTGGTCGAGGATCATCGCCGTTTCCATGCGCAGCGTGGCGCCGATCGCCGTGACCGCCACCAGCGCCAGCCACAGGCTGAAGGCGCCCATGTCGGCCGGCGTGCACAGGCGCGTGATCAGCGGCGCCGCCAGCAGGGGCAGGGCCTGGGCGCCGAGCGCGCCGCCCAGCACCGTCATCACGTGCTTCCAGAAAGTCGGCGGATGCAGTTTCATGCTGTGGCCGGGCTCGCTGGCGCTGTGGCGTGGTCGGCTACCGCGTCGGCTATCGTTGCTGCGCCCACCGCTGCCGCGCCTGGCGCCGTGCTGCGCAGCGCATGCAGCAGGGTCTGGGCCACCCGGCGTGCGTCGGCGTCGTCGAGATAAGGTCCCATCGGCAGGCTCAGCACGCGCGCCGCCATGCTGCTGGCAACCGGGCAGGCATCGGCGCTGGACAGGTGGGCATAGGCTGGCTGCAGGTGCATCGGCACCGGGTAGTGGACGGCGGTGGGAATTCCGGCCGCCTGCAGTTGCGTCTGGATGCGCTCGCGCTCCTCGACCACCACGGTGTACTGGGCGTGGACGCTGCTGCGGTCGCGCGCCTGGCCGACCAGCTGCATGCGGCCCGAGAGCAGGGCTTCGTAGCCGTCGGCCACGCGCTGGCGCTGGGCCAGTTCCCAGTCGAAGCGTTCGAGCTTGGCCAGGACGATCGCGCATTGCAGCGTGTCCATGCGGCCGCCGACGCCGACCCGGGTGTGGACGTAGCGGCGCGACTGGCCGTGCACGCGGATTTCACGGGCGGCGGCGATTGCATC
>Ga0209023_10004024_pt1 | contig 17050 bp, 17 predicted proteins | sample LakOneMetagenome_FD_187468 | JGI IMG/M metagenome (GOLD analysis project Ga0209023, IMG submission 187468) | Freshwater and sediment microbial communities from Lake Erie, Canada (SPAdes) (version 2) | ecosystem: Environmental > Aquatic > Freshwater > Lentic | place: Lake Erie, Canada... | reverse complement strand
TCCGATCTCCGCACGGATCGTGCGCATCGACAAGGGCGGCATCACCACGGCTCGCGAACCTGGCGACGAACAACTCGTCATCGCCGCCAAGGTCGCTCGTCGAGTGGTCGTCGGTGACGTGGTGGCACTCGACGCGGCCGCCGGTCGGATCGAAGGGATCCTGGCTCGGCGCACGGTGTTCGAGCGGCGATCGCCCGGCGTCAGCCGTGCGCAGATGGCGGCTGAGTCCCGAGCGGTTGCGGCGAACATGGATCACGTGCTGGTGCTGCAACCGCTCGACGTCGGGCTCAACCCGCCGCGCCTCAGCCGGGAGCTCGTGCTGGCATGGGAGTCCGGAGCGGTGCCGATCGTGGCATTGACCAAGACCGACCTCGTCCAACCCGCAGAGGTCGACGCCGCCGTGCTCGAGGCCCGCCGGTGGGCGCCGGGCGTGCAGGTGATCGCCACATCGACGCACCGACCCGAGTCGCTTGCTGCGCTCGATGACGTCATCGGCGACGGTCACGTGCTGGCGCTGCTCGGCCCGTCCGGGGCGGGCAAGTCGACGCTCGCGAACGCGCTTGCGGGCCACGAGGTGCAGCTCACCGCCGAGGTTCGCGAGGGTGACCGGCGCGGTCGACACACCACCACAGCGGGTCAGATCGTGCCGCTTGCGGGCGGCGCGCTGTTGATCGACACGCCGGGGATCCGTGGCGTCGGCCTGTGGTCAGCCGACGACGGACTCGAGGCCGCCTTCGCCGACCTTGCGCCGTTCGCCGAGGAGTGCCGGTTCGTCGACTGCGCCCACGGTGCGGAACCCGGCTGCGGTGTGACCGCCGCGATCGAACGTGGCGATGTCGGAGCGGACCGCTTGGAGGTGTTCCGGGCGCTCGTGGCCGAGTTGGAGTCCCTGGAGGCCGACCTCGAGGTCCGCGATCGGGCGTCGGAGCGTCAGGCGAACCAGACCGCTCGACATCGGGCACGCAACCGCCGGGACAGCCCGGGCGGTTGATCGCCGGCCGCGTGGGGCCTACTTGCTGGCGATCTGCTCGAGCAGCTCGACCATCTTCTCTTCGTTGGACTTCTCGTCTTCGGGCTTCGGGCCCCGGTCACGCCAGGCGTTCATGGGGGCGACGATGAGGAAGTAGATCGCTGCGGCAGTGATCAGGAACGTGATGAGTGCGGACAGCACCGAGCCGTAGAGGAAGTCCGCTCCGCCGATCGTGACCACCTTGGCACCGAGGTCCTTGACGTCGCCGGGGAGGATCAGCCCGATGAGCGGGTCGATGATGCCCTTGGTGATCGACGTGATCACGGCGCCGAACGCCGCACCGATGACGACGCCGACAGCTAGGTCGATCGCGTTGCCCTTGGCGATGAACTCCTTGAAGCCCTTCAACATGACGTGCACTCCTTCATCGGTGCGAGGCGGTGGACGGTGCATCGCAGACGGTCCCGCCATGATGGTTCGAACGCTCGGCCCGAGCGCGGACCCGTTCTGTTCCCGAATTCCGGGCCGGTGGACCCAGAATTCCGGAAGCGAACGGGCGAACGGAGCGAGTCAGCCGAGCGACACGACCACGACGGTGAGCGACCCGTTGGGTGCCTGGTAGGACACCGACTGGCCCACCTTGGCGCCGAGCAGCGCCTCGCCGAGCGCAGAGGTGGGGGAGATGACGTCCATGCCCGCTCCCGCTTCCTCGATGGAGCCGACGAGGAACTGCTCGACCTCGTCCTCGTCGTCGCCGTCGTAGCGCAGCGACACCAGGGTGCCGACGCGAACCTCGTCGGAGCTGCCGCCGATCTCGACGATCGTGGCGTCCTCCAGGATCCCGAACAGCTGGGCGACCCGGGCCTCCATCTTGGCCTTCTCTTCCTTGGCGGCGTGGTACTCGGCGTTCTCTTTGAGGTCGCCGTGCTCCCGTGCCCGCTCGATCTTGTCGGCCATGTCGATGCGGCCGTGGGTGCGAAGATCCTCGAGCTCGGCGGTGAGTCGGTCGTACGCGTCCTGGGAGAGCTCCTGTGCCATGGCGTCCGAGCCTACGAGAACGCGCAGCAGTGCGAGACGTGTCACGACGGACAGTCATGTCCGGCTGTGGTGCGAGGCGCTCGACACCTGACGTGAGCGACACGCCGTACGGGGGCGAGCGGCGGCGCGGGATACACTCGTGCGCGTGACCTGCACCGATCAGACCGCCCCGGCTCGCGCCGCAGCGCGGTCCGTAGCCATTCGCTAGCGCACGTCGTCCCCTCGGCGTGCGCTCAAACCGTCCACCTGTGTGGACGGTTTTCTTTTGCCCCGGTGAGCGCCCGCACGGGATGTCAGCACGTCACCAGCACATACGACACCAGCACACGACAGCCAGCAGCACAGACACGCAGCCGGACCGCACAGCCCCGGCCAGAGCAGAGGTAGAGCAGAGATGACCCACAAGATCGGTGTGATCGGCGGCGACGGCATCGGCCCCGAGGTGATTGCCGAGGCCATCAAGGTGCTCGACGCCACCGGAGTGGCCTACGAACGCACCGACTACGACCTGGGCGCTGGCCGCTACCTGGCCGATGGCACGGTCCTGCCCGACGAGGTGCTCGACGAGTGGCGTTCGCTGGACGCGATCCTGCTCGGTGCAATCGGTGACCCCGCGATCGGCGTCGCGGCGCCGGCGGGTCTGGTCGAGCGGGGGATCCTGCTGCGCATGCGCTTCGAGCTGGACCAGTACATCAACCTGCGTCCGTTCCGGTTGCCACCGAAGGTCAACTTCGAGGTCATCAGGGAGAACACCGAGGGCACCTACGCCGGCGAGGGTGGGTTCCTGCGCAAGGGCACCCCGCACGAGGTCGCGACGCAGGGGTCGGTCAACACCCGCATGGGCGTCGAGCGATGCATCCGCTTCGCGTTCGACAAGGCGGCTGGCACCGAGCGTCAGCACCTGACGTTGGTGCACAAGAAGAACGTGCTGACCTTCTCCGGCGATCTGTGGCAGCGGACGTTCGACGACGTCGCAGCCGACTACCCGCAGGTCACGACCGACTACATCCACATCGACGCGGCCTGCATCCACTTCGTGGAGCGTCCGGAGCGCTTCGACGTGGTCGTCACCGACAACCTCTTCGGCGACATCCTCACCGACCTGGCCGGAGCGGTCGCCGGCGGCGTCGGCTTCGCGGCGTCGGCGAACCTGAACCCTGCCCGTACCGGTCCGTCCATGTTCGAGCCCGTCCACGGCACCGCTCCCGACATCGCGGGGCAGAACAAGGCGAACCCGATCGCCGCGATCATCTCGCTGCAGCTCATGTTGGAGTTCCTCGGCGAGTCCGAAGCGGCGGCGAAGGTCGCGGCCGCGTGCACCGACCCGGCTCGCTACGTCGGTTCCACCTCCGAGGTCGGCGACGCGATCGCCGACGCTGTCAAGAACGCCTGACACACCTGACACACCTGCCGCGTCGGCCGGCGGGAGCGAACGACCAGGGCCGCCCTGCCGAGCAGCACCCAGCACGTACAGCAACACCGAGCACCAGCACGCACAGCACCACCAGCACCACCAGCACGCACGGCACCACCAGGAACGAAGGATCACCACGATGCCCATCACCCCCACCGAGTCCATCTGGATGAACGGCGAGCTCGTCCCGTGGGATGACGCACGCATCCATGTTCTCACCCATTCGCTGCACTACGGCATGGGCGTGTTCGAGGGCATCCGTGCCTATGAGACGGCGCAGGGCCCCGGGATCTTCCGGCTCACCGAGCACATCGAGCGGCTCGAACGGTCCGCCAAGATCATGGGGATGGAGCTGCCGTACTCGGTCGGCGAGCTCGTGACGGCGACCAAGGACGTGGTGCGCGCCAGCGGCCTGCCGTCCGCGTACATCCGTCCGATCGCGTACTACGGCTACGGCGAGATGGGTCTGAACACGCTGCCGTGCTCGGTCGACGTGTCGATCTCCTGCTGGCCGTGGGGCGCCTACCTGGGCGACGACGCCGTGACCAAGGGTGTGCGCATGAAGATCAGCACCTGGTTGCGTCACGACCACAACTCGATGCCGCCGGCGGCGAAGACCACGGGCAACTACGTGAACTCGAGCCTGGCCAAGGTCGAGGCGCTCAAGGCGGGCTACGACGAGGCGATCATGTTGAACCCCGCCGGGCTCGTGTCGGAGTGCACCGGCGAGAACATCTTCGTGGCGCGTCACGGCAAGCTCATCACGCCGCCGGTCTCCGCCGGAGCGCTAGAAGGCATCACGCAGTCGACGGTTGCGTCGATCGCCGCGGACAAGGGCTTCGAGGTCGTCGAAGGCGACCTCACCCGTTCGGATCTCTACATCGCAGAAGAGATGTTCGTCTGCGGCACCGCGGCGGAGGTCTCCGCCGTCAACTCCGTCGACGACCGCGACATCCCGTGCCCCGGCCCGATGACGTCGGTGATCGCCGATGAGTACGCCAAGACCGTCCGCGGACAGGTCGACAAGTACAAGGACTGGGTGGAGCTGGTGTCATGAGCAACGTGGACCTGCCCGACGTCGGCAGCGCAGCGGACGAAGTGCGCGCCGTGGACATCTTCGACACGACGCTGCGCGACGGCGCGCAGTTCGAAGGCATCTCGCTCACCGTCGAGGACAAGCTCCGCGTCGCCGAGCAGCTCGACTGGCTCGGCGTGCGTTGGATCGAGGGCGGGTTCCCGCAGGCCAACCCCAAAGACGCCGAGTTCTTCCGCCGCGCTGCGGCCGGGGAGCTCGCCCTGTCGACCGCGACGCTGGTGGCGTTCGGCTCCACCCGCCGACCGGCCGGCAAGGTCGACGACGACACCACGCTGAAGGCGCTGGTGGAAGCCGGCACCGACACGGCCTGCATCGTCGGCAAGTCGTGGGACTTCCACGTGACCGAGGCACTGGGCACGACGCTCGAAGAGGGCGTTGCCATGGTCGGCGAGTCCGTGCGCTTCCTGCGCGACGCGGGCCTGCGGGTTTTCTTCGACGCCGAGCACTTCTTCGACGGCTACAAGGCCAACCCCGAGTACGCGCTGCGCGTCCTCGAGGCGGCAGCCACCAACGACGCGCATGTGCTGGTGCTCTGCGACACCAACGGCGGCTCGCTGCCGCACGAGGTGCAGCGCATCACCGCCGAGGTCGCGTCGTACTTCGACGGCGTCGATCTGGGCATCCACACGCAGAACGACTCGGGTTGCGCCGTTGCCAACTCGGTCGCTGCGGTGCTCGGCGGAGCGTCACAGGTGCAGGGCACCGTCAACGGCTACGGCGAGCGAACGGGCAACGCCAACCTGATGGCGGTCATCCCGAACCTGACGCTCAAGCTCGGCATCCCGACGTTGCCCGAGGGTCGCATGGACCGTCTCACCGCGGTGTCGCGTCACGTGGCCGAGCTCGTGAACCTGCCCCCGCACCCCGCTGACCCTTACGTGGGATCATCTGCGTTTGCTCACAAGGGCGGCTTGCACACCTCCGCACTGGGCAAGGTCGGCGGCGCCTCGTATGAGCACATCGACCCGGCGGTCGTCGGCAACCGCACCCGCGTGCTGGTGTCGGACCTCGGCGGTCGCGCCGGCATGTCGATGAAGGCGGCCGAGTTCGGCGTCGACCTCGACAGCCGGGCCGCAGCCGAGCTCTCGGAGCGGTTGAAGGTGCTCGAAGCAGCAGGGTTCGTGTTCGAAGCGGCGGACGCCTCGTTGGAGCTGCTCATGCGGCGGGCGACGGGTTGGGAGCAGGACTTCTTCGACGTCGAGGCATACCGCGTATCGAGCTACCACCGTCAGGCGCTGAGCGTCGGCGGTGGCGGCGAACCCGGTGGCGAGCCGCTGCTCGACCTGTCGACCGAAGCCACGGTGAAGCTGTGGGTCGGTGCCGACCGCCTGGCCGCCGTCGGCGAGGGCAACGGCCCGGTCAACGCGCTCGACGCCGCGCTGCGGGCCGCACTCAACGGCCGCTTCGCTGCACTCGACCGCATCCACCTGACCGACTTCCGGGTCCGCGTGCTCGACGGCGCCACCACGCCGGGGCTCAGCGACACCGGCGCCGTGGTCCGGGTGCTGATCGAGTTCTCCGACGGCGATGCGGTGTGGACGACCACGGGCGTGTCGCCGAACATCATCGAGGCGTCGTGGCAGGCGCTCACCGACGGCATCGTGTTCGGTCTGCTGCACGCCGATTCCTGATTCGGTCCGTCCCGGCGTCGATCGGTTTCTCTGGTCGGTGTCGCCCGGCGCTACCGTTCCGGGCGATGGCAGCGCCGAAGTTCGTCCCCACCGACCCGTCAGATCTGGTTCGCACGTACTCGTCACCGCCGCGTCGGGGGACGTCGTGGGTGGCGGATCGTCCAGGTGACCTCGACGGCCGTCAGCCTGAGGGCGAGCGGCTCGGCACGCCCGGACCCGATCAGGGCTACGCGCTCAAGTTGGCCGAGTCGTTCCGGGGCAAGATCACGTTGCGAGCCGGCGAGCACGAGTCGGACGCGATCGCCGGCGGCTCAGCGATCGCGATGAAGCGGTCCGCTCTGTTCGGTCGTGCCCCGGTCGTGCACGACCTACGCGTCGGTCTGGGCCTGTGGGGCTTCCTCGACCCGAACGCCCCCGACGACCTGGTCGCGTTGCGCTCGGAGTTCTTCGACGAGGTGCATCTGGTGCACCACTACGAGCTGCTGCGTCGCATCGCGGACTCGGCACCCGAAGCGATCCTGCGCCTGGGCCACGACGAGATCCTCGCTCGCCATCGTCAGGACTGGCGCTCCTGTCTCGACCTGACGGTCTGACCGACACACGTCGGTAGTTCGCTCCAGGCCTCGTAGCCCTGGCGGCCCGCTCGGCGGCCCGCTCGCCGGCCCGCTCGTCGGGCGGCGCGACCTCAGGCGATGATGTCGATCGGCGTGCCCATCGGGATGGCATCCGCGATCTGCTGGATCTTGTCGTTCGGCAACCGGATGCAACCGTTCGACACGTCCTGGCCGATGAGCTCCGGCCGGTTCGTGCCGTGGAGGGCGATGACGGGCACGCCGTTGTCGAACTCGTCGATCTGCTCGCTGTAGGCGTTCGTGGGCAGCGCGAGCGGTCCGTAGGCGCCAGCGGGGTTGTCCTGGTGGACTAGATCGGTGATGTAGAAGCGGCCTTGCGGTGTGCGGGTCTCCGGTTTGCCGACGACGACCGGCGTGGTGAGCACCACCTGATCGCCCTTGTAGAGGGTGAGCGTCCTGGTGCCCAGACGAAGGTCGAGGTGGTAGTCGGTGCTCGACAAGTCGACGTCGACAGCAGCGACGTAGCCCGGCGTGCCGTTCGGGCGTACAGGGATCTCGACCTTGAGCCAGTCGCCACGGCGTTCGGTGACGAGCATGACGAAAGGGTCGCCCCAGCCGGATGGGTTCGTGAAGCTCCAGCCGACGGCGTCGGACTGCCTGCCCTGGATCGGGTAGTCGGGTCGGGGGAGCGCGGGTCGGGGCGGCATCGTTGCCTGGCTCTGGACCGGGACCGGGTTGTCCCACTCCTGGGCCGGTTCCATCGAGTCCCAGCCGGTGGGCGGCGTGGAGTGCACCAGGATCGACGGGTTCTTGGCGGTGGCGATGCGTGCTTCGGTTGCGGGCCACGCCACGGTGGTCGTCGTCGAGGTCGAAGTGGTGGACGGGATCGTCACTCGCGGGGTGTCGTCACCCGATGCGATGACCGCGCCGACGATCGCGCCGAGCGCCAGGACCACCACCGCGATCAGTGCGGCGAGCCGGCCGTTCGACAAGCGACGCGGCGGCCGGTCGTCGACGGTGGCAGCCGTGCTGCTCTCGACGTACATGCCGTCGGCGCCGTCAGCATCGGTCCCGGGCCGTTCATCGTCGACGGCCGGATTCGGCTCGTCGGTCGGGTGTTCGGGCTGCTGTGCGTCGTCGTCGGTCATCGGTGTCCCTCCATGGCTCGTTCATCGTAGGGAGGCGACCGTCGGTCGCGGCGCCAACCGGTAGCGTGGCGTGCCGTGACCACCTCCGAATCCGACGTCGCCGCGCCGGTTCGCGTGCGCTTCGCCCCGGCCCCGACGGGCTATCTGCACCTGGGCAGCGCACGCGCCGCGCTCTTCAACTGGCTGACCGCCCGCCATCTCGGAGGGTCCTTCCTCCTGCGAGTGGAAGACACCGATCTGGAGCGCTCGCAACAGGAGCTCATCGACGTCATCTTCGAGGCGCTCGAGTGGATGGGCCTCGACTGGGACGAGTCACCGGTGCTGCAGTCGACCCGGTTCGACGTGCACCAGGAGGCGGTCGACCGGCTCCTCGAGTCCGGTGGCGCCTACTGGTCCGACCCGGTGCCGGAGGCTGACCGAGCCCGCACGGGCGGTCGCCCCTATGACCCGGCGGACAGAGACCGGGACCTCGGCCCAGGCGACGGTCGTGCTGTTCGGTTCCGCACGCCCGACGACGGCACCACCTCGTGGGTCGACCTGATCCGCGGAGAGATCAGCTTCGACAACGCCAACATCGAGGACTTCGTGATCCGTCGGGCCGACGGTTCTCCGACGTTCTTCGTGGCGAACGCCGTCGACGACCAGGACATGGCCGTCACGCACGTGATCCGTGGCGAGGACCTGATCAACGTCACGCCCAAGCAGCTTCTGCTGCGTCAGGCGCTCGGTTACGGCGAGCCGCTGCAGCTGGCGCACATGCCGCTCATCGTCAACGAGTCGCGTAAGAAGCTCTCCAAACGACGCGACGACGTGTCGCTGCTCGACTACCGCGACCGCGGCTTCCTTCCGGAGGCGATGGTGAACTACCTGGCGCTGCTCGGTTGGGGGTTGCCCGACGGCAGCGAGATCCGCTTGGACCCGCTGAACGAGCTGCCGCCGTTGTTCGACATCAGCGACGTCAACGACTCGTCCGCGTTCTTCGACACCAAGAAGCTCCGCTTCGTCAACGCCGAACACCTGAGGGCGTTGCCCGTCACTGCGTTCGCCGAGCGGTCACAGCCCTACTTCGACGTCCAGCCGTGGTCGGATCGCTTCCACGCCGGCACCTTCGGGCGGATGGCGGCCGAGGTGCAGACCAGGGTCGAGACGCTCTCGGAAGTCCCCGGCTACGTCGACTTCCTGTTCCTGGCCGACCCGGAGATCGACGAAGCCTCGTGGTCCAAGGCGATGGCGGGCGACGCGCCCGTCTGGCTCGACGCGGTCATCGCAGCGGCCTCGGAGTGGCCGTGGGAAGCATCGGTGCTGCACGAACGCACCTTTGCACTCTGCGAGGAGCTCGGAGCGAACCGCAAGAAGTTCCAGGCGCCGATCCGGGTGGCGGTCACGGGCCGCACTGTTGGCCCGCCGCTGTTCGAGTCCATGGAGATCCTCGGTCAGGACGAGGTCCTGCGCCGGTTGCGATCGGCCCGGGAGCGTGCAGGTGCGGCCGGCTGACGGAGCCGGAAGGGCCGCGGTGAGCGCTGGTTCTGGTCCTCGTGCGGAGCGAGCAGCCGGGCGTCGCCACCGACGGCGCTGGTTCGTTCGGCTGGTCTTGGCGGCCGTCGCGCTGGTCGTGGTCTACGGCATCGTCACGTTCGTGCAGGTCGTGAACACCTCACGTGTCGATGACCGACAGCCGAGCGACGCGGTCGTGGTGCTCGGCGCAGCGCAGTACAACGGCAAGCCGTCTCCGGTGCTGCGCGAGCGGTTGGATCACGCGCTTGGCCTGTACCGCGATGGCGTGGCGCCGCGGATCGTGTTGACGGGCGGCAAGCGAGCAGGGGATCGGTTCACCGAGGCGTATGCCGGCTACCGGTACCTGACTGAACGGGGAGTGCCGAGCAAGGACCTGGTCGCGGTCACCGACGGTTCATCCACATGGGACTCGCTGCGGGCCGCCGAGCGGGTGCTACGCAAGAAAGGCGTGCAGCGAGTCACGTTGGTGTCCGACAGCTATCACTCTCGTCGTGTGCTCGGCATCGCCGACGAGGTCGGTCTGGACGCCACGGTTTCGCCGAGCGGTGCGTCGCCGACCGTCCCGGAGCTGCTCCGCGAGACCGGGCTGGTCGCGTTGGGTCAGGTGCTCGGCTACGGACGGTTGCTCAGGTTGTCGGGCTGATCGTCGTGGTCGCCGGGTCGGGTCGCCGAGTCGTTGACCTCAGCGAACGGCGAGCGTGTAGCGAACAGCCTGGTCGAATCCGATTCGGCCGTCGCTGTCGCGGCAGGTCTCGACAGATGACATGAGCTCGGCACGCACCTGTGGTAACCGGTCGGCCGGCACCGCGTCCCAGAACTGCCGCTGCCCGACCGACATCGACCATCTGTACCACTGCTCGGCGTCGGCGAACCTGGGCGAGACCATTGTGGTCACCGTCCGCACCTGGTGGTAGCCGGCCTCGGCGAACAGCCCTTCCATCGATTCGTCGCTGGCGAAGGGGCCGGATTGGCCGGTGGTGCGGGCGTCACGAGTGTTCGCGTCGGCCCATCGCCGCAGCGGTCCATCGACATGGGTCCGCCAGCGCTCGGCGACCGGGCCGAACGTCGAGACGCCGACCCGGGCGTCATCGGCCATCAGTGAGCGCCACGTCATGAGTGCGGTGGCTGGGTCGGGAAGGAAGAAGAGGACGAGCGATGAGGTGATGACGTCGAACTGGGTCGCGTCGACATGGGCCGAATCGACGTGAGGGTCATCGGCGTCACCCACGATGACGGTCGCGTCGAGCGCCTTGTCGCGCAGCGTTGATCGGGCTCGGTCGACCATGGCAGGGGAGATGTCGATCCCCACGGTCGTGCCCGTGGCACCGACGGCCGCTGCGAGCGGGACGAGCGCCGCACCCTTGCCACAACCGACGTCGAGCGCTCGTTCACCTGGCTGGGGATCGAGCTCCAGCACGAGTCCCTCGGCGATCGGCGCGATGAAGTCGACGCCGACGGCGTCGTAGGTGTCTGCGAGGCGGTCGAACAACGTCGCCATCGGGTTCGCCTCTGCCATCGGTACCCCCACAGTCAGCGGTTGCGATCAGCTTCGCGCAGCATCCGGGCGCAGACGGCGACGATCGTCAGCCCCATCTTCTGATGGAGCCGACGATCGAACGGTTCTCAGCGGCCAAGAGCGTCGAGGGCCGCTCGTGCGTGGGCGCGTGCGCCGCTCAGGTGGGTCCGGGCGGTGACGAGATCCGACCGAGCCGCCTGCATCGCAGCCCTGGTTGGATCGAGGTCCTTCGCTGGCGTCAGCGTCGGGACCACGGCGACGGTGCCGACGAGCGTGGGGGGTCGTCCGATGGACGTGTCGGCCGCCGCCAGGTCCGCGGTCATCGCGTGCAGCTCCGACGTCGCCGTGTCGTTGCCGACAACCGCCGGGGCCAAGCGGTCGGCCACGGCTTGCAGATCGGTGCGAGCGGTGCCGAGTCGGTCGGCGGCCTCGATCACCTTGGTCTGCGGCACCCGCATCGCGTAGATCCGGTAGCCGACGAAGACCTGTCCGACGTCGGCCTTCAACGAGGCGGCGTCGGGGTAGCAGTCGGTGGCGATCTTCTGGCCGAGGGCGGTGAGTCCGGATGCTGCTGATTCGAGCGCCGTGACCTGCGGACCGTTGACGCCATAGGGATCGCCGGCGGATCCGAGCGACGCGAGCAGGTCGGTGATCGTGTGCTGCCGCCGTTCGATCTCGTCAGCAGCCTTTTGCTTGACGTTCGGGGCCGCGACGCACGTGGTCGTCGGTGCCGCACCGGCGACGGCCGGTAGCGACATCGGCACAAGTGCCGCCGCGCTGATGACGAGTGCGCCAGCGCAGCGCCTGGCGAGCCGGGTTCGCCCGGGGCCGCTCGTGGGACCGGTCGTGGGGTCGGGGCCGGCTTGGGGTGCTTCGGGGGTCATGGTGCTGTTCCTTCTTGGTTGTGGTCGAGTGCATCACCGGCCTGCTGGGTTGCTGTCGCTGCGGTGTCGAGCGCGGTGCCGGCACGATCGAGTTGGGCTCGGAGTGCTGCGCCATCGATGGGCGGCGCGGTCGTCGGCGAATCGGCCCTGGTCGGGGGCGTTGGCGAGACCGTTGTCATCGACGTTGACGTCGGCGTCGAGGTCGACGACGGTGCGGACCTCTCGGCGCTGACCGGGACAGCGGTCGTGGTCGTGGGCTTGCTCGACTGGCTGTGTTCGCTTCCACATGCAGTGAGGAGCGCCATCGTGGCGACCGCGAGCGACACCGCCGCCAGGCCCGAGCGACTCGGTCGGCCGGACGGTTGCTGCATCAGGCGGCGGGATGGTCGGTTCGTCTGCTCTGGGTTCGGCTCGTTCGGCATGTTCAGAGGATCGGCACCGAACATGAGCGGACGACGAGCTCCATGTGAGGGTTCGATGAGGCACGGTGTGCCCACTCGACTGCCCAGCCCCGTTCTGTTCGTCGTTTCACAACCTCCTTGTTGTGAAACGACGAACAGAACGGGGTGCGACGATGGCGGTAGCGTTCGACGCGCAGTCGACGATCCGAGGAGCGCCAGATGTCGTACGAAGTGGACTTCAAGGAGGTGTCGACCGTCGGTCTGGAGTCGTCACCGGTCGTCGATGCGCTGGCAGGTCTGCGAGCCAACGAGGCGCGCTACTTCAAGAACAAGTACGACCACACGTTCACCGTCGAAACAGCGGCGAAGGCCACGGCGACGGTCGAGCGAGTCAGCAACATCTTGGAGCAGGAGCGCGGCATCGACGTGTCGTCCCCGGCGCTTGAGGCGACGTCGTTCCAGGTCGAGGACATCTTGTGGGACTACGTCTTCTACGAGAGTGGGCTGGCGATCAACGTCCTGTGGCAGATCGGCGACGGCGGAAAGCACGCCGTCGGATTCAAGTTGTCCGACGGCATGGAGATCCCCGACGAGCTGTCCGCCTTCAAGTTCGCCCGGCAGAAGTCCAAGCTGGCCGGCACGATCCGCGGGTCCTACTTCGTCATCAAGGGCGACTACTGACCGACGACGCCGTACACGCAGCGACTTGATGTTCGGGACGGTCGGGCCTCAGCCGGATCGACCCGACAGCGCCGCGGCGATGGCCCGGGCACGCTCCTCGGTGTACCCGCCGGAGATCGACACGGTCTCCCGATCGAACGACGGCGCACCGATGGTGGATGCGATCAGGATCTGGCTGTCGAGCACCAACGCCAGTCTGCCGTGTGCGCCGCCTGCAGTCGGGGGGCACGTCGCCGTGCCCTCGTAGCACTGCGCTGCTGCGGCGTTGAACGAGTCGATGCCGTCCTTGCCGGCCCGCAGGACCGGCGCGACCACCCAGTAGCTGCCGGTCACCTCCCGCTTGACTGCAGCGGACTCGAACACGGCGCCGCTCATGAGCGGCGCTCCGAGCAGCAGCACGTCGCCCTCGCTGTCGGGAAGCACGACCTGATCCGCGGTGGCATTGGGTGTGGTTGCTTCGCCCGATGGCAGCTCCTGCAGCACCGGGCGGAGCTGCAGATCGACCGATGCATCGACTGGGATGAGCGGTTCGGAGCTTGCCGTGACGGTGGGCGTCGTCTGTGTCGACACGATCGTTGCATCGTGACTGCAGCCAGTGGCTCCGGCGAACGCCACAAAGGCCATCGTCACACCGAATGCCAGTCGTCCTGGTCGGCCTTCCGCCCCCACGCTCGGGACTCTACCGGCGGTGCGGCGTTCGGCCGCTGATCCGCGGGCCGTGCGCTGGGCGTTGACCAGATCGCAGCGACCGCAATGAGTGTCGAAGTCGGGGGTACGACATACCGACGAGCTCGGCTCCGTTGCTACCGTCCTGGCGTGCCGGTTCCGTCGTTCAGATCGCTCGCTCCTACCAGAGTCGTCGACGCGGTCAGGGTTCGCGTGGTGCATCCGGCGCTGCACGCCACCGCGACGGCGGCAGTCGGTCTGGCACGCGAGGCGCTGCGGTGGGCGTACATCGGCGCGGCCGACGGCGACCGAATGGGGTTCGCCTCGTTCGGTGAGCGATCGTTGCTGCAGCAACCGCACGGCGGGCTGCTCGGCGTGGAGCGGATCGCGATCGGTGTCGACACCCTCATCTCCGTGGGAGCGAACCTGGCGGCGGTTCCCGAGGACGGTCGGCCGAATGGCGAGGCGGTCATTCAGATCGGCTCGCGGGTGTGGGCAGCACAGGGCCTCTGGGTCGTCGCGCACCGCCGCGTCGTGATCGGGCACGACGTCTGGCTCGGTCCCGGCGTGCGCATCACCGACGCCAACCACGACTCGTCGGACCCGACAGTTCCGATCGGTCTTTCGATGGCGCCGGCGCAGCCTGTCCGCATCGGTGACGGCTCGTGGCTCGGCACCGGTGTCGTCGTGCTGCCGGGTGTCACGATCGGCGATCACGTCACGGTGGGGGCGAACTCGGTCGTCTGCGACGACCTTCCGTCCTACACGGTCGCGGTGGGCTCACCCGCTCGGGTCGTTCGTGATCTCGCGACCGACGCGGTGGGATCCGACGTTCAGCTCGGGCGGAGGTGCGGCTCGTCGACGGTCATGTCGCCGGTCGACGGCACGCCGTCGTAGGTGAGGACCAGGTTGGTGGTTCCGCCAGGGAACGTGGTGGCCTCGACGACGTTGAAGGCGGTCGGGGCCGTTCCATGCTCGAACACTCGCTTTCCGGTGCCGAGGACGATCGGGTAGATCCACAGCTCGAGCTGGTCGACGAGGCGTGCGTCGAGGAGCGACTGCACCAGGTTCAGGCTGCCGATGACGTGCACGGTGTCATGTCGGTCGGTGAGCTCGTTCACCGCGACGGTGAGGTCGCCGTCGAGCACCGTCGTCGTTGCCCACGACGGTTCCGACAGCGTGTGCGAGGCGACGTACTTCGGCACCGAGTTGAGGAGCCCGGTGAACGGGATCTCTTCCGGAGCGTTCGGCCAGTAGTTGGAGAAGATGTCATAGGTCCTGCGGCCGAGCAGGAGCGCATCCATGCCCTTCGCCCGTTCGAAGATCACGTCGCCGGTGCCTGCTTCGATGAGTGGCGCTTGCCAACCGCCGAAGGCGAAGTTGCTGTCGGGGTCTTCGTCCGGTCCGCCGGGGGCTTGGGCGATGCCGTCGAGCGTCACGAACTCGGTCACGATGAGCGTTCCCACGGTGGGCTCCTTGGGCGTGGCGAGGTTGTCGCCAGTGGTGACTTGCTTGACGGTCCTCGGGGACCTCCGACGGTACTTATTGATGCGAGTCGCGGCGAATGGTCGCGTCACTCGTGTAACCGAACACGTTGTCGTGGGGTACGGCGCCTGACCTGAGCGAAGGTTTCGAGAACCGTTTGAGGGGCTCGGCGCGACAGTTGGTTCATGAGTGACGTTTCGGACGGCACGACGACTGGCGGGGCATCCATGGCCTTGTCCGACGTCGCGCTGCTCGAGCGGGTCGCCGATCGTGATCTGGGCGCGCTGCGAATGCTGCACGATCGTCACGTGCCGTGGCTGACGGCGCGGCTGCGACGGCGCTGCGGGGACCCGGACGTGGTCGCCGAGGTCGTTCAGGACACCTTCCATGCCGTGTGGCGCGGTGCTCGCCGCTACGACGGGAGCGGTGAGGTCGCTGCCTGGATCTGGGGCATCGGTGTCCGCCAGTTGATCGGCAGGTTGCGGCGACGAGGTGCACCCACGCCCGTTGCCGACGACGTGCTCATCAGGCTCGCCGGACGACTCGAGGTGCAGCTGTCTGCCGAGGACGCAGCACTCCTGGGTGTGGAGCACGGCGACCTTCACGGCGCTCTGAACGATCTGTCGCCGGAGCTGCGAGCGGTGGTTCAAGCGACCGTGCTCGACGGACTCACCTCCCGGGAGGCGGCGCGCCTGCTCGACATCCCGAGCGGCACGGTCAAGACACGCATGCGGCGGGCCCGCATCCAGCTCAGAGGAGCGCTCACATGACCTGGCACATCGTCGACGACCAGCTCGACGACTACCTCGACGATCGCGTCGACCCGCCAGCGGCCGCGTCGGTCGAGGCGCACCTCATCACCTGTGCGGACTGCCGTGTGCGGCTGGCCAGCCGCACGCCCGCCACGGCCCTGGCAGCGTCGTGGCGCGGAGTGGAGCGGCGCATCGACGCCGAGCCGGTCAGCGCTATGGCTCAGCTGCTCTCGCGTCTCGGAGTGGACGAACGCCACCAGCGCCTGCTGGCGCCGACGGTGCCGTTGCGACTCGCCTGGCTGGGTGCCATCGCCGTTGCACTCGCGTCGGGTGCCTTGCTGGTGCGTGATCTCCCCGGCGGTGCCTCGCTGGGTGTGCTCGTGTACCTCACCGTCGCGGCGATCGTTCCGCTGGCCGCTGTCGCCGCGTCGTTGAGCACGGTATCGGAGCCCGCGCCAGAGGTCGCCGTTGCGGCCCCGCTGTCTGCAGTGCAGGTGACCGGTCTACGGGCCAGTGTCGTGCTGGCTGCGACTGTGGCGATTGCGCTCCTCGCCGGAATGCTGCTGCCGGGGCCGTGGACCCAGGCGGGGTTGTGGTTGTTGCCGTCGCTCGCGATGTGCGCTGTCGCGACCGCTCTGTCGGGCCGGATGGGCGCCGCAACCGCCGCGACCGCGGCCGGTCTCGTCTGGGTCAGCGGAGTCGCAGGATGGGTCGCGGTGACCCACGATCGGCTCGCACCCTTCCGCACCGTGCCGCAAATCACGTATCTGGTTGTCGCAGTGCTGGGCGTGGCGCTCGTGGTGCGCCACCCGCACGTGATGGAGCCGGTTCCCGCAACCGTGCTCCGCTCCCCGAGGAGAGTCTCATGATCCTGCCAGACCCCGCAACGTCCCAGCCGTCCGTCCAGCCGACGGTTCAACTGAACGATGTCGAGCGGTCGTACCGATCCCAACGGGTGCTCCGCGGGCTCACCTTGGAGCTCCGGCCCGGGGTGACCGGCCTGCTCGGTCCGAATGGTGCCGGCAAGACCACCTTGCTGCGGTTGTTGGCCACGGTGATGGGACCCGATGCCGGTGAGCTGCGCCTGCTGGGCCGGGACGTCAGCCGCGTCGATGACCGCATCGAGGTGCGCCGGCGGCTGGGCTACGTGCCCCAGGAGCCGGGCTTCCATCAGGACTTCACGGCCTTCCAGTTCGTCGACTACGTCGCGATCCTCAAGGAGATGACCGACACCGCCGGTCGCCACGACGAGGTGCGACGGGTGCTCGTGGTGGTCGGTCT
>Ga0209023_10004023_pt1 | contig 17054 bp, 18 predicted proteins | sample LakOneMetagenome_FD_187468 | JGI IMG/M metagenome (GOLD analysis project Ga0209023, IMG submission 187468) | Freshwater and sediment microbial communities from Lake Erie, Canada (SPAdes) (version 2) | ecosystem: Environmental > Aquatic > Freshwater > Lentic | place: Lake Erie, Canada... | reverse complement strand
GCGATGGTCATCACCCTGACCGTGTCGGGCATGGTCGCGATCATGGCTTGCTTCTCCTACGTCTTCCTGTGGAGCCGCCGGCCGGACCTGTGGCAGGCGCCGCCCGAGATCGGCTCGCTGCCTTTGACCCTGGGTCTGCTGGCGGCCGCCGGACTCGGCGCCTGGGCGTCGCAAGGCGCGCTGAAGCTGGACCGGCCGCGCAGCGCCGCCATCGCCTCTGTGCTGATGCTGGTCGCCACCGTGGCGGCGGGCGGCGCCTTTGCGTCTGAGGCCTCGGCCTGGTGGAACTCGGGCCTGCGCCCCGACGCCTCCAGCCAGGGCGCGACCGTCTATGCGCTGTTGGCCTGGCAGGGGACCTTCGTCGGCATTTCGTTGTTGATGGGACCGTTCGTCCTGCTGCGCTGGCTTTGCGGCTTGGTGTCGTCCCGTTATCCGGCGACCTTTGAAGTGGTCGCCCTGTTCGTGGCCTTCACAGCGGTTCAGGGCGCGGCGACGACCCTTCTGATCCGCCTGTTCCCGGGCGTCGGCGCATGAGGTTCTGGCTGCTGATGCTGGGGGGGCTCCTGATCTGGGCCGCCCATTTTCTGGGGCTGTATCTGCTGTCCAGCGCCGCCGACGTGGCGCGTGGCGACGCCGGCGCCTGGAACATTTTCGGGCTGACTTTCAGCGCCCTCTGTCTGGCAAGCATTGGCGCCCTATGGTGGAAATGTCTGATTGCCCTGCGTGCAAAGCCGGAAGCGACACGGTCCTTCGGCTTGCGCCTCGCGATCGCCGGGAGTTTGCTGGGTGCAATCGGAGTTGTGTTTCAAACTCTGGTGCTTGTCGTCGATGGTAAGATGTGAGGCTGATTTTGCGGCCTGATCTCTACCGACAATCAGGCTGCATAGTATTTTCTGTAGGCCCGGTAGTCGTAGTCGGCTTGGCCATAACCTAGGCCGGCCTCCGCCCGGACATCGACTTGGCTCAGGGTGACGCCGGAAAGGCGAACACCGGATTGGCTGAGGATGCGGATCGCAGCGGCGACGGCGCGCGCGGGCGTCTTTCGCCAGCGGGCGAGCAGGACGACGGTGTCGGCCTTGGCCGCTAGGATACGGGCGTCGGCGAGGACCAGAACGGGCGCGGTGTCGATGACGATCAGGTCGAAGGCCTGACGCAGTTCGTCGAGCAGGGTGGTCATCGGCGGGGCGCCGAACAGGTCGTCGGCCGACAGGCCTGATCCCGACAGGGGCAAGACCTGCGCGCCGGAGGCCGGGTCCAGCACCGAGACGTTTCGCCAGGCCGCCGCGCCGTGAAGGACCTCGGCCAGGCCGTGGTCGGGGTTCAGGCCCAGCATTCGCGTCACGCCGCGCCGACGCGGGTCGCCGTCGATCAACAGCACGCGTACGCCGGAGCGCGCGGCGACGCGGGCCAGACAGACGGCTGTAGTGGTCTTGCCTTCGCCAGGCAGGGCGGAGGTGACGGCGACGATGCGCGCGGACGGTTCGCCCACGACGCTGACGATGGGGATGATCGACGTGCGCAGCGCCCGGAAGGCCTCGGCGAAGACCGACAGCGGTCGTTGGACGACGAGGTCGATCGGGTGCAACGTCTGATCCTCCGCCGTCGCCACGGAGGAGGCGAGGGGAATGGCGCCGACGGCGCCGACGCCCAGCCTGCGCTCGATGTCATCGGGGCCGCTGAGGCCTGTCTGCAAGGCGTTGGCAATGATGACGGCCCCGGTTCCCCCCGCCGCGCCGAGCACCAGTCCCAGCGCGAGGGTGATCATCAGGTTCGGTGCGCTTTGCGCGGTCGGAGGCGTGGCGCGCGAGACGATGCGGGCGTCCGCCTGTTCGACCCCGGTTTGGGCGCTGGTCTCGCGATAACGATCCAGGAAGGCGCGGTAGACGGCGCGGGCGGCTTCGGCCTCGCCTTCCAGTTCGCGCAGGCGCACCGAGGCGGCATTGTTGTCGGCCAGGGCGCCGCGCGCGGCGTCCAGGCTGGACTGCACCGAGGCGGCGCGTTGGCGGGCGACCTGGGCCTGGGCGTCCAGGTTGGAGACGACACGGCGGATCTCGGCCTGGATCTGGGCGTCGATGTCGGCCAACTCCTGACGGGCGCGGATCATGTCGGGGTGCAGCGGGCCATAACGGACCGACAGGTCCGCGACGCGCGTGCTGATCGCCGCGCGCTGGGCCCGCAGGTTCTGGACGACGGGAGACGAGAGGGCCTCGCCCACATCGTCGCCGTTGGAGCCGGCCGCCATCTGGGCGCGGGCGGTGCGCAGGCGGGCGTCCTGCTCGGCCTGCTGCGCGCGGGCCAAGGCGAGTTGCTGGTTGTACGCCGAGATCTCCTGCTCGGTCAGGGTGGCACCTTGGGCGCTGAGCAGGCCGTTTTCTATCCGGTAGGCTGAGACGGCCGCGTCGGCGGCCTCGACCTGGCGGCGCAGATCTTCCAGCCGGGTGCCCAGGAAGGTGTTGGCCTGGGCGTTAGCGTCGAATTTGGCGGTCAGTTGAGACTGGAGATAGGCGTCGGCGAAGGCGTTGGCGATGCGGGCCGCCTTGATCGGACTTTCGGAGGTGACGCTGACCGCCATCGAATAGGTCAGGCCGACGCGGCGCACGGTCAGGCGTCGCCGGACGGCGTCGATCACCTGTTGCCGCTCGATCTGAGGGTCGGCAGACGCCGGGTAAGGGGCGAGGATCGCAGGCGAGCGTTGAACTCAGGATCGCGAATTAGATCCAGCGTCTGCACGACTTGGGCGGCAAGCTGGGGTGACTTCAGAACTTCGACCTCGGTGTCGACGATGGCCGCCTCGGCGTCGAGCGCCGACAGCACGGCCTGTCCCGCAACGACCTGTTCCTTGCGCGTATTGATCTGGAGGCTGGCGGTCGCAGTATAGACGGGAGGCTGGCCCAGCATCAGCGCCAGCACGATCAGGCAGACGGCTGCTGCGACAGCGATAAACAGGCCGAGACGACGCCGGAAGGCGGCGATCAGGGCACGGAGGTCGATGGCGTCGTCCGCCGGCTGGCCGGGACCGCCGATCGCGGTGTCGTGGTGGGTCATCGCGCCATCGAACGGTGATCGTCCCGTCCAGTGGTGCGATGATACCTTCAGGTTGTCAATCTTCGCGCTGTGGCCGTGCGATCAGAACTGTGAGACAACCGCGATGGACAGGCGCGTCGAGCGATATGTGGGTCCCGCAGCCGCTCCGGACGAGGATTGGTCGAGATACGTCAGACCGGCGGTGAGGCCGTAGCGACGGTCGAGGCGATAGAGGGCGCTGAAGCCGGCGGCGAAGCGGGTGTCGGTGCGGTCGAGGCCGGTGTAGTCGTCTTCGCTCCACGCCGTTTCCGCCGTCAGGATCAGGTTGCGCAGCAGTTCGTGATCCATGCTGATCGACACGTCGGTGCGCAGGGCGCCGGCCGAGCCGATCACGCCGGTGTCCTCGACGCTGCGCCCGGCGGCGGCGGTCAGGGTCGTCAATTGCGTCGGAAACCACGACAGGCGCGCACGACCGCCAAAGTCGTCGAGATCGCCGTAGGCTGCGTTCTGGAAATCCTGGCGGATGTATCCGACGGCGACCTCGCCCCGGATCAGGGCACCTAGCTCAAAGTCCATGCCAGCCAAGGCTTCGTGGCCGGAAGAAGATCGTTCCGGCGACCCTCTCACGTTTCGATAGTCGCGGTCATCGCGGGCGACCTGAAAGAAGAGGGCCGTGGCGGGTGAGAGGGCGTAGTCGGCGCGGCCGGTCAGGCGGGCGGCGGTGCGATCCCGGTCGTCATGTTCGATGACGGCGCCGGCAGCGCTCAATCCATCGCGGTAGTCGTAGCGAAGGACGGCGGCCTTGGCGGACAGGCGCAATCGACCCCGTGTGCGTGTCGCCGCCAGCGAGGCGGAGACCAGATCGAAGGCGATGGGTCGGCGAGCGACGGGATCGGCCCCGGCGGCGATGCGCGCTTCGTGATCGTGGGCGTAGTCGGCGGCCAAGGTGATATCGACGCCTCGAACGATGTCGAGACGGCCGGCGCCGCCCAGGCTCCAGTCGGTCGTGTTCTCGCTGTCGAAGTCGAGGTTGCGGTTGATCTCGGCGCGGGCGTGGGTTTCAAACGCATGGCGCGACCAGTTGGATCGGACGACAAACTCGGGTGTCAGGCGAAAAGTCGTTGCAGGCTGACGGTCGCCCTCGGCCGCAAAGATATTGTCGTCATGGACGACGCCCGACTGAAGCTGGGGAAAGGCCGTGAAGCCGCCGGCCCGGATGCCGAGCGGGTCGTAGGCGGGTTGCGGGCGGTCGCGTACGGCGACCGCACGGTTGCGAACGAAGAGGTCGATTTGCGCGTCCTGAGCCGAGCGCAAAGCCTGGGCGGAGGCGTGGGTTGCGCCGAACAGCATCAGGACGAAGCCGGCCGACAGGATTTCGCGTCGCATCGGCCCCCCAGCCTTCTTGCGTCAACCGTTCTCGTATTGACGCCACCAGGCGACGAACTTTTCCAGTCCGATCTTCAGCGGGGCCTTGGGCTGATAACCGCACAGGGCGTTCAGCTTGGAAATGTCCGCATAGGTGGCGGTGACGTCTCCGGGCTGCATGGGCCGCATGATTTTTTTTGCCTCGACGCCCAGCGCGGTTTCCAGGGTGGAGATCATCTCCATCAGGCCGACGGGCTGGCTGTCGCCGATGTTGTAGATTTCATGCACGCCCCGCGCCGGGGGGCGGTCCAGCACGGCGATCACGCCGTCGACGATGTCGTCGATATAGGTGAAGTCGCGCGCCATCTTGCCTTCGCCAAAGACCTCGATCGGCTCGCCGCGCACGATCTTCTGGGTGAAGCTGAAATAGGCCATGTCGGGCCGGCCCCAGGGGCCATAGACGGTGAAGAACCGCAGGCCCGATTGCGGAAAGCCGTAGAGCTTGGCGTAGCTCTGGCTCATCAGTTCGCACGAGCGTTTGGTCGCGGCGTAGAGCGACACCGGGTGGACGGTCGGATCATCCTCTCGGAAGCCCGAACCCTCCAGAGGCCGGTCGCCATAGACCGAACTGGACGAGGCATAGACCAGGTGGGTCACGTCACTGTGCCGCGCGGCCTCCAGCATCGACAGATGGCCGGCCAGGTTGGACCGCTCGTAGGCGAAGGGGTTCTCAAGCGAATAGCGCACCCCGGCCTGGGCCGCGAGGTGGACAATCCGCTTGACCCCGGCATCCGCGACCAGCGCAAGCATCTGCGCGTGGTCGGCGATGTCGGCGCGGACCATCCTGAAGTTGTCGCGACCCTCAAGCCGGGCGGCGCGGGCGGCCTTCAGGCGCGGATCGTAGTAGTCATTGAAGACATCGACGCCGATCACCTGCTCGCCCCGGTCCAGCAGCCGCTCGGCGACGTGCATGCCGATGAAGCCGGCAGCACCCGTGACGAGGATCGGCGACCCCATCAGCCGCGCCCGATGCCCATGTAGCGGAAGCCGCGATGCTTCATGTCCTCGGGTCGATAGATGTTGCGCAGATCGACCAAGACCGGCTGTTTCATCAGCAGCTTGATGCGGTCCAGATCCAGGGCGCGGAACTGGTCCCATTCGGTGACGAGGACCACGGCGTCGGCGCCGACGACGGCGTCATAGGCGCTGTCCTTCATCTGGATGTCCGGCAACAGCTTGGCGGCCTCATGCATGCCTTCGGGATCGAAGGCCTGGATGGTTGCGCCGGCGGCGATCAGAGCAGGCGCAATGTCCAGCGACGGGGCGTCACGCATGTCGTCGGTGTTCGGCTTGAACGTCAGACCCAGAAGGGCGACCGTCTTGCCCTGAACGCTTGTGCCCAGGGTCGCGGCGACGCGGTCGGCCATGGCCTTCTTGCGGGCGTCGTTGACTTCGACCGTGGCCTCGATCAGCTTTGTCGGCGCGCCATACTGCTGGGCGGTGCGGACCAGGGCGATAGTGTCCTTGGGGAAGCACGAGCCGCCATAGCCGGGGCCGGCGTGCAGGAATTTCGAACCGATGCGCTTGTCCAGACCGATGCCGCGCGCGACCTGCTGGACGTCGGCGCCGACGGCTTCGCACAGGTCGGCCATCTCGTTGATGAAGGTGATTTTCATCGCCAGGAAGGCGTTGGCGGCGTATTTGATCAGCTCGGACGTGCGACGGCCCACGAACAGCAGCGGGCTCTCATTCAGGTTCAGCGGACGATAAAGTTCGCTCATGACCTTCTGCGCGCGACCGCCGGCGTCGCCGGTCATGTCGTCGATGCCGATGACGACTCGGTCGGGACGTTTGAAGTCGCCGATCGCGGCGCCTTCACGCAGGAATTCGGGGTTGGAGACGACGGCGAAGTCGGCCTTCGGATTGGTCTTGCGGATGATGGCTTCGACCTCATCGCCCGTGCCGACCGGGACGGTCGACTTGGTGACGACGACGGTGAAGCCTTCGATCAGGCCGGCGATCTCCTCGGCGGCAGCGTGGACGTAGGACAGGTCGGCATGGCCGTCGCCGCGACGCGTCGGCGTGCCCACGGCGATGAAGACGGCGTCGGCCCGGCGAATGGCCTCGGCGCCGTCCAGGGTGAAGAACAGTCGACCTTCGCGCACATTGGCGGCGACCAGATCATCCAGCCCCGGCTCATAGATCGGGATTTCGCCCCGCTCCAGCCGCTCGATCTTGGAGGGATCCTTGTCGATGCAGGTGACGACATGGCCGAAGTCGGCGAAACAGGCGCCGGACACCAGGCCCACATAGCCCGTCCCAATCATCGCTACGCGCATCGAAATCCCTCATCAGCCGCGAGCCGACCTTTAGCGGTGCGGTGCGCCCGGGGACAATGGCTTTTGGTTTCGCGGTGCAACGCGCCTGCAGCCGACGCCGTCCAGCGGCGGCTGCAGGATCGGGCTTTAGAGGACGCCGATCATCGACGCGACCAGCGGGTGGCGGACGATGTCGCGCTCGGCCAGACGCACCACGGCGATGTCGGGTACGGCCTCCAGTCGCGCCGAGATGTCCGACAGGCCCGAGATGCCGGGCAGCAGGTCCGACTGCTGCGGATCGCCGGTCACCACCATGGTCGAATGCCAGCCTAGGCGGGTCAGCAACATCTTGAGCTGGACGTAGGTGCAGTTCTGCGCCTCGTCCACGACGATGAAGGCGTTGTTCAGCGTGCGGCCGCGCATATAGCCGACCGGGGCGATCTCGATCAGACCTTCGGCCATCAGCGCCTTGATCTGCTTCATCGACAGACGATCGGACAGGGCGTCGTAGAGCGGGCGCAGATAGGGAGCCAGCTTGTCTTCCATGTCGCCGGGCAGGAAGCCGATGGATTCGCCGGCCTCGACGGCGGGACGGCTCAGGACGATGCGGCCGACCTTGCCCGCCTCCAGCGCCTCGACCGCCTTGGCGACGGCGAGGTAGGTCTTGCCGGTGCCCGCGGGACCCAGCGCCATGACCAGGTTGTGGTGGTCGATGGCCTCCATCAGCTCGCCCTGGCCCTCGGACTTGGGCTTCAGCGTCTTCAGGTAGCCCTGGTCGCGGTCATCGTTCGAAGGATAGGGCGACCAACCCGATCGTTCATTGTGGGGCGCGTGAAGCCGACGAACTTTCGACTCCTCCATGAAATCACGCGAATCCAGGATTCCGTGTTCACGCGTTTGACGCTTGGTTGCAGCACGCTTGGTCATGGACGCCTCCAGGGCATGAAAAAAGGCGGACCCGAACGGGCGCCGCCTTGGATGGTCTTGGGGAGGAAGAGGTCGCGGCCTGCAGAGCAGCGGCCCGGATCGACAGCAGGGCCGTCTGCAACGGGGTGCGCCCGCCGCCAAACAACCGAACCAGGATCCCAACGCGCCACGCGAAAGCCCCGACTTGATGACCGGATCGGGCTTGATCCGGTTTCGGATCCGGGGCCGAAATGGCGACCCACGAATCGCATCAACAGAATGATGCTATCGTGGTTAGCGATCCGTTAAAGCCCTCATTTTTCAAAGATTAGGCGGTGTACAGATGACCATTTACGCCTTGGGCGACAGCAAACCGCAGCTTCCGCCGCAGGGCGAATACTGGGTGGCGCCAAGCGCATCGGTAATAGGGAACGTGATTCTCCATTCCAACGCCAGTGTCTGGTTCGGCGCCGTGCTGCGGGGGGACAACGATCCGATCACCGTGGGGCCTGACAGCAACATTCAGGACGGCAGCGTGCTGCACACCGACATGGGGTCGCCGCTAACGCTGGGGCGCGGCGTGACGGTGGGGCACAAGGCGATGCTGCATGGCTGCGAGGTGGGCGACTACAGCCTGATCGGCATCGGGGCGGTGGTGCTGAATGGGGTCAAGATCGGCCGGAACTGCATCATCGGGGCCAACGCGCTGATCACAGAGGGCAAGATCATCCCGGACAACAGTCTGGTCGTGGGCCAGCCCGGCAAGGTGGTGAGGGAGCGTGACCCGGCGCAAATCGCCGTGCTGCAAATGTCAGCCGAACACTATGTGCAGAACTGGAAGCGGTTCGCGGCGGAGCTTCGGCCTCTATGACCGGCTGAGGACAGTTCGCGCCGCCGCCGCATCGGCGTCGATCTGGGTCTTCAGGGCGTCGAGACCGTCGAAGGTCTCCTCGCCGCGCAGCCAGGCGACCAGTTCCGTGTCCAGCGTCTGGCCGTAGAGGTCGCCGTCGAAGTCGAACAGCCAGACCTCCATCAGCGGGGTCTCCAGCGCATACATGGGACGCACGCCCAGGCTGGCGACGCCGTCGATCACCCGTCCGTCCGGCAATCGGCTGCGGGTTGCATAGACGCCATAGGCGGGGCGCATATAGTCGCCGAGCGCGATATTGGCGGTCGGCACGCCGATGGTGCGGCCGCGCTTGTCGCCGTGGATGACCTCGCCGCGAATAGCGAAGGGGCGGCCCAGGATGGCGGCGGCGCGGGCCATGTCGCCGGCCTTCAGGGCCTCGCGCACGGCGCTGGATGACAGTTTCAGGCCGTCCGCGTCATCCAGCCGTTCGGCGACCGAGACAGTGAAGCCCAGCCGCTCGCCGTAGGCGCGCAAGGCCTCGGGCGAGCCGGAGCGGCCCTTGCCGAAGGTGAAGTCGAACCCGACGGCGGCTTGACGGATGCCCAGACCCCCGGCCAGCACCCGCTCGGCGAAGGCGGAGTCGCTCATGCCGGCCATCTCGGCGTCGAAGGGCAGCAGATAAAGGATGTCCACACCGAGCGGCGCCAGGGCTTCGGCCATCTGGTCGGCCGTCATCAGTCGAAAGGGCGCGGCGTCCTTCTGGAACCAGCGGCGTGGATGAGGATCGAAACTGACGACGCCCAGCGGCGCGCCCAGCCGTTCCGATGCGTGACGTGCGCCGGCGATGACGGCCTGGTGCCCGCGATGCACGCCGTCGAAGGCGCCGACGGCGACCGCCGCGCCCTTCAGCGCGTCCGACAGGTCGCGCCAGTCGCGGACAATCTGCATCAACGCTGGGACGGTTTGCGCCGGCGGGGGACGCGGACGACGGCGACGCCGTCCATGATCATGGTCTCGCCGACGAAGCCTTCGCAACTGAGCTTGACCCGCGCGCTCTCGGGCTCGACCTCGATCACGGTGATCAGGATGCGCACGACGTCGTCGATCCGCACCGGCTGATGGAAGGCCAGGGTCTGGGAGATATAGATCGAGCCGGCGCCCGGCAGGATGGTGCCGACCACGGCCGATCCGAACGAGGCGCTTAGCAGGCCGTGGGCGATCCGGCCGCGATAGGCGGTCTTGGAGGCAAAGGCCTCGTCCAGATGCACCGGGTTGAAATCGTCGGACGCCTCGGCGAACAGCCGAATGCGGTCCTCCGTCGCGACGACGATTTTCTCGGCCGCCATGCCGACGTGAAGTTCGTCCAGGATGTAACCACCGGACGGATGCTGCTGAACCAATTCGACCATGGATGAGGCTTTAGCGGCGGTGCGACAAAATGGCGAGCCTTACCAGTTCAGTTCGAGCGCGGCGTATCGCGCATAGGTCGTTTCCGCCTTCAGCAGAGCGGCGGCGCGGGCCGGGTCGAGCGCGCCGTCTTCGCCCTTGGCCTGGTCACCGTGGATGCCCTGGGCGATGAACAGGCAGTCCAGCCCTTGCGCGTTTGCGCCCATCACGTCGGTGACGACGCCGTCGCCGATGCACAGGATGCGCGAGCGATCGACGGGGCGGCCCAGCAGGCCTTCCGCCTCCTTGATCGCCAGATCGTAAATCGGGGCGAAGGGCTTGCCCGCCATCACGACCCGGCCGCCCTGCGATTCATAAAGGTCGGCCAGTGCTCCGCCGCAGTAGATCAGCTGGTCGCCGCGCTGCACGACGCGGTCGGGATTGGCGCAGATCAGTTCGATGTCGCGTGCGGCGCCGACGGCGAATCGCTCACGGTAGTCTTCGGGCGTTTCGACTGTGTCGTCGACCGGGCCGGTGACGGCGATGAAGACGGCGTCCTCAGGCGACGCCGCGCGCTCGAGGCCAAGACCCGCGTACAGCGGCGCGTCACGTTCGGGGCCGACGATCCAGGCCGGACCCGGCGCGCGCCTGGCCAGTTCGGCGCGGGTCGCGTCGCCGGAGGTGACGAAGGCCTTCCACGCCTCGCGCGGCACCCCCAGCCCGTCCAGCTGAGCGATCACGTCCGACGCCGGGCGGGGCGAGTTGGAGATCAGCACGACATGGCCGCCCTCGCGGTTGAACCGCGTCAGCGCCTCGCACGGGCCAGCCCAGCTTTCGCGGCCATTATGGATCACGCCCCAGACGTCGCAGAGCAGGATGTCATAATCGCCGGCGACGGCGCCGAGGTGGGGCAGGGCGTGGGGGAGGGTCATGGCGCCGTGATTAGCGGCTTGGCCGCCGAGACGGAAGGTCTAGCTGAACCGGCGACGCTGCTCGGCGCTGCGCAGGGTCGAGCGCAGGAACTCGGCCGGAGGGTCGGTCTCGGCCAAAACCTGTTCCTTGATGGCGCGGGGTTCGCCGAACAGGTGGCCCTGGCCCATGCCGACGTCCAGTTCGAGAATGTCGACGACCTGGCGTTCGTTCTCGACCTTTTCGGCGATGACCTCGACGCCGTAGCGGCGGGTCAGGGCGGCGAAGTCGGCGGCCTGGATGTCGGGCATGGAGCGCAAGGGCGCGCCGCCGTCCAGGTCCAGCAGTTGTTCGATCATCAGATCGGCCGCGACCTTAATGAACTTGACGTCCGAGCGTTGCAGATCGGCGAAGTCGAGATCCAGCGTCTGCACCTTATCCAGCGAGAAGCGGAAACCCAGGTCGGCCAGTTTGGCCATGTTGCGCGCCTCGATGGCGCCGCGCGCGTCGAACGTCGCCTGGCCCAGTTCGAAGATCAGGGCCTGGTTCAGGTCCCGATTCTCGCTGAGGAAATCCAGGAACTGCGGGAAGAAGGTCTCGTCGCCCAGCGAGGTCAGGGCCACGTTGCAGAAAACGCCGACCTTGCGATCCTGACGCGCCAGCCGCCGCACGATCTGGGCGCAGCGGAACAGCAGCAGGTTGTCGATAGCCGGCACCAGACCCTCGCCCTCCGCCAGGGACAGATATTCCGCCGGCATCATGACGCGGTCGGTGGCGTCGCGCAGCCGGGTGAAGCTCTCGTAGAAGATCGTCCGGCGTTGGGGCAGGGAGACGACCGGCTGAAGATACAGATCGACGCGGCCTTCGCTGAGCGCTTCGTGGATGGTGCGAAGCAGGACGTTCGACTGCGCCATGCGACGGCCCTCGAAGGTCTCGACGCCGATATGGGGCGCGGTAGCCAGGCGTTCGTCGATGCTTTCGCTCATCTGCTGGACCAGCGATTCCAGCATCCGGACCTCGCCGGTCAGGGCGTCGGTGTCGGACAGGACGCCGGTCTCGATGGCGTGCGCCAGTTCGGTCAGGGCGCCCTGTGTCGATTCCATCGCATCAGCGAGCAGGCGGTGGGCCTCGCGGACCTGGCCGATTTCCTTTTTCAGGACGCGGCGTTCGGCGATGCCGGTGACGATGCCGTGGAAGGCGCCCAACAGCCCCAGTGCGCCGAGCGTTCCGGCCACGCCTGCGCCGATCCCAAGGCCCGCGCGCCACAGGAAGGCGCCCACGGTCATGCCGAGGAACAGATAGGCGAAGTAGAGAAAGCCCGTTGTTACGTTGCGCATCGGCTGGCGGTCGGCCACTCCCGGATGGAATCGCCTGAGTATCAGGCTATCAATGTCATTCGGCTAGAGCGGGGCTGCAAATATCCCCGCCAAACCTACGGGAAACGCAATGGAACTGTTCGATCTGACCGGCAAGGTCGCAATCATCACCGGCTCATCGCGGGGAATCGGCAAGGCCATCGCCGAACGGCTGGCCGAACACGGGGCCAAGGTCGTCATCTCGTCGCGCAAGGCCGGGCCGTGCGACGAAGTCGCCGCCGAGATCAACGGCAAGTACGGCGCCAAGGCCGATAAACCACGCGCCATCGCGGTGCCGGCCAACATCGCCTCCAAGGAGGACCTGCAGCGTCTGGTCGATGAGACCAACGCCGCCTTCGGCCAGATCGACATCCTGGTCTGCAACGCCGCGACCAATCCCTACGCCGGGCCGATGGCGGGCATCGCCGACGACCAGTTCGAAAAGATCCTGCAGAATAACGTCATCTCGAACCACTGGCTGATCCAGATGGTCGCGCCGCAGATGGTGGAGCGGAAAGACGGGTCGATCCTGGTGATCTCGTCCATCGGGGGGCTGCGCGGCAATGCGTTGATCGGCGCCTACAATATCTCCAAGGCCGCCGACATGCAGCTGGTGCGCAATCTGGCGGTGGAGTGGGGGCCGTCGAACGTGCGGGTCAACTGCATCGCGCCTGGGCTGGTTCAGACCGATTTCGCCAAATATCTTTGGGAGAATCCGGAGCTGCTGAAACAGGTCACCGAACCGGCGCCGCTGAAAAGGATTGGCCAGCCCGATGAAATCGCGGGCACGGCGGTTTATCTGTGCAGCCCTGCGTCGGCCTATGTGACCGGCCAGACCCTTGTGGTGGACGGTGGATTGACGATTGCCTGGTGAAGATGCGCGCTCAAGCAGCCCGAAGGGCGGTAGCGCAAAAGAGTGGAAGCAGGATTTGATCTGGCGCCTGGAGGCCTTCGGCTTTCAGGCGCTGTTCGGCTTTCTACGCCTGTTGGGCGTCGAGCGGGCGTCCGGGTTGGGCGGCTGGCTGCTGCGCACCCTGGGGCCGCTGACCGGCACGCAAAAGACGGTGATGCGAAACCTCCGCATCGCCTTTCCCGACATGCCGGCCGCTGAGCGCGAGGCGCTGGCGCTGGCGCAGTGGGATCAGACGGGGCGGACCTTCGCCGAACTGGCAGTCATGGATCATCTGACGCCCGAAGGCGGTCGGGTCGAGGTGGTCGGGATGGAGCGGCTGCACGCCCTGCGCGACAGCGGCCGGCCGGCGGTGCTGATCTCGGGACATCTGGCCAACTTCGAGGTCATGGCGGCGGTGATCATGGCCTCGGGCGTGCCGTGCCAGGTGACCTATCGCGCCGCCAACAATCCGTATGTCGATGCCCTGATCCGCCATAGCCGCGAACGGTACGGCATCCGCCTGTTCGCGCCCAAGGGCGACGGGACGCGCGAGCTGATGGCGGGGATGAAACGCGGCGATTCCATCGCCCTGCTGGTCGATCAGAAATACAATCAGGGGCCGGAGGTGGAGTTCTTCGGCCAGCCGGTGAACGCCTCGCCTGGAGCGGCCAGGCTGGCGTTGAAGTTCGACACGGTCATGCTGCCGCTGTCGGTGGTGCGCCTGCCGGGCGTGCGGTTCCGGGTGACGGCGCACGAGCCGATCGTGGTCAATCAAAGCGAGGACAAGGCGGCGGATACGCTGGCCGGCATCCAGGCCGCCAATCGCTTCGTCGAGGACCGGGTGAAAGAGCATCCCGTGGACTGGTTCTGGGTCCACAAGCGTTGGCCGGACAAGGTCTATGCGGCGTTGGACCGCGAGGTGTCCGATCCTCGACGGTAGGGCCCGGCGTAGTCGGGCGTCTCGCGGCGCCGACGGCAGGGGCCGATATAGCCATCGGCCTTGATGAAGGGGCGGGGCTTCATGATGACGGCGTTCAGCCGATCCAGCACGGCCTTGGCGGTGATCGGCTTGACGATGAATTCGGTCACCCCGGCGTCGCGGGCCTCGTAGACGCGGCTGCGTTCGGAATGGCCGGTCATCATGATGATCGGCAGAAACGGATTGGGGCTGTCGGGGCTGGTGCGGACCAGCCGTGTGAACTCGACCCCGTCCAGCGGGAACATGTTGAAATCGACGATGGCCAGATCGATCGCGTGGCGACGCAGCAGATCGAAAGCCGTGGCGCCTTCGGACGCCTCATAGACGTTACGGATGTCGGCCGAATGCAGCACGGCCGACGCGATGGCGCGCATATTCTGATTGTCGTCCACAAGCAGGACGTTCAGCGATTTCAGAGAGAACATCGGGGCCCGCCAGATCTTTGATCGAGGCTAAGGGGATATGCGTAGTCTCGCAAGAGGAGCCTTTGATCAGGCTTGACTTTCTGGAACACGCGCACCGATCATGAGGGAAGGATCCAGGTTGCGATCGCGCCATTTCATGCGCCAGCACAGGTGCGGGCCGGTGGCGCGGCCGGTCATGCCGACGCGGCCCAGCGGATCGCCGCGCCGGACGCGCTGACCCAGCGCCACATCCAGCCGCGACTGATGCAGATAGCAGCTGATCAGGCCTTGGCCGTGGTCGATCAGGGTCAGGCCGCCCTCGAAATGCATGTCGGGGCGGACGAAGGCGATGCGGCCGTCGGCGGGGGCGCGGATCACGCTGCCCTGAGGGGCGGCCAGATCGATGCCATAGTGCGGCCGGGCAGGCGTGCCGTTTAGGACGCGCTGGGCGCCCCATGCGCTGGAGACCCGGTAGCTCTCCAGCGGCCAGACGAACCCGTCCTTGAAGTCGTCGGCGTCGATGAGGCTGGCGAAGCCCTCCGTCTTCAGCGCGATCTCCTGCTGGATGCGGGCCAGCAGAGCGGGATCGCTGGGCTCGACGGTCGAGGGCGCCAGGCCGTTCACGCTGGTTGACGGGAAGGCGTAGGGGGCGATGTCGAGCGTGCGTCGGGCGGACCGGTCGCCGGATCGGGCCTCGACCTGGGTGGTCGGATCGGCGTCGCGGTCGAAGCCGATCACGAAGAGGCCGGTGGTCGAGGCGGTGGTCAGGGCCTCGCCGTCGACGAAGATCAGAGCGCGCGGCGCGGTGCGGCCGAAGGCGTAGCCGCCCTGACGCCAGGCGCCGTTCAAGGCCAGCGGCAGGGCGTTGCGGTCTTCAGCCATTAGCGGCGCGGCGATCAGGCTGGCGCCCGCGCCGGTCAGCAGGGCGCGGCGCGACGGGATCATCGATCGCCTTGCTGGGCCGCGATGAATTCGGCCGGGCCGAAATAGGGCTGCTGACGGCTGGGGCTCCAGTAGCGGAGGACTTCCAGCGGGATCGGTTTGTCCGTCACGGCGCAGCGCACGAAGCGGCCGGGCTTCAAGACGGCGAACTCGCCGTCGCCATAGTGAAGAACGGCCTGATCTGCGGCGATTTTGTCCATGAGCAGACGATAGCGGGCGGCGGGCGGCGCGGAAAGGGGCTCAGGGCGCCGCGACCGCATCCGTGATCGGGCCATCCGCGGCTGCAGGTCGGATCGCGCCGGCGGCGGGCGGCTTCGGCTTGCCGCCCATCCGGTCGGTGAACAGGAAGACGAAGGGGTTCAGCGAAATCGACAGCAGGGCGGCGGCCAGGATCAGGTCGTGGGTCTCGCGGCTCATGGCGCCCAGGGACACGCCGAGCGCGGCCAGGATGAAGGAGAACTCGCCGATCTGGGCCAGGGACGCCGCGACGGTGAAGCCGGTCGGCCGATCCAGTTTGAAGGTCTGGGTGATGACCAGGGCCGCGACCGACTTGCCGACGATGACGATGCCCAGCACGCCCAGGACCGCCCACGGCTGGCGCACCACGATCATCGGGTCGAACAGCATGCCGACCGAGACGAAGAACAGCACGGCGAAGGCATCGCGCAGCGGCAAGGAGCGCTCGGCCGCATTGTGACCCAGCGGCGAGGCATTCATCACCAGACCGGCCAGGAAGGCGCCCAGCGCGAACGAGTGGAACAGGAAATAGGCCAGCCAGGCGATGCCCAGGGCGATGGCGAGGACGCCCAGGGTGAAGAGCTCGCGCGACTTGGTGTGGGCGATGCGGATCAGCAGCCAGGGAATGACCTTGCCGCCGACGACCAGCATGCCGACGACGAACAGCACGACCTTGAGCAGGGTCAGGCCGACGTCGGTTCCCAAGGCGGCGAGGTCCGTCTGGGTTCCGGCCGGAACCAGCACCATGGGCAGCATGACCAGGGCGATGACGATGACCAGATCCTCGACGATCAGCCAGCCGACGGCGATGCGGCCGATCTCGCCCTTGACCTGTTTGCGCTCCTCCAGAGCGCGCAGCAGGACGACGGTCGAGGCGACGGACAATGCAAAGCCCATCAGCAAGGCCTCGACATCGCCCAGGCCCAGCACGAACCGGCCGAGCCCCCAGCCCAGCACGGTGGCGACGCCGATCTGAACCAAGGCGCCGGGAATGGCGACCTTGCGGACCTGCATCAGATCCTTGGGGGAGAAGTGCAGGCCAACGCCGAACATCAGCAGGATGACGCCGATCTCGGCCAGCTGCGGGGCCAGTTCGGTGTCGGCGACGAAGCCGCCCGTATAGGGGCCGACGATCACGCCCGCGACCAGATAGCCCACCAGGGGCGACAGTTTCAGCCGATGCGCCAGCATGCCGAACACGAAGGCGAGGACGAAGCCCCCGACCAGGGTGAGGATCAGGCTGTCGGCATGCGGCATCAGGGCTCCTGTCGCGAGCGAAGGTGTGATTTGGGTAGGCTTTGCAGTTGGGGCGCGAGGGGCGGTTTGACAAGATGACGCAGTGTCGCGCGGGACGGAAAACGGCTTTGTCTTCGCGGCGTTCGGCCTGCGAAGTCTGGAGGGCTGGGCGGAGCGTCGGGCCTTCGCCCGGAGTGTGATTAGAGATTACCGTTTCGACGAAGGGTGTGACGCTCCGCGCGGGGGGGTGG
>Ga0209023_10004022_pt1 | contig 17055 bp, 15 predicted proteins | sample LakOneMetagenome_FD_187468 | JGI IMG/M metagenome (GOLD analysis project Ga0209023, IMG submission 187468) | Freshwater and sediment microbial communities from Lake Erie, Canada (SPAdes) (version 2) | ecosystem: Environmental > Aquatic > Freshwater > Lentic | place: Lake Erie, Canada... | reverse complement strand
CCGCCGGTGGACCTGGACATGGATCTGACGACCCAGTGGCAGTACCGATGCGCCGCCGCCGCATATGCGTGTTGCGAGGCGATCGGGCATGCGCCGCCGGCCGGTACGCGCATCGAGATCGCGTTGTCGCCGATGCGCGGAAACATCCGCCCGCTCGCCGTTGGCGGCACGCTCATCGAGGATTGCTACAACGCCAATCCCATCGCGATGAATGCGGCACTCGCCGATCTCGTCGCCCGTCCCGGACGGCACGTGGCGATCCTCGCCGACATGTTCGAGCTTGGGAGTGACGAACGGGAACTGCATCTGCAGGTGGGGGCCGCGGCCGCGGCTGCCGGAGTGGACCTGCTCATCGGCGTGGGGACCCGCGGGGCCTGGTACCTGCACGGTGCCGGCGACGTGGCGAGCGTGCACTTCCCGAGTGTGGAGGACGCGGTGGCCGGAGTCGGCGAGTACCTGCGCCCCGACGACGTGGTGTTGCTCAAGGGCTCGCGCGGAATGGCGCTTGAGCGCCTGTCACGCGCGATCGCGGCAGACGCCCGGTGAATATCGAGCGCGTCCTCATTTCGGCCATCGCGGCGGCGACGTTGCTGATGTTCCTCGGGCCGAAGGCAATCGCATGGTTGCGCAAGAACGAGGTCGGGCAGTTCGTGCGACCGGAGGGAATGATCCCCGACGCGCATGCCCAAAAACAGGGGACGCCGACGATGGGCGGGGTGCTGATCCTGCTCGCCATGGCGTTGCCATTTCTCATTCTTTCGCAGCGCAGCACGGTTGCAATGCTGGTGTTCGGAACCACGGTGGTATGCGGAGCCATCGGATTTGCGGACGACTTCATGAAGATCCGCCGTCGCCGATCGGGTGGGCTTGCCGGCAAGTGGCGCATGCTGTTGTTGCTGCTGCTCTCCATCCTCTTCACGTTCGTCGCGGTGAGCGTCGCCGGACTCGACACGACACTCCAGTTGCCGGTTGCCAACCGGGCCATCGAAGTCGGCCCGTACGTGTTCACGGCGATCGTCTTTCTGATCATCAGCGGGTTCGCCAACGCGGTCAATCTGACCGACGGGTTGGACGGGCTTGCCGCCGGCACCAGCGGCGTCGTGCTTCTCGCCTACACCGGCATGGCCTTCGTCGCGAGCCAGACCGTCGGCAGTCCCATTGTCGGCCCGCACGGCCGTGATCTTGCGATCTTCTCCGCCGCGATGGTCGGTGCTTGCCTTGGCTTTTTGTGGTTCAACTCGTTTCCCGCTGGCGTGTTCATGGGCGACACCGGCTCCTACGCGCTCGGCGGAGCGATCGCGTCAATGGCGATCATGACGAAGACCGAAATTCTGCTGATCATCATCGGGGGGATCTTCGTGTTGGAGGCGCTCTCGGTGATCGTGCAGGTCGTCGTGTTCAAGAAGTGGCGCCGTCGTGTGTTCTTGATGACGCCGATTCATCATCATTTCGAGATGGCCGCGTGGAGTGAGACCAAGATCATCGTTCGGTTTTGGCTGATCGCGTCGCTTCTCGCCGCGACCGGGTTCACGCTCTACTTCCGGGATCTGGTGTCGTGAACCGAGCGCTGGTGGTGGGGCTGGCGCGCTCCGGACGGGCGGCGGCGGCGCTGCTTGTGCGGCACGGCTTTTCGGTTGTCGCCGTCGACGCCGCGGACGTTGAAGCGGCCGAACTGGTGGCTGCGGGTGTTGACGTGCGCGCCCAGTGGAATCAGCCTGTCGAGGGGCCGTTTGACCTCGTGGTGAAGAGCCCTGGTGTGCCCGCCTCCGCGACCCCGGTCGCGGCCGCGCGTGAGGAGGGCGTCCCGGTGATCAGCGAGATCGAGCTTGCCGCCCGGTTTCTTTCAAATCCGTTGATCGCGATTACCGGCACCAACGGCAAGACCACCACAACGGAGCTGACAGCCCACCTGCTGCGCGAGGCGGGTATCGATGCGGTGGCGTGCGGGAATCAGGGAACGCCCATCTGTGCACTTGCCGACGCGATCGATCCGGGGACCTGGTTGGTCGTCGAGTGCTCCAGCTTTCAGTTGGAGGATGTGGGCGACGCCTTCCGTCCGCGTGCGGCGGTGCTGCTCAATGTGACGCCGGACCATCTGGATCGACACGCGTCCATGCAGGAGTACCTCGCTGCCAAGTTGCGGATCTTCGAACACCTCGGCCCGACCGACCTCGCGATCGCTCCGCCGGGGATGGCGATCCCCGGCGAGGCGTCGGCGCACACCGTCGATCTGGACGGTCAGACGGACACATCGATCGCGTGGGGCACGCCCGGCGTCACCCACGCGGTGCTCGGCCGGGTTGCCGACTGGGATCGGGTGGTGCTTCGGGGTACGCACAACCGGCAGAACGTGCTTGTCGCCGTATCGCTTGCCGCACATGCCGGCGCCGACGGGTCGGCGATCGCCGCGGGTCTCGCAACGTTTCCCGGTGTCGCCCATCGCCTTGAGGTGGTCGGTGAGCTGAACGGCGTGACGTATGTGAACGATTCGAAGGCGACGAACCCCGATGCCGCCATGGCCGCGCTCGACGCCTATCCGAAGCGCGTGCATCTGATTGCAGGTGGCAAGGCTAAGGGCACACCGTTCGAGGAACTCGTCGAACGTGCGGTGGGAGCGGTGGTGCATGCCTACCTGATCGGTGACGCCGCAACGCAACTCGCGGACGCGTTCTCACGCGGCGGGGTGCCCGCGACGATCAGCGGCGACATGGCGGCTGCACTGACGGCAGCCCACGAAGTGGCCGAACCCGGCGATACCGTGCTGTTGGCTCCTGCGTGCACCAGCTTCGACCAGTACCCGAACTTTGAAGCCCGCGGCGCCCACTTTCGCAGCGTCGCAACCGCGATGGGGGTTCACCCGACAACGCCGTGAGCGGCGCGGTCGTGGTCTGACGCGACACCCGGCCAAGGGCATCGCGACTGCGCGTCGAATGTGCACCCGTGGCGCCACGACCGTCTCCCCGAATTCGAAAATCATCCATGACCAAGGACGCCCGAGCCCTCTTCGGGATCGTGCTGTTTCTGGTCTCCTTCGGGATCGTGATGATCTACTCGGCGACGAGCGCACAGGCGATCGTCTCCGGCGGTGACCAGTTCGGCATCGTCTCGCGTCAGGTGATCTACGCGGTGGTCGGAATGGTGTTGCTGTGGATCTTCACGCACATGGAGACGGCGGCGCTTGAACGGCTCGCCCGCCCCATACTGGTCGGGGCCGTGATCATGCTCGTCGCCCTGCACGCTGCTCCCTCGACGATCGCCCCGACGATCGGCGGCGCCACCCGCTGGATTGTGCTCGGCGGATTTCAGCTGCAACCGTCCGAGGTTGCGAAGCTCGCGCTGATCATGTGGATCGCGAGCATGGTGGCCCGGGACCCGCGTCTCACGCGCACCGTCGACGGGCTCAAGCCGATCGCCGTCGTGACGGCGCTTCTTGCGGTGCTCATCGTCACGGAGCCCGATCTCGGCACGGCCTCGATCGTCGTTGCGATTGCATTCGCGATGGTGTTCATCGGTGGCGCACCGGTCAAGGTGCTGTCAGCCGCTGCGGGCGTCGGCGTTGCACTGGCTTCGCTCATGATCGCAATGTCCCCATACCAGCAGAGTCGTATCGTGTCGTTCCTCAACCCGTGGAAAGACCAGTACGCCGGCGCCTTCCAGGCGGCGCAGGCGCAGATCGCACTCGGAAGCGGCGGCATCTTCGGACTCGGCCTTGGCAACGGCATCGAGAAGTACAACTATCTGCCTGAGGCGCACACCGACATGATCGGCGCGATCATCGGTGAGGAACTCGGACTGGTGGGGCTCGGAACCATCATCGTCTGTTTCGTCGCCATCGCCATGATCGGACTGCGCATCGCTCGCAAGTCGACCACCGCGCATCAGCGTATTCTGGCCGTGGGCGTCACCACAATGGTGTGCCTGCAGGGCGCGATCAATATCGCCCAGGTGATCGGGGCCTTCCCGATTACCGGCGTTCCGCTGCCCTTCGTCTCCTACGGTGGAACCAACCTGCTGGTTTCGCTTGTGGGCATCGGCATCCTTATCAACATCTCCAAGCAGGGAGCGCATGCAACTCGACGCGGGGCACGACCCGGAACGCAAAGTGGTGATCGCAGCGGGAGGGACCGCGGGCCACGTCAAACCGGCCCTCGCGATCGCCGACGCATTGCGAGCTAAGGGAGCGCGCGTCTCGTTCATCGGCACCGGGACCGGAAGCGGCCACGGGCTTGTGATCGATCAAGGCTACGGCGAGGACGTCGTTCCGATGCGCGGGTTTGCCCGCAGCCTCAGTCTGTCCAACGTGCGAACCATCGGGTTGACGCTTGCGGCCATCCCGCGGGCCATGCGGATCCTGCGTGCACGTCAGGCCGACGCGGTCGTCGGCGGTGGCGGGTACATGGCCGGGCCGGTGGCGGTGGCAGCGCGGCTGCTTGGCATCCCGCTCCTGCTCACGGAGGCGGATTCCCATTTGGGACTCGCCAACCGGTTGGCGGCGCCGTTTGCCCGTCGTGTTGCGCTGGCATTTCCGGTGGTCGGTCGCGTCGGCGAGAAGTACGTCGTCACGGGACGACCGATCGACGATGAAGTCGCGCACGCCGATCGCGCGGCCGCGCGGGCTGAACTGGGCATCGCTCCCGATGAGCCATGTGTACTCGTGACCGGGGGGAGTCAGGGAGCACGGACGCTCAACACGGCCATCGCCACCGCATACGGCCCCACGCCGCCATTCACGCTCATCCACATCGCCGGAGGAAAACAGGTCGACGACGTCCGATCGTTGCTCGGCGCCGATCCGGACCCTGAGCGGTACCGGTTGATGGGATTCACCGATCGGTTTCATCAAGCTGTCGCCGCCGCCGACCTGGTGGTGTCGCGCTCCGGAGGGACGGTGTTCGAACTCGCAGCCATCGGGCGGCCGGCGATCCTGGTGCCGTATCCCCATGCAACCGCCGACCATCAGACCAAGAACGCGATGTGGCTGGTCGAGGCGGGTGCGGCGGAAATGATCGCCGACAACGAGTGCACGCCGGAGCGGCTGCGTGCGTCGATCGATCGGCTGATGGCCGACCCCGATCAGCGCGCCCGGATGAGTCATGCGGCGCGGGCGGTCGCTCGACCAGACGCGGCAAACCGTATCGCCGAGATGATCGAACAGATGGTGGGCGAATGAATCCTCGTGCCATCCACATGGTCGGCATCGGCGGTGCCGGCATGAGCGGGCTCGCGCGCCTCGCCGTCCAGGCCGGCTACCGCGTGAGCGGCACCGACCGTGCGGACTCGGCGGTGCTTGCCGACCTGCGTGCCCTCGGTGTGGATGCACGTGCCGGGCACGATGGCGGGGCTGTTCCGTTGGATGCGCAGACGCTCGTGGTGTCGACGGCGATTGCGCCGGACAATCCCGACGTTCGAACCGCCAACGAGCGGGGACTCGCGATCATTCACCGCGCCGATCTGCTCGCCGAGCTGATGGGCGACCACCGCGGCCTGGCCGTTGCCGGCGCGCACGGCAAGTCGACCACCTCCGGAATGCTGGTCACCGCACTCGGCGCCCCGTCGGCATGTGTCGGTGCGACGATCCCCGGGGGAGGCGGCACGGGTGCGGTCTGGGGCGACGGGCCGTGGTTTGTCGCCGAAGCCGACGAGAGCGACCGGTCACTGCTGAAGTTGCGTCCCGCGGCCGCGATCCTGCTGAACGTGGACCATGATCACCACGCCACGTACGCCACGATCGAGGACGTCGAGGCCGTGTTCACGACGTTCGTGGCGGCGTTGCCCGCCGACGGCGTCCTGATCGTCGGCCCCGACGAGCGGGCACGCCGGGTGGCCGGCGCGGCCCGCTGCCCGGTCCAGACGGTTGGCGGGGATTCCGGCGACACCTGGCGGATTGTGCGTGAGCGCACGACGACCGTGGTGGGGCCGAACGGTCCGGTCACGCTCGATCTTGCGGTGCCGGGCCGCCACAATGTCGAGAACGCGACCGCCGCACTGGCCTTGGCGGTGTGGTGCGGAGTGGACCCGACGACTGCAGCCGAACGGCTCGCGACGTTCACCGGCGTCGGACGACGCTACGAGCACAAGGGCACCGTGGGCGAGATCACCGTCGTCGACGACTACGCCCATCACCCTGCTGAGCTCCGAGCGACTTTGACCGGTGCGCGTGAACGGCACCCCGGGCGGATCATCGCGGTGTTCCAGCCGCATTTGTACTCGCGTACCAGCGCGCTCAAGAACGAGATCGCGACGGCGCTCACCGCGGCGGATGTCGCGATCGTGACCGACATTTATGCGGCGCGTGAGCCCCTCGATCCCACCATCCACGCCACGGATGTCGTGGCCGCGGTACCCGATGGCCGCGCGATCTACGCCCCCACACTTGCGCAGGCCGCCGACCAGGTGATGCAAATCGCCGCGCCGGGCGACCTGATCCTGACGCTCGGGGCGGGTGACATCACCACGCTCGGGCAGGAGTTGGTGGACCGGCTCCAAAGACGTCCCTGATGCAGGTTCCCGAAAATCTCATTCCCGACGCGCCGCTCGATCGCTTCACGACCATCCGTGTCGGCGGCACCGCCGACTACCTGTGCGAGCCGGCGTCCTCACGGGCAGTCGTCCAGGTGCTTCGCTGGGCGGCGGACCAGGGACTGCCGATCGCGGTGGTCGGCAAGGGATCGAACCTCGTCGTGGACGACGCGGGCTTTCGCGGCGTGGTGCTGCATCTTCGCGGCGCACTCGAATCCATCTCGGTGCGCGGCACTCGCGTGATCTGCGGCGGCGGCGCGTCCTTCCCGCGAGCCGTTTTGCGCGCCGCCAACCACGGTCTCACCGGGATGGAGTTCGGGGCAAGTATTCCCGGCACCACGGGCGGGGCGGTGGTGATGAACGCCGGCGCCTACGGCGGCGAAGTCAAGGACGTGCTGGAGTGGGCTGTCGTGTGCACCGCCGACGGTCGTCGACGGATGAGCCTGGATGAGCTGGCATTCGCCTACCGCACGAGTTCGGTGACCAAACGCCAAGTTGTGACATTGGCGTGCTTCCAACTCCATCCCGGTGAGCGCAATGTGATCGACGCCACGCTTGCCGACTACCGGCGCCACCGCCGCTCCACACAGCCACAGGGTGTCCGGACGTTCGGCAGTGTCTTCACGAATCCGCCGAACGATTCGGCGGGACGACTGATCGAGCAGGCCGGCTGCAAGTCCCTCACGATCGGCGGTGCCCGCATCAGTCCGATTCACGCGAACTTCATCGAGGCGTCGGCCGGATGCTCCAGCGCCGACGTGCTCGCATTGATCGCCGAAGCACGCCGTACAGTCCACGCGGCCGGTGGGCCGCTGCTCGAGCCGGAGGTGCGGTACCTGCATCCCACCGAAGGCATCCGGCGTGCGGCCGAGGAACTCACGTGACGACGAACGTCTCCACCAGATTCCTCGACCATCGCCGTCGCTCGCTCGCGGTGCGCCAACAGCGCCGACGCACCGTCGTCCTCGGTGCGGTGGCGACCTGCGCGTCAATGGCGGCCGCGTGGTGGATCGCGACCGGCCCGCCGCTGCGCGTCCACGAAGTCACGATCACCGGCTACGACCAGCCCGACCAGGCCGAAGTTGTCCGAGCGATTCAGATCGGCGCGGCCACCGGCGACGCCCTCCACCTTCCCGTGCAGAAGATCCGCGAGGCGGTCGCGCCGCTTCCCTGGGTGGAGAACATCTCCGTGGCTCACGACTGGCCGCGTGGCGTCAGCGTGAACGTGACCGAGGCGAGGGCGGCCATCGTGGCGGTCGGGTCCGGCAAACGGTGGCTCGTGTCGTCACGGGGCCGTGTACTCGGTCTCGACACAACCCACGTGAGCGGCCTTCCCGAGATGAACATCGGTGAGCTCACCGTGGGGGAGTGGCTGAAAGGCGACCGTGCGTTCGGGGTCAAATTGGCCATTGCACTGTCGCCGGATGTGCGCGGCGCAGTGCGGGCGCTGCACGTCGACTCGGCTGGGCTTCTTGTTGGACGGATGGCGAACGGACGCACACTTCTGCGCTTCGGACCACCCGTCGATCTGTGGCGAAAAGGACGTGCCCTCGACGCCGTTCTGGCCGATGCCCAGACGCGCGCACTCGCGGCCACCGCCGCCTACATCGACCTTTCCACGGCCGACGCGCCGGTGTTCGGCGGCCTCCAAACGGGTACGGGTGAAGCCTCAACCACGAGTGGAGGGTCAGTGTCGGGATCGACGCAACCCTCGACAAGCGGTTGAGCCTGCTTGACACGGCGGGATTTCACAACTAGGTTGCCTTGCTGGGATCGCACGCTCAAAAGAGGTCGATCCCTCGGCAACTGTGTCGAGATGGACCATCAATCAATGGTTGAGGGTTTTGGGAAACCTGCTGCAAACCCTCAACGAAGCATCGAATTTTCCCGAGTGACCGCACCCGGGCAAATGCGTGGGAGGGCATGACGGTGGACAACTATCTGGCCGTGATCAAGGTGGTCGGCGTCGGTGGCGGTGGTACGAACGCCGTCGATCGGATGGTCGACGCCGGCGTGCGCGGAGTCGAGTTCATCGCCGCGAACACCGACGCGCAGGCCCTGGCCATGTGCGATGCGCAGGTGAAGGTGCAGCTCGGCGGCACGATCACGAAGGGACTTGGCGCAGGCGCCGACCCGAAGGTCGGTCGCGAGGCGGCCGAGGAGAGTCGCGAGGAACTGAAAGAGGCGATCCGCGGCGCGGACATGGTCTTCGTGACGGCGGGCGAGGGCGGTGGTACGGGTACGGGCGCCGCGCCGGTCATCGCGCAGATCGCCAAGGAGCAGGGAGCGCTGACCGTCGGGGTTGTGACCAAGCCGTTCTCATTTGAAGGCCTGCAGCGCACACGCCGAGCCGACGAGGGCATCGAGGAACTTCGAAAGAGCGTCGACTCCGTCATCGTCATTCCGAACGAGCGCCTGCTCGAGGTCGTGGATCCGTCCACCTCGATCGTCGACGCGTTCCGTATGGCCGACGATGTCCTGCGTCAGGGCGTCCAAGGCATCACCGATCTCATCACGGTGCCCGGTCTCGTGAATCTGGACTTCGCCGACGTTCGCACGATCATGGCCAATGCGGGATCGTCGCTCATGGGTATCGGCGTGGCCGCCGGCGAGAACCGCGCCGCCGAGGCCGCCAAGGGTGCCATCTCGTCGCCGCTGCTCGAGAGCACGGTGTCGGGTGCCACGGGTGTGCTCATGAACATCACGGGCGGTCCCGAGATGGGGCTGTTCGAGGTCAATGAAGCGGCCACCATTATTCGCCAGGCTGCACACAACGACTGCAACGTCATCTTCGGTGCGGTGATCGACGAGAACGTCGGCGACCACATCCGCGTGACGGTCATCGCGACCGGTTTCGACGGTCAGGGCAACCAGGCGAACCTGGGTCGCGGGACGTCCGGCCGCGAACAGCAACAACAGCCGAATCAGGGCGCATGGCGGCGCGAGCCGCTGTTCCCGTCGTTCGAAGCGGGCGGCTCCAGTTCCGGTCCGGTTCCGACCTTCGGTCGAGAGGAGCGCAGCGCGCTCGAAATCGGTGAGGACGACGGGCTCGACGTCCCCGAGTTCTTGAAGTAGGTCACTCGTTCCCGTGCGCCGCGGGGCGCACGGGAACCTGCGTGGTAGCGTCCTGCCGGCATGAGCGACCCACTGCGCACACCCCTCCACGAGCGGCATCTCGCCCTCGGCGCCCGGATGGCGCCCTTCGCCGGATGGGACATGCCCATCCAATACGGCGGGGTTCGTGAGGAGCATCGCGCGGTCCGCGCGAGCTGCGGAATCTTCGACGTTTCCCACATGGGGCAGATCGGTGTGCAGGGCCCCCAGGCTGCGCCATTCCTGCAGACCACGCTCACCAACGACATCGATGCGCTTGCCGTCGGCGACGGCCAGTACACGCTGGTGTGCACGGAGGACGGCGGGGTCATCGACGACCTCATCGTCTACCGCCTCGGCGAGGATGCGTTCTTGATCGTGTGCAATGCGGCCAACGTGGCGCCCGTGCATACCTGGATCGCCGGCCGCGCGACGCCGGGCGCCGTCGTCACCGACCGGTCCGCCGAGTTCGCGATGCTCGCGCTGCAGGGCGCAGCGTGGGAAGCGGCGTTCGCGCCGATTGCCGACGACGGCCCGGACGCGGTGCTGGCACTGCGCTACTTCCAGGTGGTGGAGATTGCGCTTGCCGGCGCACGCAGCCTCGTGGCGCGAACCGGTTACACCGGTGAGCCCGGGGTCGAGATCATGTGCCCCACGAACGCCGCACCCGCCATTTGGGACGCGCTGATGGCCGGCCCGCACCCGCCTGTGCCCGCTGGGCTCGCCGCCCGGGACACGCTGCGCCTGGAAATGGGCTACCCGCTCTACGGACACGAACTGTCGCTCACGCGTACGCCGATCGAGGCGGGACTCAAGTGGGCCTGCGCGCTCGACACCGCGTTCGTCGGAGTCGAGCCGATGCGTGTCCAGGTGGCCGAGGGGACGGCCGAGCGGCTGTGCATGTTCGAGCTCACAGAACCCGGGATCCCGCGCACCGACTGTGCGGTCCTCGTCGGCGACGACGTGGTGGGCACCGTCACGAGCGGCTCACTTTCACCGAGCGCCGACATCGGATTCGGTATGGCCTACGTTCGGTCCGACCTTGCTGCGCCGGGCACGGACATTTCCATCGACATTCGCGGCAAACGCAAGGCGGCGCGCACACGGCCGCGTCCCCTGATCGACACCTCACCCAAGAAGGAGGACTGACGTGGCGGATGAGACCTACCCGCAGGATCTGCGCTACCACACTGAGCACGACTGGGTGCGTGTCGACGGCGATGACGCCGTGTTCGGCATCACCTGGTATGCACAGGATGCGCTCGGCGAGGTCGTCTACTTCGATCCTCCGGCAGTCGGAACGTCGGTCTCCAAGGACACGAGCTACGGCGAGCTGGAGTCGGTCAAGGCCGTCTCGGACATCATCGCGCCGGCAAGTGGCGAGGTGATCGCCGTGAACGACGCCATGCAGGCGACGCCGGAGACGGTGAATGAGGATCCCTACGGTGACGGCTGGCTGATTCGGGTGCGCCTGTCCGATCCGGGTGAGCTCGACGGGCTGATGGACGTCGACGCCTACAAGGCCTACACCTCGGGTCTCTAGCGTGCTGACCGGTGCGGCGCGTCGGCGGCTTCGTCGACGCGTGCGCGCGCGGCGCACGGCGCTCAGCGGCTTGTCCGCCGAGGTGGCGTACGCCCAGATCCTGGATGAGGTGCGCCGGGGCGACTTTGGAGTCGTCCCCGCAGGTGAGGGGTGGCTGCACGAGGACTTTCACCTGTCGGACAAAGCCGACCGATTCGCCGTCGCGCGCGCCGGCGGGCGAATCGGCGCCGACGATGTCGTCAGCGCGAGCCGGCTCTACACGCCGGAGCCCATCGTTGCGTTCATCCTGCAGAACACACTGGGAGCACTCTGGCTCCAGATGCACCCGACCTCGCCGCTCGCCGCCGGCTGGCCGATGCTCGTCGCGGAATGCGTGGGGCCGCAGCGCAGGCCGCGTCCACTCCGCGACCTGCGGGTGCTCGATCCGTGCTGCGGCGCCGGTGCGTTCCTGCTCGCCGCGGCGGACATGCTGCACGAGATGGCGGCTGATGAGCGACGTGCTGCCGCTGCCGGCGAAATCCCGTCGTCGTGGTGTCTGGACGCGGCGGATGTCGGGCCGCACTGTGCACGGCACGCGCTTTGGGGGGCGGATCTCGATCCGGTGGCGGTCGACATCGCGCGGCGCGAGGTGGCCGGGCGTGCCGACGGAACGGCGGCGGCGCATATCGACGTGGTGTCCGGGCCACTTGGATCGCTCGCCCCCGACATTTGGGGCGGCGAGCACTTTGACGTCGTCTGCACCAACCCGCCATGGATCGGCTTTCGCCAGCTGGACCCGGACGTCAAGCGCCAGGTCGGCGCGGCCGTCGCGCTCGCAACGTCGGATCTCGCCGTGGCGATGCAGGCCCGCTGCCAGGATCTTGTCGCCGAGCACGGTCGCGTCGGCACGGTCACGCCTGCGGCGTGGCTCGCCGCCCGTGGAGCACTCGCGCTCCGTGAGCGGATCCTGAGTGATGGCGGACCGGTCTGCATCGCTCAGCTCGGTCAGGGGATCTTCGGCGACGCGCCCTTGGTGTTCGTCGCGGTCAGCATCTTGGAACGCGGCGGGTCGCCGCAAGCGGTCGTGGTGATCCGCGGTGACGGTGGGGCCGAGGGGGACCGCCTCGAGGAACTCAGCCGCACGCGAGTGCTTGTGGACCGCGACGCCATTTGCGCCCTTGCGCTCAAGCCGTTCATCCCGGCCGCTCCGGCCCCGGTGTTGCAACTCGCCACACCCGGTGGTCGACGAATCGGCGATCAGGCGACCACCTTCGACGGTGTGTGGACCGGCGACAATCGACGGGACCTGCGGTACTGGTGGGAGCTCGACGACGCGGACGGGTGGGTGCCCCTGTCCGGAGGGCAGGGATACCAACCGTGGGTCGCGCCCATGCATCTGCGTATTCGTGTGGAGCATGTCGCCGACCAACCATCGCGTGCGGGGTGCCTGGAATATGCGCGCGTGGCGGGTGGACGTCTCGGTGTGCGACTGGCCGCTCCCGGAACGGCTGCCCTCGCGGGCGTCGTCACCATCGTTCCCGTCGATGACGATCCGCGTCGCCGATCGGAGATCCTTGCCGTCTGCAACAGTCGGGTGGGTGCGGCGTGGGTCGCCACCCTCACCGCCGGTCTCAACTTCAATCCCGGGTACTTGGCGCAGATCCCGCTTGGCGTGGCGTTGCCCGACGCAGCGTTGTGCGACGTGGTCGACACGCTGCTTGCATTGCGCCGCGAGGCGGTTGCGCGGGATCCATCGCATGAGGGCTTCCTCGGTGTCCCGTCGCCATGGCGGGACGATCTGTCACAACGACTCGCGCGTGCGACGACCGCGCTCGACAGCCACGTCTGTCGTCATCTGGGGCTCGCTCCGGGTGTCGTCGATCAGCTGCCGACAGTGGTGGAACCACGCCGGGTGGTTCAGCCCCAGGACGACCTGCTCCTGGTCGCCGTGTTGCGCGCGCTCGGCTTCACATGGCCCGGCGATGCGCCTGCGAATCGCGGTGTGCTGAGCGTCGGCGAGGCACAGGATCTGGTGGCCCAGACACTGGACCAGGCGGGGGCACCGCCGGGGGCGGTGGACCCGCGCGACTGGGTTCGTCGTCGACTGCCGGCCGTCGCCCGCAGTCGTTTCCGACGGAGCGAGTTGATCGCGGTTGACGGCACGACAGTGCGATTGGCCGACCGGACCGGTCGGGAACCGCCCACAAAATGACATCGAGCCCGGTGAATGATTCACCGGGCTCGACGCCTCCCAGATCTGCGAGCCGTGGGTCAGCCGATGCGCGTGTCGTTCACGTCGAGCGTGCCGTCGTTGTCATCGTCGCGGTCCTTGCTGTTGACGCGGCCATCGTTGTCGATGTCCTTGTCGAGACGGTTGACGGTGCCGTCGTTGTCGAAGTCGTGGTCCAGGCGATTGCTGACGCCGTCGTTGTCGCGGTCGGTGTCGACAGCGTCGCGGATGCCGTCGCCGTCATCGTCGCGGTCCAGATTGGACGCGGTGCCGTCGTTGTCCATGTCCTTGTCGGCCGGGTCGAGCACGCAATCGCCGTCGTCGTCGGTGTCGACCCTGTCGTTGACGCCGTCGTTGTCATGATCGCGGTCCATCCGGTCCGAGACCCCGTCGTTGTCGTCGTCATGGTCGGCGCGGTTCGAAACCCCGTCGTTGTCGCGGTCGCGGTCCGAGTGGTCTTCGACGCCGTCATTGTCGTCGTCATGATCGGAGCTTCCGCTGATGCCGTCGCCGTCATCGTCGCAGGTGTCGTCGCCATGATCGTCGGTGGTCGTGGTTGTCGAATCGCCCGACGTCGTTCCGCCGCTCGTGAGCGATGTGCTCGTCGTGCCGTCGGGGGTGGACGTCGAATCGCCGGAGGCGGCGACGGCGCTTGCGGCACCGATCCCCATGACCGCGGCGAGTGCGGCGATTGCGAGATTCTTACGAAGGTTCCAAGCGGGGGTCATGCGTTTCTCCTCAGCCAGTCAATGACGGTTCAGCCCGTACAGGTACTATCGGCGGAGTCACTTTCATTTTCGAGGTGACTCGTGCAAAGGAACTGCAAAGACCGGGCGTTGAAACGGCAAGTTCACGCCGACTGCGTGAGATCACCCCCCGCGCAGCGCGCGAGTACCAAGCGCAAGCGCCCGTCCGACGGCCTCTGCCCGGGCTGATCCGGCGTTGCGTGGACGGTGCGGATGATCGCCACGCACCCGGGCTTCCACACGTGACCAGACGGCGTCCGATACCGCCAGCCGGCGAGCGGCACCGGGAAACTGGTCGAACACGCGCTTGCCGATCCAAGACACCATGCGATGTCGTGCAAGCGCGCCATTGAGGCGCTGCTCATATGGGCGCAGGTCTGGCACGGTGCCGTGCAGAACGTCGGTGATCGTCTCCACGGCGAGCCGGGATGACAGGAACGCCTCGAACATGCCGTCGCCAGACATCGGATCGACAAGTCCGGCGGCGTCGCCGACGATCACCGCGCGTTCACTGGCCACCGGTGACCGCGGGTCGCGCAGTGGCAGTCGGTATCCGCGCGCGGCGGCAACGGTGGCGGGATCGATCCCGAGCCGGCCGCAAAGCTGTGCCAAGTGGCCGCGCATCTGCGAGGCCTCGTTCGCCCATCCGCCGACGCCGACATTCACGTGGTCGGCTTTTGGGAAGAGCCAGGCATACCCGCCGGGCACGGTCGAGAATTCCAAGAGCAGGCGGCTGCGCCACGCGTCTCCGCCAAACGCATCCGATGGGACGTTGCCCTCGTAGGCGATGCCGTATGCAACTCCGCCACCCAGACCGAGCGCTTTCGCGCTCACACCGTTGCACCCGTCCGCACCGATGATCAAGCCTGCGCGGAGCGCCCCCTTGTCGGATCGCAGTGTGACGCCGTGCTCGTCCACCGCGATCTCGCGCACCCGCACGCCGTCGCGAAAGTCGGCGCCCGCGGTCGCCGCATGCTGGGCCAAATACTCGTCGAGTCGTCGGCGCTGCGTCATCAACACCACGGGCGACGAACACTCCTTCACCAGGCGTCGATCGCCACCGAAACCGAGCTCCAGCGACGTGATGCGGTCTTCGACGACGGGGGTGACGTCCACAGGCAGGTGCTGCAGGCCGCGCAGGGTGATGCCGCCGCCACACGGTTTGTCGCGTGGGAACGTGGCCCGGTCGAGCAGGGCGACGTGTGCGCCCTGTCGGGCGAGGCGGTAGGCGGCGGTCGAACCTGCCGGACCGGCCCCGACGACGATGACATCGAATGCGTCCATCAAGCTCAGCGGACGATATCCTGCCTGGCGATGGGACGACCGCGAACGCCAACGGGAAGAGGCAGGGTCGTTGCCGTGCGGTTGGCCGAGGAATATCCGGTCATCACCATCCCGCTCGACCATGGCAGTGCATTCCAGCTGCTTGCGGCGGTCATCCTGTCTGCGCAGTGCACCGACGCCCGCGTCAACCTGACCACGCCGGCACTGTTCGCGCGATTTCCGGACGCCGCAACCATGGCCGCCGCCAATCCGCTCGAGGTTGAACAGTTGATCTACCCGACCGGGTTCTTTCGTGCCAAGACGGCGTCGCTCATCGGTATGGCGACAGCCGTGATGGAGCGCCATGGCGGCGAGATCCCCGGCACGATGAAGGAACTGGTCGCCCTTCCCGGCGTGGGACGCAAGACCGCCAACGTGATGCTCGGCCACTGGTTCGGTGTGCCCGGAGTCGTAGTGGACACCCATGTGCTCCGGCTGTCGCGCCTGCTCGGGCTCACCACCTCGACCGACCCCGTGGCAGTGGAGCGCGACCTGATGGGCGTGTTTCCCAAGTCGGCGTGGTCGGACACCACGATGCGCTTGATCTACCACGGGCGCGCCGTCTGCATCGCGCGTCGCCCGCGATGCGGCCTCTGCATCCTTGCGGACATCTGCCCGTCTGCCACGACCCGCCCGAGCGGCCGCACACCCGTCGGGCTGTCATGATCCCGGCATGACTGTCTGGACGCTCGTGCGCTTCGCGCATGTACTCGGTGTCGCCATGTGGCTCGGCGGCATGCTCTTCCTGGGCCTCATCGCCGTACCCGCAGCCCGCGCCACGGGAGACCGCGGCGCATCGCGGACGCTCATCGCCGACGTCGGCAAACGTTTCGGGAAGATCGGCGGCGCGGCGTGGGTGCTGATCCTGGTGACCGGTGGCGGGTTGATGTCGCACCGCAACCTGTCGTTTGGCGACCTGACATCCAGCGACTACGGCGGCAAGATCCTCGCCAAGCTGATCTTGCTCCTGCTCATCGGCGTGGCGGTCCTGGTTCACGGCATGTGGCAGGGCCCGCGCGTGCGCACGGCGGACGAGGTCGGTGACGACGTGGCGCTTCGCAAGTGGAAGATGATCGGCGGGATGCTCGACGGATTCATGCTGCTTGCCACGCTCGTCGCACTGTGGCTTGCGACATCCCTCATCGCGTGACGTCCGCTGTCACCGCGTAACCGGGTGCCATTTCACGACATCTGCACGTAGGCTGAAGCCGTGCCACGCATCGATCCCGAAAGCGTTGATCAGGTCCGCCAGGTTGCCGACCTCGTCGAGTTGCTGCGCGGTCGCGTCGAACTCACTCGCCGAAGCGGTCGCTGGTGGGGGCGCTGCCCGTTCCATGACGAGCGCTCGCCATCGTTCACGATCCTTCCCGATCACCGCAACTACTACTGCTTCGGGTGCGGTGCCAAGGGCGATGCGATCACGTGGATGCGTGAACGTGAAGGGGCGGGATCGTTCAACGAGGCGGTCGAGGCGCTTGCAGAGCGGTTCGGGATCGAGCTGCGCTACGCCGAGTCATCACCACAGGAGGATGCGGCTCGCGCCGCCACCAAGGATGCCGCGCGCCTCGCGGGCTTAGAGGTGCTGCGCCTGCTCAACGAGCCGACGGCAGCTGCGCTGGCCT
>Ga0209023_10004021_pt1 | contig 17056 bp, 18 predicted proteins | sample LakOneMetagenome_FD_187468 | JGI IMG/M metagenome (GOLD analysis project Ga0209023, IMG submission 187468) | Freshwater and sediment microbial communities from Lake Erie, Canada (SPAdes) (version 2) | ecosystem: Environmental > Aquatic > Freshwater > Lentic | place: Lake Erie, Canada... | reverse complement strand
GCGGCGCGTGTCGCGCAATATCGGACAAGTCGAATTCCGCGTCGCCGACGCCTCGCGCGACGATTTCGGCGAGGCGCGGTTCGACCGCATGTTCTCGCGTTTCGGCGTGATGTTCTTCGGCGATCCGGCGGCCGCCCTCACGCATCTGCGCGGCGCGCTGGCGCCCGATGGCAAGCTGGTCTTCGTCTGCTGGCGGCCGGTGGTCGAAAATCCGTGGATGTTCCTGCCGTTCAACGCGGTCTGCAAGCACGCGCCACGTCCGCCCAGGCCGGGGCCGGAAGACCCGGGACCGTTCTCGTTCGCTCAACCTGAACGCGTGACGCGCATCCTCGGCGATGCGGGCTTCGCTGCGCCGGAATTCGCGAAGTTCGATTTCGATATGGATCTGGCGCTGGGCCGTGGGCTCGAGGCCGCTGTGGAATCGGCGGCTACGATCGGTCCCGCAAGCGCGGCGCTGACTGATCAACCGCCGGAGGTGCGCGCCGCGGCTGTTGCGCAATTGCGCAGCGAGCTCGCCCCGCATCTGCAGTCCGGCGGCCGCGTGCCCCTTGCGGCCGCCGTGTGGATTGTCACCGCGCGTCCGCGCTGATCGGAGCACGGTCGCCCCGTCTTCAATCGTTGGATCAGGGGCCGACGTGTTTCGCACTTTCATCATCGTGCTTCTGGCGTTCGTTTTCGGCGCGGTCGCTACATATATCGTTGTTGTCGGCGGAACGGTCGTGGCGTGGGACCTGATGGGCGTCCACGATCACGATGGCGGCGGCGCCATGGCGATGGGTCTTGTCGTCGGGCCGATTTGCGCCGTTGTGGGCGGCGTTCTTGCCGCCTTCCTCGTGCTGCTCAAAACGGCGGGGCGGAGAAATCAGCAGCCGCAGCCGGAGGCCGAGAAGAGCCGGGATCGCAGACGTCTGCTGGTCCTGGCGGCAGCGGCGATCGGAGGCCTCGTGGGGCACAAGGTCACGCAGGCGATATTCTGGATCGTGGCCCCGTTGAGCTACGATTCCTGGTGGAAGGTTCAGGTGATCGTCTGGACGCCGACGATCATGATGGTTCTCTTTGCGCTCGGCGCCGGCTATCTCGCGCATGGACTCATGCAGAGGCAGGGCGCGCGGGCGCCGAGATCAGATCAGGCCCAGTAAACCGGCCGGTGGGGCGCTCTGCGAATATCGAGAGCGCCCCGCTTTCGATCAGCCCGCAGCTGCGCTCAGCGGCGTGTAATCCGTATAGCCCTTGGCGTCGCCGCCATAGAAGGTCGCGCGGTCGTAGGGGCGGAAGGCCGCGTTGCGGCGGATGAGTTCCGGCAGGTCCGGGTTGGCGATGAAATAGCGGCCGAAGGCGATGGCGTCGGCGCTGCCCTTCGCCACTGTGGCCGCAGCATTGTCGCTCTTGAAATTGCCCGCCGTCAGCAGCGGGCCCTTCCACAGCGGGCGCACGGTCTCGCAGCCCGACGGCACGTCGGTGTGATCGACCTCGCGCTGGCCGGCGCCGCTGGCGCGCGGCTCGATGAGATGCAGGTAGGCGAGGCCGAGCTTGTTCAACTCGCCGATCACGTAGCTGTAGAGCGGCATCGGATCGTCTTCGCCAGAATCGTTGGCGCGGCCGTAGGGCGAGAGGCGAATGCCGACGCGATCGGCGCCGATGGCGTCGGCGGCGGCTTTCGTCGCCTCCAGCATCAGGCGCGCGCGGTTCTCGATTCCACCGCCATAATTATCCGTGCGCTTGTTGGTGCGCGACTGCAGGAATTGCTCGAGCAGGTAGCCGTTGGCGCCGTGGATTTCGATGCCGTCGAAGCCGGCGGCGACGGCGTTCTTCGCGGCCTGTCCGTAGGCGGCGACGAGCGCGGGGATTTCATCCGCGCGCAGCGGGCGCGGCGTCTCGAAGGGATGCGGCTTGAAGTCCGCGCCCAGCACCATGCCGCTCGAGGGCGGAATGTCGGAGGCCGATTGCGGCACGCCGCCGTCGGGCTGCAGCGAGGAATGCGAGATGCGCCCGCCGTGCCAGAGCTGCAGGAAGGCGATGCCGCCCTTGCCGTGGATGGCGTCGGTCACGAGCTTCCAGCCCGCGATCTGCGCGTCCGAATAGATGCCCGGCACGTTGGGGCCGGCGGTGCCGGTCGCGACCACAGGCGAGGCCTCGCAGATGATCAGGCCGCCCTTGCTGGCGCGCTGGCCGTAATATTCGGCATTGAGCGCGTTCGGCGCGTTGGTTCCGGGCGTCGCGCGCATGCGGGTCAGCGGCGCCATGACGACGCGATGGGCGAGCGTATAGCGGCCGAGCTTGAGCGGCTGAAACAGGCTTTGGGTGGACATGAACAGGCGTTCCCGATCTTGGTTTTGATCGGGCGATTAAACCTGAAGCGCGCTTTCAGCGAAAGCGCGGCGCGCGCATGCCTGTCAATTGTCGCGGCGGTTGCGGCGGCGGTCGCCGCGCCGGTCGCGGAATTCGTCCCACGAGGCCTTCTGCTTGTCGTTGAGGCCGGCGTAGAAAGCTTCAAGCGGCGCGCGCGTGGCCTTGAAGGTCGCCAGCTGCGACTCGATCCGCTTCTGGCGGTAGTCGAGGCGGCCCTGGAAGGTCGCCAGATCGGGCTTCGGCGAACATTGCGCCGTTCGCGAATCCTCGCGCGCCTTGATGCGGGCTTCCTGCCACGCGCGCAGCAGGTCTTTCTGCTTCTGGTCGAGGTTCAGGCGATCGGACAGGCGTTCGGCGTAGCGGCCCCAGGCTTGGGCAGGCTTCATCGCGCCGCAGAGCCGCTCGATCATGCGGGCGCCGCGGGCGTTGGCGGGCGCAGGCGTCTGCGCGGTCTGGGCGCTGGCGGCGGCGGTCAGTGCGAGGGAGAAAACGGCGGCGGTCAAAAAGCGCGTCATGAAAATGGCTCCGGTCGCGCCGGGCCGAATCCGGCGCGCGGCCAAGACAAGCACCGGCGCGGCATAAAACCAAGCGCCAAAACAAAAAGGCCGCACGAGGCGGCCTTTTCAAACTCCGGAAGCCGGCAAAATCAGGCGCTGGCGGCCTGCTTCTTGACGATCTCGCGCTTGAGCGCGCGGGCGCCGTCCGACAGTTCCGTGTCGCGGGCCTTGAGCAGGAAGGCGTCGATGCCGCCACGGTGCTCGACCGAGCGGAGCGCGGCCGCAGCGATACGCAGGCGCACCGGGCGCTTGAGGGCGTCGGACACCAGCGTGACATTGCACAGGTTCGGCAGGAAGCGCGTACGCGTCTTGCGGTTCGAGTGGCTGACGAGATTGCCGGACTGGACGGCCTTGCCAGTCAGTTCGCAGCGGCGGGACATGGGTCACTCCGTAAATTCTGGTCTTCCCGGCAGGCCGGGGTGAAAGCTGTTTCCCAGCGCGCTCGTGCCAGCGCGGGCCAAATCCATGGCTGCATGGAAAAGCCTTCGGCGGCCGAAGCCGCCGATAAGGATGCGTCGCTATAAGGGAGAGGGCCCGGCCCGTCAAGGCGAGAGCGGCGAAATCGCCCCGTGCGCGGCGGCACATCGCCCGGAAAAGACGGCGGGTAATCTCCAATCATCGCCAGACGCCAAGGCGAAAGCAAACAGGAGAGAGCCATGACCCGCACCCGCAAGATCATCACCGCCACACTCGCCGCCGCCACTCTGGCCGGCACGATCGCCGCCACGGCCACGCCCGCCGCAGCCTGGGGCAAGTATCACCATCATCACGGCGGCTGGGGCTGGGGCCCGGGCGCTGCCATCGGTCTCGGCGTGGCGGGCCTCGCGGCCGGCGCGATCGCCGCCTCCGCCGCCCCGGTCTATTACGACACCTGCGTGACCCGTCAGGCCGTCTACGACGATTGGGGCCGCTTCCGTGGCTACCGCCGCGTGCGGGTCGCCTGCTAAGCGACAAGAGATTTCTCGTCTCCTGAAGGGCCCTCGCCGGAAACGGCGGGGGTTTTTCAGTTTATTGAGGGGTGGCGTGTCGCCTCCCCTCCCCCTTGTGGGGAGGGGCGGGGGCGGGGGTCGCGCAATCTCGCGACATTTGAAGGTTTTGGCTGATGCCAATCTCGCAGGATTGCGCGACCCCCCACCCTAGCCCTCCCCCACAAGGGGGGAGGGAACAGTCGCGCTCACCCCGCCTGCGCCGCCATCAGCTTCGCCTGGTGATCGGTGATCAGCGCATCGACGATCTCGTCGAGGTCGCCCTCCATCACCTTGTCCAGCTTGTAGAGCGTGAGGTTGATCCGATGGTCCGTCACCCGCCCTTGCGGGAAATTGTAGGTGCGGATGCGTTCGGAGCGGTCGCCGGAGCCGACCATGGCCTTGCGGTCGGCGGCGCGGTCCGAGTCGCGGGACTGGAGCTGCTGGTCGTAGAGGCGGGCGCGCAGGACGCCCATGGCCTTTGCGCGGTTGCGGTGCTGCGAGCGCTCCTCCTGCATCATGACAACGATGCCGCTCGGAATATGGGTGATGCGGATCGCCGATTCCGTCTTGTTGACGTGCTGGCCGCCCGCGCCCTGCGAACGCATCGTGTCGATCTTCAGGTCGCTTTCGTTGATGTCGACATCAACCTCCTCCACTTCCGGCAGGACGGCCACCGTGGCCGCGGAGGTGTGGATGCGGCCTTGAGTCTCCGTGGCGGGCACGCGCTGGACGCGGTGGACGCCGGATTCGAATTTCATGCGGGCGAAAACGCCCTTGCCGGAAATCTCGGCGATGATTTCCTTGTAGCCGCCCATCGTGCCTTCGCTGGCCGACACGAGTTCGGCCTTCCAGCCGCGCGCCTCGGCATAGCGCGCGTACATGCGGAAAAGATCGCCCGCGAACAAGGCAGCCTCGTCGCCGCCCGTACCGGCGCGGATTTCGACGATGGCGCTCTTCTCGTCGTCGGCGTCCTTGGGCAGGAGCGCGACCTGCAGATCTTTCTCGGCCTGTTCGAGGCGGGCGCTTGCTTCCGTGCGCTCGCTTTCGGCGAGATCGCGCATGTCCTTGTCGAGCGCGGGATCGGCCAGCATGGCGTCGAGACCCGCAACCTCGTCGGCGATGCCGCGATACATGCGGATGGCGACGACCACGTCTTCCATCGACGCGAGTTCGCGCGAGAGCGCGACATAGGTCGCTCCATCAGCGCCCGCCGACAGCTTGGCGCCGATCTCGTCATGGCGGCGCAGGATGATGTCGAGTCGGTCGCTGGGGATCATCTTCAGGGCTGATGGCGCGGCGTTGCACGTCGCGCCGGTATTGACCGGGTGCGTCCCGACTGCAAGTGGTCAGGGGCGCGATAGGGGGAAAAGGTCGATGAAACGCTTTTCGGTCGCCATGTTGAGCCTGCTCGCTTTTGGTCCTGCGTCCCAAGCCGCCGAGCGCACGATCAAGTTTACCGGACCCGGCTGCGACTATCAGGTCCGGTTCGATCCGGCCAAGGCCGACCCCAAACAGGTCAAGGATACCGGCGAAATCCTGCTCGGCCAGGGCCTGCCGTCGCCCGATTATGCGGGCCGGGCGACCACGGAGGCGGTTACGGCGGCCATGATTTCGGGCGACCGCGCCCAATGCCTCGCGCCGCTTGCGAAAACCAAGGGGCTGGCGCTGCTCGACATGCCCGGCCTGAAGGAGCTGGTCGCAGGCCGCGCCGAAGCCATCGAGGACGCCTGCGAGTTCCAGACGATCAAGGGCCGCGCGCTGGTTGCGGGCGCTGGCCCCGGCGTCCTGCTGGAGCACAAGGCTTCGGTCGAGGCCTGCGGCGCCTACGCGAAGGCGCTGGAGACGCCCGCTGCCATGCGCACGCTGTGGCGCGCGAAGGTCGAGAAGCAATGCGCCGACAACGCCTCGCCCGCGCAATGCCGCAAGTCTTCGTTCGCGCTGGAGCAGAAGCCCGACGGCGCCGAACTGATCCGGCGCGACCTCATCGCCTTCCACTGGAACAATTGCGCCAATGAACAGACGAAGTTCAGCAAGGCGCAGGACAAGGACGAAGCCACGCTGGAAGCGCTGCGCAAGGCGTTCAAGAAGCAGTTCAAGACGAAGGAGAAATGCGAGGAGGGGTGAGGCTAGAGTTTCGGCTGACGAATCTGGCCTGAGGCCACTCCAGTCATAAAATACTGTAACGTGGGCCTAATCTTCCGGACATGTTCGCCGCCAGATAGTCGGTTCGTGCCGTTTCCAGGTTGGTCCATGTCTGAGGGTCGGCGATCGCCGGCGTTGAGACAACTTGTCCTGAATGGAGGTCAGCCATCGCGGCATCGACAAGCTGTTCGGCAGAGAGAAAGGCGCAGTCCGGGAAGATCGAATCTGACATGCCCTGTGACGAGAAAAACTCGGTGCGGACCGGGCCAGGCATGACCAGCTGAATTCGAATCGGCGTCTTGGCGTATTCCATTTGGAGCGATCGCGTGAAATTCATCACGAAGGCCTTCGATCCCGCATAGACGGCGCCGCCGGCCGATGGCGCGAAGGCAATGACTGAGCCAATGTTGATCAGAACGCCCTCGTCCCGTTCGCGAAAACCGACCAAGGCGGCATGCGTCAGACGCATCAGCGCGACGACGTCCAGCTTTACTACATCCTCCATTTTTTCTCGGGATGCCTTGGCGGTTGGACCGAGGCCGCCGACGCCAGCATTGTTGACCAAAACCGAGATCTGTTCACGTTCCAATCGCGTTTCCACACGCGCGAGGTCGTCGCCCTTAACCAGATCAGCGCTCATTACTTCGACGGGGACGCGGTACTTCGTCTGCAGCGCTTCGGCTAGAGCGCGAAGTCGATCCATACGCCGCGCGATGAGAAGAAGGGGCAAATCCTGTTTGGCAAGACGATCAGCGTAGACCGCGCCAATCCCGGACGACGCGCCCGTAATCACTGCGAGGCCGGCTTTTGGAAAGGTAGTCATTTCAATTCCTGGACCCGAGTTCAGATGGATCAAAGACGCCGGTCTCAGGCGGCCATCGCTGCAGAGCGCCGTGAGCCCGGTCGCCTTGCCGATGCAACAGACGGCCGTCCAAGGAGTTGCGGCAGGCGACATGAAAACAAGGACTCAGTCATGGGTGCGCGCCGAGGGCCGGTTCTCCGCGATCCAGCGTCTTTCGTCCTCTGTTCCCTCCCGCGGCGGAAAGTGGCCTTGCACCGTCCAGAGCGAGAAGGGCGTCTCATCGACGTGCATTTCCCAATGAAAGCCACGGTCCTCAATCCAGGGTTTGAGCACCTTATTCATATGCTTCATGAAGCCGGACATGGCCTTGTCAGATGGGAACTCCCGGGCGATGTGGTCGACTGTGATGCGCACGAAATTGGGGTGCGGTTCACCGCCGATGAAGAGATTGTCGTCTGGCACTGGCTCGAACAGAACATTCACGTAGAACCGCGGCATGACCCGGCCGTAAACATCGGTAATCGCGACCGCCATGGCCTTCTTGTCGTCCGCACTGAAAGCGCTTGCCGGGTGGTAAACTTTCCACAGAGGCATTTCATATCTCCGACATGATCTACCGAACGTTTGGTAGGTTTCGTACTGCTGGTTGGGCCGTGTCTTGCGCCTACACGGGTTGCTTAGTTCAATTCAGATAAAAGAGGAGCGACCGCCGCGTCGAAGTGGGCCGGGTCACCGTAAAGGCGTGCATTGACCATGGCGCCCTGCACGGTCGCGTTGAGCTGCGCGGCCCATTGCCTCGCCCGCGCCGCCTTCGAAAGTCCGGTTGCGTCACCCAAGAATTGTTCCAGTTTCGCAGCCGTGAGGATGAGCCAATTCAACTGCACGCCGTGAAATTTTTGTACCGCCTTGCGCAATTCGGGTTCGATGCAGCCCCACTCGCTTCCAAAGGCTGCGACGGGACAGACCCGCCTCCCTGCGCCGACTAGATCCCTGAACATCCTGACATAGGCAAGGATTTGCTGCGCCGGGCTTCGATCAGAAACGCTCTCACACCATTGTTCGAATTTCGCGAGGCTATCCTCCATAACCGCGAGTCCAAGCGCCTCCTTGGAGGCGAAATGGTGATAGAGGCTGGCCTTGCGAATTCCGACCCGATCAGCGAGATCCTGAAACGTCAGGCCCAGATAAGACCGCGTCAGGACCATCTCTCGCGCTGTCCGCAAGATCAGCGTTCGAGTATCGGTCTGCGTGTGGCGGGAGATCGTACTGCTCATGTGAGCCTACCATATGGTAGGTTAGCACTGGAGGCAACTGGCAGATTGGCGGGCCCTTCGCCTCGAACTCCAACGCCGCGACATCACCGCTAAAGCTGCACGCCGCGCGCCTCTGCGAAGGCGCGCAATTGTTCGCGCAGCGGCTGGCGGTCGTCGCCCTGGTCGATCATGGGCGCGAGGAATTCCGCGGTTTCCTTGAGATCGGCTGACAGCAGCATCGCCTTCACCGGGCCGATCGAAGCCGCGCTCATCGACAGCGAGCGATAGCCGATCGCAGCCAGCGCCAGCGCGTCGAGCGGCTTGCCGCCCATTTCGCCGCAGAGCGTGACCGGCGTGCCGGTGATGCTGCCGGCTTCCGCGATGGCGCGCAGCGCACGCAGCGCCGGCGGCGACAGCGCGTCGAAGCGGGCGGCGACGCGCTTGTTGTCGCGGTCGGCGGCAAAGAGATACTGGATCAGGTCGTTCGAGCCGACCGACAGAAAATCCGCGCGCGCGCAGATCGCGCCGAGTTCCCAGAGCAGCGAGGGCACTTCCACCATCACGCCGAGCTTGAGCGGATCGGGCGTCACATGGCCGTGCTTCTTCAGCCAGGACACCTCGCGCATGGCGATTTCGCGCGCGGCCTCGAATTCCTTGATGGTGGCCACCATCGGGAACATGATCCTGAGTTCCCGGCCGCCGCCCGCCTTCAGCATGGCGCGCAACTGCTGGCGCAGCAGGCCCGGACGGTCGAGGCCGATGCGGATCGCCCGCCAGCCGAGGGCGGGATTCTCCTCCTCGACCTTGGCCATGTAGGGCAGGACCTTGTCCGAGCCGATGTCGAGCGTGCGGAAGGTGACGGGACGGTCGGGCACGGCTTCGAGCACCGTGCGATAGAGCGTCTCCTGTTCGCTGGCGCGGGGGAAACGCGCGGCGAGCATGAACTGCAATTCCGTGCGGAACAGGCCGATCGATTCGGCGCCCGTTTCGGCGACATGCTGCACGTCGATGATCAGTCCGGCGTTCATGTGCAGCTTGACCTGCACGCCGTCCTTTGTGATCGCCGGCACGTCGCGCAGCTTGACGTATTGCTCCTGGCGCCGGGCGCGCAGCCGCGCCTTTTCGCCGTAGGCCGCCTCGACGTCGGGGCCCGGGCGGACCTGCACGTCGCCGGTCGAACCGTCGACGATGATGGCGTCGCCGGTCTCGACGAAATCCGTGATGTTGGCGACGTCGCCGACGACGGGAATGCCGATGGCGCGCGCGACAATGGCGACATGGCTGGATGCGCCGCCCTGTTCCAGCACCAACCCGCGGATTTTGGAGCGCGGATAATCGAGCAGGGCCGCCGGGCCCATCGAGCGGGCGACGAGAATGGCGTTGTCGGGCAGGATTTCACGCGCCACGACATAGTCCGCGCCGGTCAGGCGATGCAGCAGGCGATTGGCGAGGTCGTCGAGATCGTGCAGCCGCTCGCGCAGATAGGGATCGGTCTGGCGCTGCAATTTCGCGCGGGCGTCGTTCTGCACGCGCTCGACGGCGGCTTCCGCCGTCAGGCCGGTCTGGATCGCCTCGGTGAGGCGCCTGATCCAGCCGCGATCATTGGCGAAGACGCGCACCGTCTCCAGCACTTCGCGATGCTCGCCCGCGCCGAGGCGGTCGCCGCGCGCGATCAGCGCGTCGATCTCGTCGCGCAAGCCCTGAATGGCGTCGTCGAGCCGGCGGCTCTCGGATTTCGCGTCCTCGGCGATGATCTGCTTGATGACGACGCGGGGCTCGTGCAGCACGACATGGCCGAGGCCGATGCCATCGGCCACGGCCGAGCCCTTGATCGCGACCGGACGCTTCAGCGCGCTCTCGTCGCCGGGCAGCGCAATCGCCTGCAATTCGCCGGATGCGATCATCTCGGCGAGCAGCATGGCGGTGGTCTGGAGCGCCTCGACCTCCTCGTCCGTGTAGATGCGCCGCGCGCGATTCTGGACGACGAGAACGCCGAGCGTATTGCCGCCGCGCAGGATCGGCACGCCCAGGAACGAGTGGTAGATTTCTTCGCCCGTTTCCGGCTTGTAGGCGAAGGCCGGGTGGGATTGCGCGTCGGCCAGCGCCAGCGGCTCGGCGGAGGAGGCGATCAGGCCCACGAGGCCTTCGCCCGCGCGCATGGTGGTGAGATGGACGGCTTCGCGGTTGAGGCCTTCGGTCGCGTAGAGCTCAAGCCGGCTGTCGCCACGCACGACATAGACCGAGCAGACCTCGGCCACCATGTTGGCGGCAATGTGGATCACGATCTTGTCGAGGCGAGCCTGCGGGCTCACCGGCTCCGCCATGACTTCGCGGAGCCGGCGCAGCAATAGGCGAGGTCCGCCGAGTGCGCTGCGCATCGTGTCGTGTCCAGTTCGGGCGGTCGCCCGCAAGAGGTCCGGCGAACTCCCGCCGCGCCGTGCGGGAACCGTTGCAGGAAACGGGCCGCGGGCGACGGTCGGGGCGACTCGCCAGAGTCTGTTTACGCGATATCGACCGGGCAGGCGAGGCGGCAGGACGCCGCCCGGGTCAGGCCATAGGACGGCGCCAGCCGGCCGGAGATCAGGCCTTGTCGAGGCCGTAGAGCGAGTGGAGCGTGCGCACCGCCAGTTCGGTATAGGCGGCGTCGATCAGGACCGAGAACTTGATCTCGGACGTGGTGATCGCCCTGATATTGATCCCCTTTTCCGAAAGCGCCCTGAAGGCGCGGGCCGCGACGCCGGCATGGCTGCGCATGCCGATGCCGATGGCCGAGACCTTGACCACATCGGTCGCGCCGGCGATGGAGGCGAAGCCCACGTTCTCGCGCGCCTTTTCCAGCACGGCGCGGGCGCGCTCGTAGTCGGCCGTCGGCACCGTGAACGTGATGTCCGTGGTCGCCTGATCGTCCGAGACCACCTGGATGATCATGTCGACGTTGATGTTGGCGTCGGCCAGCGGCACGAAAATCGCGGCGGCGACGCCCGGCTTGTCCTGCACACGGCGCAGCGTGATCTGAGCCTCGTCACGGGAAAAGGCGATGCCGGTGACAACCTGGGCTTCCATAATGTCCTCCTCGGCGCAGATCAGCGTGCCGGACTGGGGATTTGCGGGATCGTCGAAGGAGGAGCGCACATAGGTCGGCACCTTGTGCACCATCGCGACCTCGACGGATCGAACTTGCAGGACCTTCGCGCCGAGCGAGGCCATTTCGAGCATTTCCTCGAAAGCGACCTTGTCCAGCCGCTTGGCCTTCGGGACGATGCGGGGATCGGTCGTGTAGACGCCGTCCACATCGGTGTAGATGTCGCAGCGCACGGCGCCGATGGCGGCGGCAATCGCCACCGCGCTCGTGTCCGAGCCGCCGCGGCCGAGCGTGGCGATGCGGCCGGTCGGCTGGTGCATGCCCTGGAAGCCGGCGACGACGGCGACCTCGTTACGCTGCGTGAAATGCTCAATGATCTTCGTGCCGTCGATGCTTTCGATGCGCGCCGAGCCGTGCGCGCCGTCGGTCAGGATCGGGATCTGCCAGCCCTGCCAAGAGCGCGCCTGGATGCCCATGTCCTGCAAGACGATCGCCAGCAGGCCGGACGTGACCTGCTCGCCGGAGGCGACGATCGCGTCATATTCGCGGGCGTCGTGCAGGGCTGCCGCCTCCTTGCACCAGGCGACCAGTTCGTTGGTCTTGCCGGACATGGCGGACACGACGACGGCGACGTCGAAGCCCGCCTTCACCTCGCGCTCGACGTGGCGGGCGACGTTGCGGATGCGTTCGACATTGGCGACGGACGTGCCGCCGAATTTCATGACGAGACGGGGTTTTGCCTGACCGGACATGACGCTCCGAAGGGTTTTGCCGACCTTGCGAAGTTTTGACGCGCTCGCGCCCTGTCCGAAGGCGGCGTATACATACGGGCTCACCGGCGCCTGTCAATCGCGCAGGCCGCCGTAGGTTTGGCCCTGAGGAAGCAGCATGGCGAAAGCCGCAACCCAATCCCGCAAGCCCGTCGACGCCGCACAGAGCGCGAGCGTCGATCCCGCCGATGTGGCGCGCTTCAATGCGCTGGGCGAGGAATGGTGGGACCTGTGGGGCCCGATGCGGGCGCTGCACAAGCTGAATCCGACGCGGGTGGACTACATCCGGGATATTTTGGTCGAGGAACTCAAGAGCCTTCATCCTGAGGAGCCGCGCAGCGGCGTCTCGAAGGATGGCCGAGGCGACGGGGTGTCGCCATCCTTCGAGACGCGCCCTGCGGGCACTCCTCAGGATGAGGATTCGGGGAAAAGGAAAGCCCCCCTCGCCGGCCTCTCGATCCTCGACATCGGCTGCGGGGCCGGCATCCTGTCCGAGCCTATGGCGGCGCTCGGCGCGCGCATGACGTCCGTCGATCCGGCGCCGATGAACATCGAAGTCGCCAAGGCCCATGCGGCGAAGGCTGGCCTCGAGATCGACTATCGCGCGATCACGGCGGAAGAGCTCGCCGCGACAGGCGCGCAATTTGACGCGGTGCTGATCATGGAAGTGGTCGAGCACGTCAACGACCGCACCGCCTTCATCGCCACCGCCGCCAGCCTCGTGCGCCCCGGCGGCTTCCTGTTCGCGGCGACGCTCAACCGTACGATGAAATCCTACGCGCTCGCCATCGTCGGCGCGGAATACATCCTGCGCTGGGTGAAGCGCGGCACGCATAATTGGGAGCAGTTCGTCACGCCGCAGGAACTCGCGAAGGATTTTCGCGCGGCGGGGCTGGAGATCTACGACCAGACGGGCGTGGTCTATCACCCGATCTTCGACGAGTGGCGAACGTCGGAGGATTGCAGCGTCAATTACATGATGGCGGCGCAGAAACCGGTTTAGGTCGTGCTACTCTGCCGTCGCCGCATGGGACTTCACGAAGGACTCCTTGCGGCTTGCCGAGCGCGTGACGATGAAATCAACCGTCTCCGGGCCCGCCGCTTCGGGCGTTCCTGAATCGAAGGGCGGGGCCGGGGCATATTCCACCGCAAGCTGGATCGCCCTTGCGATGCGTTCGCCGGCGATATCGGCCATGACCGTCAGCGCGAAATCGATGCCCGCCGTCACGCCGCCGCCGGTAATGACATTGCCGTCGCGCACGACGCGCTCGGCGACGGGTATCGCGCCGAACAGCGGCAGCAGGTCGCGCCAGGCCCAGTGGCAAGCGGCGCGCTTTCCCTTCAGCAGCCCGGCGGCGCCGAGGATCAGCGAGCCGTTGCAGACCGACGTGATGTAGCGCGCGCCTGTCGCTAGGCGCTTGAGTTCGGCGAGGAAGTCCGGATCGAGCGAGGCGGCTTCGACGCCCGGCCCGCCCGGCACGCAGATCAGGTCGCAGGCCTCGATTTCGGCGAGCCGCCGTGTCGCGCCGATTTCGAGCTTTGTGTCGCTGCGGATCGCGCCGCCGTCGCGCGAGGCGACGATCGTCTCGGCGCCCGGCAGGCGGGCGAGGATTTCGAACGGGCCGGTGAAATCGAGCTGCGTCAGCCCCGGATAGATGGCGAAGACGGTGCGGAAAGGATTGGACATGGCGTGCTCCGTTGACGCCGCGAGGATGCAGCAGCTAAGTTCTGACTGAAATGACCATGTTCCCTCGTTTTCTGCCGTGCTGACGCGCGAGGTCGCCTTTCTGGTGTTCGAGGACTTTCAGGTCCTCGATGCGACCGGTCCGCTCGCCGCCTTCGAGATTGCGGCGCGCTACCGGCCCGACGCCTATCGGCTGCGGGTCGTCGCCGCCGCGGCGGGCCCGGTGCGCGCTTCCTGCGGGCTCTGCGTTTCCGCGGAACCGTTTGCTGCGGCTGACGGCTGCGACACGCTGGTCGTCGCGGGCGGCGAGGGCACGCGGCGGCCTGCGACCGACGCCGCAACGCTCGACTTCATCCGCGCCACGGCCGCGCGGGCGCGACGGACAACGAGCGTCTGCTCGGGCGCCTATCTGCTGGCGCTGGCAGGCGTGCTCGACGGCAAGCGCGCGACGACGCACTGGAACCGCTCGGTCGATTTCCGGCGCCGCTTTCCAAACGTGCGGCTCGAGCCCGACCGCATCTATGTGCGCGACGGCAATGTGTGGACGTCCGCGGGCATTACGGCCGGCATCGATCTCGCGCTGGCGCTGATCGCGGACGATTTCGGCGAAGAGCTCGCGCATGATGTCGCGCGCCAGCTCGTCGTGTTTCATCGCCGAACCGGCGGGCAGTCGCAATTCTCGGCGCTGCTCGACATGGCGCACGCTTCCGGCAAATTCGCGCCGCTGCTGCGCTGGGCGGCGGAGCGGTTGGACCAGAGGCTCGCGGTGGAAGATCTCGCGGAGGAAGCGGCGATGAGCCCACGCAATTTCGCCCGCGCCTTCCAGCGCGAAACCGGCGCGACGCCCGCCAAGGCGATCGAGCGTCTGCGGCTCGATCGCGCACGGGCGGATCTGGAAGATGGAAGCCTTTCGATCGAGCGGATTGCTGCGGCGAGCGGGTTCGGCGACCCCGAGCGCATGCGCCGCGCGTTCCTGCGCGTCTATGGGCGTCCGCCGCAGGATTTCCGGCGGAGAGCCTCTAGTTCCGCTCTTCCGGCAGCAGCGGGATCGGCATGATCTCGACGCCGTCCTCGATCAGCGCGCGGGCTTCTTCAAAGCTGGCCTGGCCGCGGATCGGGCGGGCTTCCGCGTCGCCGTCGTGAATCTTGCGCGCTTCCTCGGGAAAGGCAGCGCCGACGTCGGTCGTGTGCTCCATGATCTTTTCACGCAAGGCCCGCACCATGGCGCGCACTTCCGCCATTTTGGAATCGACCAGCAGCATGTCTTGCGGTTGCTGTTCTTGCGCAGGCTGGACCGCGGCAGGCGCGGGCGTCGCCTCGTCGCGGTCGCGGCGCGCGACGTTGGGGGCCATGATCGCCTTTGTCACGCGCGGCGAGTTGCAGTGCGGGCACGTCACGAAGCCGCGGCGCGCCTGCTCGTCGAAACCCGAGGCGCTGGAAAACCAGCTTTCGAACTCGTGGGCCTCGTCGCAGACCAGCGCGTAGCGGATCATGATCAGCCGGCCAGCAGGGCGTCGAGCTTGCCGTCCGATTCCAGTTCGTAGAGGTCGTCGCAGCCGCCGATGTGCGACGCGCCGATGAAGATCTGCGGCACGCTGGTGCGCCCGCCCGACCGCTGCGTCATGGCGGCGCGGCCCTCGCGGTCGCCGTCGACCGATATCTCGCTGAAACTGACGCCCTTCTGGCGCAGCAGGTCCTTGGCGGCCGCGCAATAGGGGCAGACGGAGGTTGTGTAGATCGTGACAGGCTGCATGGATCGTCCCAGTTTGGAGCGCTTATATGGGATGTTACCCGCCTGTCACAACCCGCGCGAAGGTCAGGACATCCACCCGTTTCGCGCCGGCGCGCAGCAGGACGCGGGCCGCCGCATTGGCGGTCGCGCCCGAGGTCATGACATCGTCGACCAGCACGATGCGCCGGTCGAGCACGGCGAGCTTGCCGGCCTCGCCGACCTTGAAGGCGCCTTGCAGATTGGCGCCGCGCTGCGCCTTGGAGAGCCCGACCTGCGGCGGCGTCGCCTTCACGCGCTCCAGCGCGCGCATGTGCGCGGGCACGCCGGTTTCGCGCGAGATCGCCTGCGCCAACAAGGCGGCCTGATTGTGCTTGCGGCCGAGCAGCCGCAGCCGGTGCATCGGCACGGGGGCGAGCAGGTCGGCGTCGTCAAGCAGTTCGGCGCCGGCGCGGGCCATCCAGCGCCCGACGGGGCGGGCGACCTCGAGCCGGTCGTAATATTTCAGGCGATGGACGATGAGTCGCGCCGGCCCGTCGTCGAATTTCACGACGGAGCGGGCGCGGGCGAAGACCGGGGGATTGGCGATGGCCTCGGGCGACAGCAAGCCGGGCTGGCCGAGGTCGACATCGAAGGGCGTGCCAAGGCGTTCGCAGAAGGGCTTCTCGATGAAGCGCATTTGCGTCCAGCAATCCGAGCAGAGGCCGAAATGGCTTTCGGTGGCGCGGCGGCAGGCCATGCAGACGGGCGGGTAGACGATATCGAGCGCGCGTTCGCCCGCTTTTCGCGCGGAGGCGAGAAGAGGAGCGAGGAGCGGCAGCGCGGACATGGCTGGAGCTTAAGTGGCCTCAGCGCGGGGTCAACAGGTCCGGCGCGATGTGCTCGGGCCGGAAGCCCATGCCGATGACGCGCGCGGGGATGCGGCGCAGCATGGGGAAGAGGTTGAACAGTTTCAGCGGCAGGGGCAGGCGCGGCTCCTGCGTCGCAGCCAGCGTCGGCGCGATCACGCGTTTCTGGATGGCGATCTGCAGCGCCTGCGTCGCGCGCGTCGGGAACATGCGGCGCGCCTGCACGCGGTTCAGCGTGGCGAGATCGACCGGGCCGTCGCGCAAGGGAACGTGGAGAAGGTTGGCGGCGGCGACCGCGTCCTGGATCGCGAGATTGATGCCGACGCCGCCGACCGGCGACATGGCGTGCGCGCAATCGCCGATGCAGAGTAGGCCGGGCTTAGCCCATTGCGGGAGGCGGTCGACCGTCACCGTCAGCAGCTTGGCGTCGTCGATGTCAGCGAGTTCGTCGAACCTTTCGCGCGGCAGTTTGGACGCGCGCGCGAGAACATCGCGCAGGGCGTCGAGACCGCCAGCCTTGATCTCGCCGGCCGAGCCCTTGCGGATCACCAGCGCGCATTGCCAGTAGTCGCCGCGGTCCAGCATGATGAACATGGCGCCCGCGCTGATGCGGCCGAGCGTGGGGTGATTGTCCTCAGGCAGTTTCGACAGGCGCAGCCACAGCACGTCCATCGGCGCGCCGAGGTCTTCCACGGCCAGTTGCGCGGCCTTGCGCATGTCGGAGCCGCGTCCGTCGGCTGCGATGACGAGATCGGCTGATATCTCGAAGGCGCCGTCTGCATCCTCGCCGCCGACGCCGGCAACCACGCCATCTATTTGAAGCAGGCCGGTCGCATGAGCGTTCATGCGCAGATGGAAGCTCGGCAGCTTGC
>Ga0209023_10004020_pt1 | contig 17070 bp, 12 predicted proteins | sample LakOneMetagenome_FD_187468 | JGI IMG/M metagenome (GOLD analysis project Ga0209023, IMG submission 187468) | Freshwater and sediment microbial communities from Lake Erie, Canada (SPAdes) (version 2) | ecosystem: Environmental > Aquatic > Freshwater > Lentic | place: Lake Erie, Canada... | reverse complement strand
CAATATCGCGGTCGACGCGGAGTCGCTCAGCGCGGGAGTGGAGGCGCTCGGGCCGTCGGCCGCCCGGGTCGCGGTGGTGCTGCGCAGCGTCCAGAGCGTGGCCAACCAGCAGGTCAAGCAGGCCGTGGTGCCGGTTCGGGTGACGCTGACCAAGCGTGACGGCCAGTGGATGGTTCTGGAGATGTCACCGATCCACGCCCGCTGACCCCCGGTCAGTCGATGTCGGGCGCGTCCCGATTGTGCAGTTTGACGAACCGGTCCGACAGCCGGCGCATCCGGATCATCAACGACGCCGGCGGGTCCACCGAGCCGTCGAGGTAGTCGTCCAGATCGTCGGCGGGAACCCCGATCCGGGAGGCGAACTCGCCCTGGCCCAAACCGGACCGCTCGATCAGCAACCGCATGTGGCGACCCACCTCGGCGCGTTCGTTGGCCTCCATGTGGCTGCGGGTGCGGGCCAGCACCTCCGCCAGCGCCTTGGCGATTCCATAGGGCTGCGTGCCTTCCAGCACCTCTTCGACCTGCCGGGCGGTGCGCCCGTAGGGGTCGCGTTTGAGGGCCACCACGATCAGCTGCCAGGTGGCGATATCACCGCTCTGCAGAGCAGAACGGATGGCCGTTGTCGGCCAGAACTCCACCGGCCGGTCGGTGTCGGATCCACGGCTGCGTCGGTCGGCGGCCAACGTCACCTCGTCTCCTCCAGCATCGCCACCGCGACGGCCAGGCAGCGCTCCTTGACCTGGTCCCAGTCCAGCCGCTCACCCTCACCCGGGAACTCATCATCGGGTTCGTCGGGTTCCGGCTCAGCGAGCCGACAGACCAGTTGCGTGGCCATCCATTGTCGTTCGGTTGGTTGACCAGAGTAGTACGTGTCGATTCCGGCGAGCGCCTCCGCAACGGTATCGGCGTCCAGTACACCGACGAGCTCGGCCAGGCCGACATATTCGCTGCGGCGGTTGCGCGCCATCAGCAGGTACCCGATCAGGCGCAGCGTCTCGGCTCCGGTCGGGATCTGCAGCCGGTCGCCGGTGGGAAGTTGGACCGCGGCGATCTCCATCGGGCGCCGCCGGGCCAGCACCGGAGCCTCCAGTCCGATCTCGTTGGCCGCCCAGGACTCGGTTTCCAGCGCGTCGAGCGCGATCGCGAGCCGTTTGCGCCACACGGTGACCGGATGCACCGGTCGCACCGTGCGGGGCAGTGCCCGGCCGGTGCCGGTGCGCGCCTGCCAGCCACCGGTCAACCGGGCCAGCGCCTGGCTCACCACGGTGCCGCCCACCGGTGCCGATCCGGCCGCCACCGGCGCCGCCCGCATCTTGACGGTGGCGACCTCGGCGTGGCCACAGCCCCGCAGCGCCAGCGGATCGCTGACGAAGACCGCGTCGGGGGCCAGCGCCTTGAGTTTGGCCGCGGACTTCACCACCACCCGCAGGTCGGCGCTGGGGGTGATCAGGGCGGAGATGTCATCGGGGATCACCACGACGTCGCCCAGCTCGACCTTGGGCAGCGGCTTCTCGAAGTCCACCGACGGCAGAATCCAATCCAGCCAGCGCGGCAGCCACCAGTTCCACTGGTCGAACATCGCCATCAGCGCCGGCACCAGCACCAGACGCACCACCGTGGCGTCCACTGCGATCGCCACCGCGCACGCCACACCCAGTTCGGCGACCAGCGGCATCCCGGCGAACGCGAAACCGATGAACACCGCGATCATGATCAGCGCGGCGCTGGTGATGGTGCGTGCGCTGGTGCTCACGCCGTAGGCGACCGCGTCGTGGGTGTTGCCGGACTGCAGGAACCGCTCACGGATCCGGGTCAGCAGGAAGATCTCGTAGTCCATCGACAGGCCGAACGTCATGGCCAGCACCAGTGGCGGGATGAAGCTGTCGATCGATCCGGTGGGCGCGAGCCCGAACCGCTCCAGCCAGCCCCACTCGAACACCGCCACCAGGCTGCCGTAGGCCGCGGCCACCGACAGCACCGTCATCACAACGCCCTTGAACGCCAGGAACACCGACCGGATGGAGATCAGCAGCATCACGAACGCGATCAGCGCCACGAACACCAGCACCAGCGGCTCGGCCGCGGCCACCCGGTCGTCGAAGTCCTTGATCAACGCGGTCGGCCCGCCGACATCCACCCGCACCGCCGGCGAACCGGCTGCGGCGGGCAGGTGTTCGCGCATCCAGTCGATGGTCTCCCGCGCGGTCATGTCCTCGGGATCGACCGACAGCACCGCTGAGAGCAGGCCGCTGGCGTTGTCGTTGCCGAAGACCGCCGGCGACACCGAGGCGACGTTGGGGGCCTGGGCCATCTGCTCGCGGATCGCCTCGAACGTCGCTGCGTGCGCGGGCGCCGACGCATTCGCGCCCGGGATGGTGACCAGCACCCGGACCGGCCCCAGTGCGCCCGGCCCCAGCGCCTGGGCCGCCGCGGACACGCCGCCGCGGATCTCGTGCGAGGAGTCGAACTGGTGCAGCATGCTGTTGCCCAGCGACAGCGACAGTGCCGGCGCCGCCAGGGTCAGCAGGAAGCCCGCGGTCACCAGTGCCGACGCCCACGGGCGGCGCATCACCGCCGCCGTCCAGCGGGTCCAGAAACGCGACTGCGCGAACTGCGGGCCGCGTGACCAGTGCAGCAACGCCGAACGTTTGGCCACCGCCCGGCCGAACAGGGCCAGCACCACCGGTGTCAGGCTCACCGAGGCCAGCACCGCCACCGAGACGGCCAGGATGGCGCCGGTGGCCATCGACACCAGCACCGGGGTGTCGATCAGATAGATCCCGGTCAGGGAGGCCACCACGGTCAGGCCGGAGAGCACCACGGCCAGCCCGGACGTCGCCATCGCCGCGTCGGCGGCGTCCTCGGGGGGCCGTCCGGCCCGCAGCTCCTCGCGATAACGCATCAGGATGAACAGTGAGTAGTCGATCGCCAGCGCGATCCCGAACATCGACACCGTGGAGGTGACGAACACCGACATCTGGGTGAACATGGACAGCAGGTAGACCAGCCCCATGGTGACGATCACGGTCACGATCCCCAGTGCCAGCGGGATCGCGGCGGCCGCCAGCGAACCGAACACCGCCAGCAGCACGACCAGCACGATCGGCAGGTTCCACTGCTCGGCGGCGGCAATGTCCTGCTTGGTCTTGGCCGACGCCGCCGCCCCCAGCGCGCCCTGCCCGATGACGTACAGGTTCACCGAGCCGTTCTCGATCCGGCCGGGATTCTCGCCGGCCACACCCAACCGGGTCCGGAGCTTCTTGGCGACGTCGACGGCTCCGGTGTTGGCGAAGTCCAGTCGCAGCGACACCACGTAGGGCCGGTCCGGCCGGGGCGGAGGCTGGGTGTGATCGGGCAGCACCGTCACGCTGGAGGTCTCCCCGGCGACCTTCTGAAGCAGTGCGACGGCGTTCTGCATGTCCTGATAGGTGGCGTCGGCACGCGGTGCTGCCACCAGGGCCAGCGGAGATGCGCCCTGCTCGGGGAAGTGGTCCTGGAGTTGGTATTGCACGTGCAGCGACTGCGATCCCTGCACCTCAAAGCCCCCGCCGGTGAGGTGGCCGGAGGCGTTGGCGGCCAGAAAGAGCGAGGGAATCACAGCCAGCAGCCACCCTGTGAAGACCACCCAGCGGTATCTGCGCAGGCTGCTGCTGAAGCGCATCATGAACTGCTGGATCTCGGTTCTCCCCGCTCTCGCCCGACCGCCGCGTCGCGTGCTGGCAGCCTACCGCAGCGCGGACCTGCGCCGGCGGTTTCTCGCCGTCGCTGAGCTGCTCCGATGCCGTCTAAGGCCCGCACTGTGACCAGGCCGACGTGCGCTTGAGGTGGCGACCGCCGGGGGTAGCTGACAGGATGGCGGAAGGACCCCGCGCCGATCACGGTCGATCGTGCCGATGCCATCGGGAGACTCTCCAGGAGAAATCGTGAACCTCACCCGTGTTTGTGCCGCAGCCGCCGTTCTTGTGGGCGGTGCGGTCACCGCGGCCGTGCTGGCCACCCCGTCGGCGCCGTCGGCGACCGCGGCAAAGGACCCCTGCGTGGCCAGCGAGATCGCCCGCACGGTCGGCAAGGCCATCAACTCCACCGGCGACTACCTGGACTCGCACCCGGATGCCAATCAGGTGGTCACCGGTGCGCTGCAGCAGCCGCCCGGACCGCAGACCCTGGCCAACCTCAAGGGCTACTTCGATGCCAACCCGAAGGTCGGCGACGACCTGGCCAAGATCACCGCGCCGGTGACCGAGGTGAGTGACCAGTGCAAGCTGGCGGTCAACCTGCCGCAGGTGCTCGGACTCCTGCAGGCCGCCCAGGCCCAGGGCGCGCTGCCCGGTGGAGGCCTGCCCGGTGGGGCTCTGCCGGTGAGCGGACCGGCCGCCGGAGCAGTGACCCAGCCGGTGGCGGTTCGCTAGCGACGGCATCCCAGCCGTCGGCGTCGGTGCCGGTTCGAAAGACCGCGAAGAACGCCACCCACCCGACGACGGCCACCAGCAGCCAGCTGATCAGCCGGTAGATCAAGACGGCGGAGATCGCGTCGGGAAGACTCAGGCCGCTCGACACCAGGCCCGGCACCAGCACCGCCTCGACGACCAGCAGTCCGCCCGGAATCAGTGGAATCGCTCCGGCCGTGCGGGCGGCGGCGTAGGCGACCGCCAGGCCTGCCACCGATGCCCGCCCGCCGGTGGCATAGGCCGCGCAGGCCAGGCAGGCAACGTCGGCGATCCAGTTGAACAGCGACCAGCCGAACGCCACCGACGCCGCGCGGCGGCCCAGGCTGACCGACTCCAGCTGGGCGAGCATCCGCCGCCACGTCGTCAGTCCGGTTCCAACGGGCTTGTCCCGCAACGAATTCACCCAGCGCAGCAACCGCACGCCGATGCCCTCGACCAGCTCCGGCCGGGCCGCCACGGTCTGCACCAGCCCCAGCAGCGCAACGAAGCCGCAGGCGGTGAACAACAACGAGAACGGATTGTCCTTCGCGCCGAGCACCATCGCGCCGCCCAGTCCCAGCAGTGCGAGACCGACCGCCTGGAGCACCCCCGACATCACCAACTGCCAGGACGCCACCACCGGCGATGCGCCCCACCGTCGCTGCTCGCGGTACAGGAAGGTCGCCGAGAGCACCGGTCCGCCGGGCACCGTGGTGCTCAGCGAGTTGGCGGCGTAGAACGCGGCCTCGGACCGCCACTGCGAGACCTGCACCCCCACCGAGCGCAGCAGGGTGCGCTGAATCCGCGCGAAGCTGTGCATGGACGCCGCCGCCGCCAGCACCGCGCCGAACAGCCAGCGGTCGTCGGCGCGCAGGAGGCTGCACCACGCGCCTGCCAGCTGGTCCCACACCAGCACCAGCTCGACGGTGAGCACCACCGCCAGCAGCCCGATGGCCGCGGGGCGCACCCAGCTGCGGATCACGTCGGCGGACACGGAATTAGACGTTAGCCGCGCTCGATCGATATCGAGTTACCCGATGTGGCACTGCGGCTGCATCGTTACGCTACCGGAATGTCAGCCAGCGCAGACGAATCCGTACATCCGACGGTCGTCAAGGCCGCCGCGTGGGCCTGGCGGCTGCTGGTGCTGTTCGCCGCGGTGCTGGCGGTGCTGCTGGTGATGCGGCGCCTGGAGGTGATCGTCGTCCCGGTGGCGCTGGCGCTGATGATGTCGGCGCTGCTGCTACCCGGCGTGGACTGGCTGGACCGACGCGGGATGCCCCGGGGCCTGGCGGTGTTCCTGTTGCTGCTCGGCGGTCTGGCGGTGCTGGCCGGGTTGTTGAGTTTCGTGGTCGACCAGTTCATCGACGGCGTGCCGGGTCTGGTCGAACAGGTCACCGCGGTGGTCAGCTCCACCCAACGCTGGCTGGTCGAGGGTCCACTGCACCTGAGCAGCGAGCAGATCGACACCGTCGGCGACACCGTGGTCAACGGGCTGCGCAGCAATCAGGCCAAGCTGACCAGTGGCGCGCTGTCGACCGCGGAGACCCTCACCAAGATCGTCACCGGCGCGTTCGTCGTGCTGTTCACGCTGATCTTCTTCCTCTACGGCGGCCGGGACATCTGGCGGTTCACCGTGCGGTTCTTCCCCCGCGACGTGCGTGAGCGGGTGCACGCGGCCGGGATCGCCGGCTTCGAGTCGCTGATCGGCTACGTGCGGGCCACCTTCCTGGTGGCGCTGGTCGACGCCATCGGCATCGGTGTCGGGCTGGCGATCATGGCGGTGCCGCTGGCGCTGCCGCTGGCGTCGTTGGTGTTCCTGGGCGCCTTCATCCCGCTGGTCGGTGCGGTGCTCACCGGACTGCTGGCGGTGCTGGTCGCGCTGATCGCCAAGGGCTGGATCTACGGGCTGATCACGCTGGGCCTGATCATCGCGATCAACCAGTTGGAGGCCCACGTGCTGCAGCCGCTGGTGATGGGGCGTGCGGTGTCGATCCATCCGCTGGCGGTGGTGCTGGGCATCTCCACCGGGAGCGTCGTGGCCGGGATCGTCGGCGCGCTGCTCGCCGTCCCGACGATCGCCTTCATCGACCGGGCGGTGCGGGTGCTGGTGTCCTCGGGTGCCGAATCGGCGACCGAAGGGGTCAGTACCGGCCCTCCCGGCGCAGCAGCTCCGCCGCACTGAGGCCGCCGGTGGTACCGCGGCGCTGCGGGTCCTCGGGCGTGTCCTCGCCGGGCTGATCGCTTGCGGCGGTGAGCTTTTCGGTGGCCGGGTTGTCCGGTGCGCCCTGCACCGGGATCGCGGTGGTGGCGTCGCTCTCGGCCGGCACCGGCAGTGCCCGGGTCGCGTCGTCGGCCGGCTGGGCACCTGCGCCCCGCAGCCGTGTCGTCGCCGCGTCCCGGCCGCCGCGCAGCTCACCGAGCCAGGACTCGATCTCGCGCTCGGAACCCGCGGGGTCCTTCGGGCCCTTGGCGGGGGCCTCGACCTTTTCGGTGACCGCCTCGGCGGCGCGCAAGCGGGTGGTGGGCTCGGCCGGGCCGGCATTGATCCGGCTGGTCCGGGCGTTCGACGGGTTGCCGGTCACCGGACGGGTGGGCAGCTGCTCGGTGGCCCGCGGCCGGGGCTGTCCCGGGGCGGGGTGAGTGGGGTCGTGCGTGGGCCCCGGGGCGAGACGTTGCGCGACGGCACCCGCCGGGGCAGCCGCCACCGTGGCGGGCGCGGCACGGCGGGGCAGCTTGCGCCGCTCGTCGGGCAGCCGGATCTCGCCGAGCCCGATCCGGTTCTGCAGGCGCTTCATCCAGCGCGGCGCCCACCAGCAATCGTCGCCGAGCAGCTTCATCACCGCCGGGACCAGGAACATCCGGATGACGGTGGCGTCGAGCAGCAGCGCGGCCATCAGGCCGAACGCCAGGTACTTCATCATCACCAGGTCCGAGAACACGAAGGACGCGGCCACCACCGCCAGGATCAGTGCGGCCGCGGTGATCAGGCGTCCGGTGGTGGCGGTGCCGATCCGGATCGCCTCGGCGGTGGACATCCCGGATTCGCGGGCCTCCACCATCCGGGAGACCAGGAACACCTCGTAGTCGGTGGCCAGGCCCCAGCCCACGGCGACCACCAGCGCGATCACCACCACCATCAGCGGGGTGGGGGTGAAGTTCAGCAGACCCGAGCCGTGGCCGTCGACGAACATCCACGTCAAGATGCCCATCGTCGCGCCCAGAGTCAGCGCGCTCATCACCGCGGCCTTCAGCGGCAGCACCAGCGAGCCGAACGCCAGGAACATCAGCAGGGTGGTGGTGGTCAACAGGATCACCAGCATCAACGGTCCTTGGCTGACCAGCGCGTGGATGCTGTCCTGCTCCAGGGCAGGAGTGCCGCCGACCAGTACGGTGAGGCCCTTCGGCGTGCTCAGGGCGCGTAACGCCTTGATCTTGCCCGCGGCGTCGTTGCGGTCCTCCAGGCCGTTCTCGATCACCCGGGTGGTCAGGCTCTTGGAGGCTCCGGGCAGGTAGGGGCGCTCTTTCCACATGCCGGCGGGGTCGTCTTCGGGGACGACGAACCCGCTGATCGCCATGGCCCGGTTGCGGATGTCGGCGACCTGCTGGTCGGTGACGTCCTTGCCGGCGTCGGACTTGATCACCAGCGTCAGCTTCTCGGTGCGGAACGTCGGGAAGGTCTCGTCGAAGTGCTCCTGGGCCACCCGGGCGGTGTTGTCCGGCGGCAGGTACTTCTCGCTCATGCCGCCGAATGTCAGTTTGCCGAGCGGGATGATCAGCAGGATCATCGCGACCACGATCGGGATGGCGAAAGCCAGCGGTCGCTGCATGACGAAGTTGACCAGCTTGCCCCAGAACCCGGCCTCGACCTCTTCGCGGGTCTTGGTCTTCTGGGTCTTCTCGGCGAACCAGCCGATGATGCGGTTGGAGAACTCCCAGTCCCGCAGGAACGGAATCCGGTAGAGGGTGCGGACCCCGAGGGCGTCCACGTTGGTGCCCAACACGCCCAGGATGGCCGGCAGCAGGGTGATCGACAGCAGTGCGGCCAGGCCCACCGAGGAGAAGATCGCGTAGGTGATCGCCTTCACGAAGCCCTGCGGCAGCACCAGCAGGCTGGCTCCGGACACGATGATCAGGACCGCCGAGAAGACCACGGTGCGTCCGGCCGTCATCACCGACCGGCGGACCGCCGCCTCGGTGTCGTAGCCCTCGGCGATCTCCTCACGGAACCGGCTCACCACGAACAGGCCGTAGTCGATCGCGATACCCAGGCCGATCAGCGAGACCACCGGTTGGGCGAAGAAGTTGATCGGCCCGAACATCGCGGCGAACCGCAGGATGCCGGTTGCACCGGCAATGCTCAGCCCACCGACGATCACCGGCAGGCTGGCGGCGATCACTCCGCCGAACACGAAGAACAGCACGATCGCGACCAGCGGCAGCGCCAGCACCTCCATACGCTGCTGGTCGGTGGCGATGGTGCCGGTCAGTTCGCTGGCGATCGGTTGCAGACCGCCGAGTTCGACCTTGCCGCCGTCGAGCTTCTGCAGGTCCGGTTCGGCCGCCTGGTAATTCTTGAGGATGGTGTCGTCGTCGTCGCCCTTGAGCTGGATGGACGCGAACGCGTGCTTCTTGTCGGCATCGGCCATGTTGGACAGTGCTTCGGGGTTGGTGAAGTAGCCGACCCAGCTCAGGATCTGGTCGGGGTGGTCGTTCTTGACCTTGTTCAACCCGTCCTTGATCGCGTCGAACCATTCGGTGTCATCGACCGTGTGCCCGTTGGGCGCGGCGAACACCGCCACCACATGGCTGGTGCGGTCCCGGCCGTACACCTCGTCGCCGACGATCGAGGCCCGGACCGACTGACTGCCTTCGTCGTAGAAACCGCTCTGGGTGACGTGGTCGCCCAGGCTCATGCCGTACACGCCGCCACCGAGGCAGAGCGCCACCATCACGCCGATTACGATGAACCGGTAGCGGTATACAGTTCGACCCCACCAGGCGAACACCTATACGCTCCTCACTACAGTCTGTTGTGACATCTTGGACCTGCGTGTCCTTGGTTCAGGCTCTCCAGTGTGTCACTCTCGCGAGTTCAGTAGCGAGCTCAATGGGCGGAACGGCTGCAACCACGCCCCCTGCTCCGGCAGCGAATCGAGGCTGATCCGCGGCAGCCGCTCCCGGAAAACACCAGGGATGTCTTCCAGGTCGACGAACTCCAAGCTCTCCGAGGCTAACGCCCAGCTGGCATGTTCGCGAAATCCGAGCACGCAGACCGCTATGCCGCGCGCGCACAGCTGTTCCAGCGGCTCCCGGAACGCCTGGCCGTCGGCGGAGGCCACCGCCAGCGCCGCCAGCCCCTGTTCGTCCCGCAGGGCGATGTGCTCGAGCATGTCGGCATCGACATCACTGTCGTCGCTCATCTTCGGTTTGGCGAAGACCGCGAAACCCACGTTGCGCAGCGCCTCCACCCACGGCCGGACGACGTCTGCGGTGCCCGGGGCGATATTGGTGAACACCGTCGCCTCGGGCTCGATCGGGGTCTGCGGGTGTTTCGCCGAGATCTCGGCGGTGCGGTTCAGCAGCCAACGGCCCAGCGCGTCGAAGCGGGGCCGCTCCAGCCCGGTCGGGCGCCGGCCCAGGATGGCGCCCAGACCCATGTCGAGGTTCGGCGCGTCCCACACCAGCAGCACCCGCCGCGGCTCGGCGGCGGTCTTTTCAGTCGCCTGGGCGTCCAGTTCGGTCGCGGTCATAGGGGCCGCTGCCAGACGAATTCGTTGATCGCACTGCCCGCGTTGCGCCCCTTGGCCTCGTATTTGGTGGTGGGGCGGTCGACCGAGATCGGCAGTTCGGAGCCGGGCAGCACCCGGCGCAGGCCCGGCTCGCCGTCACCGCATTCGGCGATCTGTTCGGCGTAGCCGGCGTGATCGGTCGCCGCGTGCAGGACTCCGCCCGGCTTGAGGCGGTCGGCGATCAGCGCCATGGTGGCCGGCTGCAGCAGCCGGCGCTTGTGGTGGCGCGCCTTGGGCCACGGATCCGGGAAGAAGACACGCACCCCGATCAGCGACGCCGGCGTGAGTAGGTGTTCCAGCACGTCGAGGCCGTCGCCGCGCAGCATCCGGATGTTGGTCAGCCGGTCGCGGTCGATCGCGGACAGCAACTGTGCCAGCCCACGGTCGTAGATCTCGACGGCGATCACGTCCAGGTCCGGCTCGGCCCGGGCCATCGCCGCCGTCGAGGTGCCGGCACCGCAGCCGATCTCCAGCACCACCGGGGCGTCGCGGCCGAACCAGCGGCGCAGGTCCAGCGGCTGGGGCCCGTCCGGCGGTCCCAGCTTCGTCTCGACGTCGCCGCCCAGCTCGGGCCAGAGCCGGTCCCACCTCTCGCGCTGGCCGGTGGACAGCGCGGAGTGCCGGTAGCGGACATGGAAGTGCCGGGCGCGGCGCGGCGTCGACGCGGCCTCGATGTCGGCCGCCGGCTCGACGTCGCGCTGCGCATGCATGCCGTCCATGGTGACCCATGAAGCCGCCGGGACCCACCTCGCGGTCCACATTGATACTCAACAGTTGCCTACTCACCTGGTGACTCGCGTGCCGGCGGCGCAGCTGACACCATGGCCTCGATGGCAGGCAGGGTCGTGGCACAGGCGCATCAGCTCTTCGCCGATGAGCTGACCGGACTGGCTGCCGACCTGTGCGATCCGCGCTTGTCGGCGATCGCCGGGAGCCTCACCGCGCCGCTGCGGGTCGCGGTGCGCGGCCGGCGCGGGGTGGGCCGGCGCAGCGTCTCCGCCGCGCTGGCCGGCGCCGGGGTCAATGTCGCCGCGCCTGCCGAGCCCTCTGGGGATGCTGACGTCGATGTCTATGTGGTCGCCGAAGTCGTCAAGCCCGAGGATCGGACCGCACTGGCCACGTCGGGCCGCCCGGTGCTGGCGGTGCTGAACAAGGTGGACGTGTCGGGTGTGGACGTGCGCGTCGCGGCGGCGCTGGGTGTGCCGTGGGTGCCGATGTCGGCGTTGTTCGCACTGGCCGGGGACCACCGGCGCCGGCTCAGCGGTGTCGATGACGTCGTCGCCCGCCTGACGGTGCTGGGCGCCGCCGTGCACCACCGGCGGATGACCGATGCGGTGACCCGGTTGCAGGCCCTGGCGGTCGGTGATGACCGGATCGACGAGTTCTTGACCCGGGATACCACGGTGACGGCCCGGATGGCCGCGGCCGAAGCGGTGATCGCAGTGCACTTCCCGACGAGTGAGCCGGCGCTGCGGCGGGCTCGTCGGTGGCACGGCTATCGCAATGCCCCGCTGGACGCCGGTGCGCGGGCCTGCGCGGCCGACATCGCCCGGGGTTCGCTACGTCTTTGGGCGGCTGGGGCGCGCGTCTCATGACCGACGATCCCGTGGCCGGGGTGGACGCGATGGTGGCGCAGATCGCTCCCGGGGTGAGTCCGCCGGCCGTGCGGCGCAGTGAGGTGGTGCTGGTAACCGGGCCGTGGCTCGCCGGGGTCAGCGCGGTGGCTTCGGTGCTGGCCGACCTGGGGGCACCACCCGATGGCGGGGGACTGCCGCAGTGGCGGGTGGTGGAAGCCACAGAACTGGGATCGGGCGAGGTACCGGCGGCGGTGGTGTTCGTGGTGTCGGCCGCGGCCGCACTGACCCAGTCGGATTGCGCACTGCTGGACGCCGCGGCCGCCCACACCGACGTGGTGATCGGTGTGGTGTCCAAGATCGACGCCCACCACCAGTGGCGGACTATGCGTGACGTGGCTCGCGAGGTCCTGTCCGAACACGCGCCGCGTTACCGCGACGTCGCCTGGGTGGGTGCCGCCGCGGCGCCCGCGCGAGGCGAGCCGTGCATCGATGACTTGGCTGCCGAGCTGACCAAGCAGCTGGGGGACAGCGATGTGCAACGGCGTAACCGGTTGCGGTCCTGGGAGTTCCAGTTGCGCACCGACGCGGACCGAATCGACCGCAACGCCCGTGCGGACGGGCGGCGGGCCCGGGTGGCGCTGCTGCAGGAGCAACGCGACCAGGTGCTGCGGCGGCGGCGGTTGTCGAAGTCGGAGCGGGTGATCGCGTTGCGCAGCCGCATCGCGACGGCCCGGGTGCAGCTCGGCTACTTCGCCCGCAAGCGCTGCGCCTCGGTGCGCGGCGAGCTCGCAGAGGACGCCGCGGGTATGACGCGTCGCCGGCTGGGCGAATTTTCCGGCTATGTCCAGGATCGGTTGTCGGAGGTCGTGACCGAGGTCGACGAGGGTGTCACCGAGCAGCTGGCCGACGTCGCCCACGAGCTCGGCCTGTCCGCCGTACCGGAGTCCGGCGGGGCACTGCCACAGGTCGAGGCCGGTGAGCCGCCGTTGAGTTCGCGGCGGCTGGAAACACAGCTGATGACCCTGGTCGGGGTGGGCTTCGGAGGGGGTGTGGCGCTGACGCTGAGCCGGTTGTTCGCCCACCTGGCCCCGGGGCTGGCCGCGGCCGGGGCGGTGGCCTGTGTGGTGATCGGGGTGGCGGTCACGGTCTGGGTGGTGCGAATCCGTGCGCTGCTGCGCGACCGGGCAGTGCTGGACCGCTGGGTGGGCGAGAGCACCGGGGCGCTGGGGTCGGCCCTGGCCGAACTGGTCGCGCTGCGGGTGGTGGCGGCCGAGACGACGCTGACCGCCGAACTGGCGGAGCGTAACGAGACCGAGGCCACTGAGGTCTCCGACCGGATCGTCGGACTGGACCGGGAACTCGCCGAACACGCCGCGGCCGCCGCTCGCGCCGGTACGGTGCGCGATCGCCAGTTGCCGATGTTGCGACGGGCGCTGGACAATGTGCGCGCTGAGCTGGGCGATTCAGCGAGGCTCGACTAAGGAGAGGCGAAGCTGGGACCGCCCCATGAGCTGGGTGAATCGGGCTCGGCGGACGCCGCGGCAACGGGCGATGGCCAGCCCGAGTTGTGATTGTTTCGATCCGTGTAGCTATTGACGGTAATCTCTTATTTAATGGCGGTATAAGAGGTGGGACGCGGCGCGGATCAGCGGCAACGACCACAAGTGACACAGGTTACACAGGAGAGCTCAATGACCTCAGCGACCATTCCAGGTCTGGACACTGCACCCACCAAGCACGCCGAGTTGCTCGCCTGGGTTCAGGAGGTCGCCGAGCTCACCCAGCCCGACCGGGTGGAGTGGTCCGACGGTTCCGAGGAGGAGTGGAACCGGCTGATGACCCAGCTGGTGGACTCCGGCGCGGCGGTCAAGCTGGACGACAAGAAGAAGCCCAACTCCTACCTGGCCGTCTCCGACCCCGCCGACGTCGCCCGCGTCGAATCGCGCACCTACATCTGTAGCCGCACCCCCGAAGGCGCCGGCCCCACCAACAACTGGATGGACCCGGACGAGATGCGGGCCACCATGACCGAGCTCTACCGGGGCTGCATGCGCGGTCGCACCATGTACGTCATTCCGTTCTGCATGGGCCCGCTCGGCGCCGAGGACCCCAAGCTCGGGATCGAGATCACCGACTCGCCCTACGTGGTGACGTCGATGAAGGTGATGACCCGGATGGGCACCGCAGCGCTGGAGAAGATCGGCACCGACGGCGCCTACGTCAAGGGCCTGCACTCGGTGGGCGCCCCGCTGGCCCCCGGCGAGAAGGACGTGCCGTGGCCGTGCAACTCCGAGAAGTACATCACCCACTTCCCCGAGACCCGCGAGATCTGGAGCTACGGTTCGGGTTACGGCGGCAACGCGCTGCTGGGCAAGAAGTGCTACGCGCTGCGGATCGCCTCGGCGATGGCCCACGACGAGGGCTGGCTGGCCGAGCACATGCTGATCCTCAAGCTGATCTCGCCGGAGAACAAGGCCTACTACGTGGCCGCGGCATTCCCGTCGGCGTGCGGCAAGACCAACCTGGCGATGATCCAGCCGACCATCCCGGGCTGGCGGGCCGAGACCCTCGGTGACGACATCGCCTGGATGCGGTTCGGCAAGGACGGCCGGCTCTACGCGGTGAACCCCGAGGCCGGTTTCTTCGGGGTGGCCCCGGGCACCAGCCGCAGCTCGAACCCGAACGCGATGATCACCGTCGAAGCCGGAAACACCATCTACACCAACGTCGCTCACACCGATGACAACGACGTGTGGTGGGAGGGCATCGACGGCGACACTCCGGCGCACCTGATCGACTGGAAGGGCAACGACTGGACGCCGGAGTCGGGAACGCCTGCGGCACACCCGAACTCGCGGTACTGCACCCCGATGTCGCAGTGCCCGATCCTGGCTCCGGAGTGGGATGACCCGCAGGGCGTGCCGATCTCGGCGATCCTGTTCGGCGCCCGCCGCAAGACCACGGTGCCGTTGGTGAGCCAGGCCCGCGACTGGCAGCACGGTGTGTTCATCGGCGCCACCATGGGCAGCGAGCAGACCGCCGCGGCCGAGGGCACCGTGGGCAAGGTGCGCCGCGACCCGATGGCGATGTTGCCGTTCATCGGCTACAACGCCGGCGACTACATGCAGCACTGGATCGACACCGGCAAGAGCGCCGACGAGTCCAAGCTGCCGAAGGTGTTCTTCGTCAACTGGTTCCGTCGCGGCGACGACGGGCGCTTCCTGTGGCCGGGCTTCGGCGAGAACAGCCGGGTGCTCAAGTGGATCGTCGAGCGCGTCGAGGGCAAGGCCGGCGGTCAGGAGACCCCGATCGGCACGGTGCCGCAGGCCTCGGACCTGGAGCTGGCCGGACTGGACGTGTCCGCCGCCGACGTGGAGCAGGCCCTGGTCGTCAATGCCGACGAGTGGCGTGCCGAGCTGCCGCTGATCGAGGAGTGGTTCGACTTCATCGGCGACAAGCTGCCGACCGGGCTGCGCGACGAGTTCGACGCACTCAAGCATCGCCTGGGCTGACCCCCGATTACGCCGAGCGTGCGCGTCTGTCCGCGACACGCCGCTGATCCGCGTGCATCTGCGCACGCTCGCGGCCGCTGCCTCGACCACTTGACAGCTGTCAAGTTTGACGGCGGTACAGTCTGCCCATGCAGATCCGCGAACATGTCGGCACAGCCAAGCCGGCGATCATCCTGCACCCGTCGGGCACCGTCATCACCTTCGATGACCTGGAGGCCCGCGCCAACCGGTTGGCGCATTTCTTCCGGCGCGCGGGCCTGGTCGAGGGCGACACCGTTGCGATCCTCATGGAGAACAACGAGCACATGCACGCCGTCATGTGGGCGGCGCGGCGCAGTGGCCTGTACTACGTGCCGATCAACACCCACCTGACCGCGGCCGAGGCCGCCTACATCATCGACAACAGCAACGCCAAAGGCGTCATCGGATCGGCGGCGCTGCGCGGTACCTGCGAAGGTCTGGCCGCGCACCTTCCCGGCGGGCTCCCCGGACTGTTGCTGATCGCCGATGGCGACTTGGAAGGTTGGCAGCGCTACCCGGAATGTGTTGCCGATCAACCCGATACGCCCATCGACGACGAGATCGAGGGCGATCTCATGCAGTACTCGTCGGGCACCACCGGGCGGCCCAAGGGGATCAAACGGGCACTGCCGCACGTACCTCCCGCCCAGGCGCCGGGGCTGATGGCGATGCTGGTCGCGGTGTGGATGACCCCCGAGTCGGTCTATCTGAGCCCCGCGCCGCTGTACCACACCGCACCGTCGGTGTGGTCCATGCAGGCACAGGCTGCCGGCATCACCACGGTGGTGCTGGAGAAGTTCGATGCCGAGGGCTGCCTCGAGGCGATACAGCGTTACCGGGTCACCCACGCCCAGTTCGTGCCCGCTCACTTCACCCGGATGCTGAAACTGCCTGAGGAGATACGGAATTCGTACGACGTATCCAGCCTGCAGCGGGTGATGCACGCCGCCGCGCCCTGTCCGGTGGAGATCAAGAAACAGATGATCGACTGGTGGGGGCCGATCGTCGACGAGTACTACGCATCCTCGGAGGCGCACGGCTCGACGCTGATCAGCGCCGAGGACTGGCTGGCCCACCCGGGCTCGGTGGGCAAGCCGATGATGGGCGCGGTGCACATCCTCGACGACGACGGCAACGAACTGCCCGCGGGCCAGCCCGGTGAGATCTACTTCGAGGGCGGCAGTTCCTTCGAGTACCTCAATGACCCTGACAAGACGGCGAATTCACGAGACAGTCGAGGCTGGGCAACAGTCGGCGACGTCGGCTACCTCGACGACGACGGGTATCTGTACCTGACCGACCGGCGGCACCACATGATCATCTCCGGCGGGGTGAACATCTACCCCCAGGAAGCCGAGAACATGTTGATCACCCATCCGAAGGTGATGGATGCGGCGGTGTTCGGCATCCCCGACGACGAGATGGGCCAGACCGTCAAGGCGGTGGTGCAGACCGTCGACCCGGCCGACTCCACCGACGCGTTCGCCGACGAACTGCTGGCCTGGCTGCGGGACCGGCTGGCGCACTACAAGTGTCCGCGCTCGATCTCCTTCGAGGCGCAGCTGCCGCGCACCGACACAGGCAAGCTCTACAAGAACGAGCTGGTGGCGAAGTACTCGGCCTGACCCGGCGAGCCTAGATCCCGCCGCGAGCCACCAGCTGCGCCGCGATCACGTTGCGCTGGATCTCGTTGGTGCCCTCGCCGACGATCATCAGCGGTGCGTCCCGGAAGTACCGTTCG
>Ga0209023_10004019_pt1 | contig 17082 bp, 14 predicted proteins | sample LakOneMetagenome_FD_187468 | JGI IMG/M metagenome (GOLD analysis project Ga0209023, IMG submission 187468) | Freshwater and sediment microbial communities from Lake Erie, Canada (SPAdes) (version 2) | ecosystem: Environmental > Aquatic > Freshwater > Lentic | place: Lake Erie, Canada... | reverse complement strand
CCCGGGCAAAAGGCCATAACCCCGCCGATCTTGCTGGTTCCCTCGATAAGTCGCACGCGCGCACCCTGGCTTGCAGCGGCATAGGCCGCGCCGAAGCCAGCAGTCCCACCGCCGATTACCAGCACATCGGTCGCTAGCGTCCTCATGGCCGTCAAGGGTGGTCTGCGCGCCTGTGGATCACCAGCAAGCCCTTGACTGTTCCCGCACACATCAGCAGCAGCACCAGTGCCAGCGGCAGTCCGGTGGCGATGGCGCCTGCTTGAAGCGAGTTGAGTCCTCCGCTGAGCAGCAGCACGACGCCAATCCCGCCGACCGCGAACAGCCAGATCATTTTCTGCCTGAGCGGTGTGTCGGTGCGCCCGCCCGAGGTCATGCAGTCGATCACCAGCGTGCCCGAATCCCAGCCGGTAACGAAGAACACCAGGATCAGCACGACCGAAGCGAACGAGGTGACTTGTGCCCAGGGCAGGCCCTTGAGCAGCACAAACAGCTGGGTTTCAAGGCTGGCACCGGTCAGGTCCTGACCATGGCCTGAAACGATCGAGGCAATGCTGGCGTCGCCAAAGATGGTCAGCCAGATGATGCCGAGCACGCTGGGGGCAATCATTGCCCCGGCGATGAACTCACGTACAGTGCGGCCCAGCGAAATCCGGGCCATGAAGCTGCCGACGAACGGCGCCCAACTGATCCACCAGGCCCAGTAGTAGACTGACCAGTCGCGGTAAAAGCCCTGATCGGTGCGCCCGATCGGGTTGGACAGCGCGGGCAGGTGCCACAGGTATTGCCCGGTATTGCGCACCATGTCCCACAGCAGCACCAGCGCCGGGCCGGTCAGCACCACGAACACCAGCAGCGCCAGAGCCATCCACATGTTGATTTCGGACAGGATCCGGATCCCGCGATCGATACCGCCACGGACCGACAGAAAGGTGATGAACGACATCACCCCGATCAGGACCAGGATCGCGAGCGGCGAGCTGGGGATGCCATAGAGGAAAGTCACCCCCGCCATCGCCTGTTGCGCGCCAAGCCCCAGCGAGGTGGCGAGGCCAAAGATCGTTGCGAAGACCGACAGCACCTCGATTGCATCGCCGGTACGGCCCCAGACCGCTTTGCCGAACAGCGGATAAAAGGCCGAACGCATCGAAAGCGGCATGCCGAAATCATAGGTGAACAGCGCCATGGCCAGGCCTGCCACTGCGAAAATCGCCCAGGGGTGCAGCGCCCAATCAAAGATCGTTGCCGCCATCGCCAGGTCGCGCGCGCCAGCTGCATTGCCCGCCGCACCGCCCAGCGGGGCCGCCGATCCTCCGGCCATCGCTGCGGTAAAGTGCGAGACTGGCTCGGACACGCCGTAGAACACCAGCCCGATTCCCATCCCTGCGCCAAACAGCATCGCGAACCATGACATCCGCGAATAGTCGGGCGTCGCGCCTTTTCCGCCCAGCCGGATCCTGCCGAGCGGTGACAGCGCAATCACAACGCAGAACAGCAGCAACAGGTTGCCCGCCGACATGAAGAACCAGTCGAACGACGTGGTTGCCCAGACGCGGATATCATTGAACACTTCGGCCGACTGGGCCGGGGCCAGCACGGAATAGACAATCACCGCCAGCGAGATCAGCGCGGTGGGGAAGAACACCAGCGGGTCAATCACCATCCCGGCAAACTTGCGGGACGATTGGCCATAGCTGCCGGTGTCAATATTCTCTGCCCAGTCGGCCATGTCCCGCTCCCCTTTTGAGCAAGGCTATACCGGCAAGGCAGGACTGGCCAGACCATCGGCCCGATTAATGTCAGGTATCAGCCGATCCGCGCCTTGGCGGCGATCAGGGTATTTTCCATCAGGCAGGCGATGGTCATCGGGCCGACTCCGCCGGGTACCGGAGTGATGGCCCCAGCGACTTTCACCGCTTCGTCAAAGTCGACGTCTCCCTTGGTCAGCACCGTGCCATCGGGCTGTTCGACCCGGCTGGTGCCGACATCGATCACCACCGCGCGTGGCTTGATCCAGGCGCCGCGAACCAGGCCGGGCTTGCCTACGGCGCTGACCAGGATATCGGCCCCGCGGCAGATGAACTGGGTGTCGCGGGTGTGGATGTGGGTCTGGGTAACGGTGGCGTTCTCTTCCAGCAGCAGCGCCGCCATCGGCTTGCCGACGATGTTCGACGCGCCGATCACCACCGCGTGGCATCCGGTCAGGTCGGGGATCACCGACTTGATGATCTTGAGGCAGCCCATCGGCGTGCAGGGGATCAGCGCGCGGCTGCCCTGGGTCAGCCGTCCGGCGTTAAGCGCGTGGAGCCCGTCAACGTCTTTGCCCGGGTCGACCGCAGCCATCACCCGCAAGGTGTTGAGCTGCGGGGGCAGGGGCAGCTGGACCAGGATCCCGTCGATGTCTTCGCGGCCATTGAGCCAGGCAACCCGGCCCAGCACGTCAGCCTCGCTGGTATCGGTCGGCAGGCGGATCGTCTCGGACTTGAAGCCGACCCGCTCGGCGGTGCGGACCTTGTTGCGAACGTAGAGATGGCTGGCCGGATCGTCGCCAACGATGATCACCGCGAGGCCAGGCTTGCGGTTCATCGTCGCGACTTCGGCGGCAACCACATCGGTCACCTCGCGGGCGAGGCGGTGCCCGTCGATTATCTCGGCTTGCATTGCTTGTCCGGTCTAGCTGATGTTCGAATCCGGGAAGCTGGCCTTCTTGGCTTCCATGAAGGCGATCAGTTTGGCGTCGATCTCAGGGTCAAGCTCGGGCGCGACGTAGTTCGCCAGCATATCCTTGTAGAGCTTCTCGGCGCGCTGTTCGGCATCGAGCTTGCCGTCTTCGACCCACTGTTCGTAGCTGTTGTTGTCGGCAATGGTCGAGCGATAGAAGGCGGTCTTGAAGTTGGCCTGCGTGTGGCTGCAGCCCAGGAAGTGCTGGCCGGGGCCCACTTCGCGCATCGCGTCGAGCGCCTGGCCGTTCTCGCTCATGTCCACGCCGTGCGCATAGATCGCCATCATCGCCGCCTGATCGCAGTCCATCACGAACTTTTCATAGCCCATCGCCAGGCCGCCCTCGAGCCAGCCGGCGGTGTGGAGCATGAAGTTGACGCCTGCCATCAGGCCCTGCTGCAGCGTATTCGCGCTTTCGTAAGCCGCCTGGGCATCGGGCACCTTCGAAGCGTTGAAACCGCCCGCGCTGCGGAACGGGACGCCAAGTCGGCGGGCCAGCGCCGCGCCAACGTTGATGATCAGTGAGGCCTCCGGCGTGCCAAAGGTCGGTGCGCCCGACTGCATCGACATCGAGGATACGAAGTTGCCATAGATTACCGGTGCGCCGGGGCGGACTAGCTGTGCCAGCGCCATTCCGCACATGCCTTCGGCCAGGCTCTGCGCGGCAACCGCGGCGACAGTCACCGGCGACATCGCGCCCGCGACGATGAACGGGCTGATCATGGTTGCCTGATTGTGCTTGGCATAGACCTTGAGCGCGCCAAGCATGGTCTCGTCGAACGTCATCGGCGAGTTGGCGTTGATCAGGTTGACGGTGACGCAGTTCTCTTCAACGAAATCATCGCCGAAGACGATCTTGGCCATCGACACCGTGTCTTCCGCCCGCGTGGGGTGCGTGACCGAGCCCATGAAGGCCTTGTCGGTGTACTTGATGTGACTGTAGACCATGTCGTAGTGACGCTTGTTGACCGGTAGATCGACCGGCTCGCAAATCGTCCCGCCCGAATGGTGCAGCGGGTCGGCCATGTAGGCCAGCTTCACGAAATTGCGGAAATCCTCGATCGTCGCATAACGGCGTCCGCCCTCGCGGCTGTAGACGAAGGGCGAGCCGTAAGCCGGAACCAGCACGGTATTGTTTCCGCCGATAACAACGTTGTTGGCCGAATTCCTGGCATGCTGGGTGAAGATTCGGGGGGCATTGTTCTTGATGATCTCGCGGCACATCCCACGCGGGAAGCGCACCCGCACCCCATCGGCAGTGGCCCCGGCAGCAACGAACAGCGCGATCGCTTCAGGATCGTCCTTGATGTCGATCCCGATCTCTTCAAGGATCGTATCGGCATTGTGCTCCAGGATCGCCAGATCGGCTTCGCCCAGGACCGAATAGGGCGGGATGTTGCGCTTGATATAGGGCTCGCGCGGGGCCAGCTCTGCGGCATTGGCGGCTCCGCGGCCACGGCGGCCTCCGGTGCGTCCTTCTCTCGACATTCGAAACCTCTCTATCTGGATCGTTCGCGCAGGCGGCTGCGGCGCCCCCGGCCGCTGGCATTGTCGCCATCGGTGCTGGGAGCGGTGGGGAACTGCATAGCAGCCACGAAGTAGTCCTGAAACTTCGGCTCGGTAGCAGTCTCAACTTTAATGACATGCTTTACCGCCTCGATGATCCGGGCCTTTTCGTCCTGGTTGTAGAGCGCCATCGCCGCGCCCATACCTGCGGCGTTGCCGACCGAGCGGATCTGCTCGGCGCTGGCGAAGGGGATGATCCCGATATCGGCGACGTACTGGCTATCCAGGTGCGTGCCAAAGGCCCCGGCAAGCAGCACTTCATCAAAGGCCGGGCATTCCAGGAAATCGACCAGCAGGTTGACCCCCGCGGCCAGCGCGGCCTTGGCCAGCTGGACTGCGCGCACATCGGTTTGCTTGACGTAAAGTGGGTATTCGGGGCGATCGAGCAGGATATATTTCCAGCTCTGGCCTTCCTGAATGAAGCGGTGCGGGGCAGCCTCGGGCTGGAACAAGCCGCCTTTGTTGACCAGCCCGGCGCTCGCAAGTTCGACCATCACTTCGAAAATGCCCGACCCGCAGATTCCGACCACGCGCTTTTCGGCGATATCGGGATCGGCGTCAGACAGCCATTCATCGCCGCCGATCACCTTGAAGCTTGGCTGAAACGTCTCGCGGTCGATCCGGACCCGTTCGATCGCGCCGGGGGTGGCACGCACCCCGGCGCTGATTTCCGCGCCTTCGAAGGCCGGGCCGGTGGGTGAGGAGCAGGCCGCGACCTTGCCATTGTGGCTCAGCACGATCTCGGCATTGGTGCCGATATCGACCAGCAGCACCGAACGGCCGGTCATCACGTCCAGCTGGCTGAGGTAAGCCCCGGTGGTATCCGCGCCGACATGCCCGCCGATCAGCGGCAGCATCGAAATCCGCGCAGTTTCGGAAATGCCGAGGTTGAACCGCCAGGCCGGGGCTTCGAACCAGTCCTTGACCGCCAGGGTGAAGGGCGCCTGGCCCAGTTCGACCGGATTGATGCCCAGGAACAGGTGATGCATGATCGGATTGCCGACCAGTACGACTTCGAGGATCTGGTTGGGTCCCAGGTCGAGCTTGGCGCGCGCATCCTCCAGCATCCCGGCGACCGCCTTGCGCACTTCCTCGGTCAGGCGCTCTTCGCCGCCCTTGTTCATCATCACGTAGGAGACCCGGCTCATCAGGTCTTCGCCGTACCGGATCTGCGGGTTCATCGCCGAGGCCTGGTGAACCAGCGCGCCGTTAGTCAGGTCATAGAGATAGAGCGCCAGGCTGGTCGAACCGATGTCGATCGCTGCGCCATAAGCGTCGAAGGGCGAGGGGGGCCAGACGTCGATGATCCATTTGTCATCGCGCACGACTGCAATCAACTCGCGCTCGTTCTGGGCCAGGATTGGCTGGAGCTTGGTCAACGGGCGATGTTCGGGTTGAGCCTCGATCCCGAATTCGCGCAGCGCCTCGACCAAGGCCTCGCCATCGCTGGGATTGTGATCGAGCTCGGGCATGGGCAGCTTGCACATGTAGAGCTTGATCGCGGGCTTGAGCTCGGTCTCGAACCCGGTTGAATCCTTGGAAATGCTGGACACCTGGTGCCGCGCATCGCCCGGCACCTCGACCACCACATCGCCCAGAACCTGCGCGCGGCAGGCGAGACGCCGCCCGGGCTTCAGATCGCCGCGCTTGGCTGCGCGCTCTTCGCTGTCGGTCCAGCCCGAAAGATTGCCATCTTCCGATTTGACCCCGAACTTGGGGTAATCGCCGGGCTGGAACTCGATCTGGCAGCGCCGGCACAGGCCCTTGCCGCCGCAGATCGACAGGATATCGACCCCGCTGGCCAGCGCGACGTCATAGACGCTTTGCCCATCCTTGGCTGTGGTACGGATCCCCGAGGGGGTGAAGATAACCTTGTGCTCGCTCACGCTCAAAAACCGCCTGTTGGTGTGCCGGTGAACTGGGGCAGTCCATCGGGTATCGCGTAGTAATCGCCCTTTTCGCCGACAAAGGCGTGACCCACTGCGGTTATGCCGTGGGTGTGCTCAAGGCTGCCGGCTAGCACGCTCATCGTGGTTGATCCGGGTTGCCGCCAGAACAGCGGACTGGCGCAGCGGGTGCAGCGGCCCAGCTGCGAAGTCCCCGAATGCGCCGACCAACTGATCTCACCGGAAATATCGAGCCGTTCATGCTCGGTTCGGCAAGCGGCGAGGTAGTGGCCAGTGACCTTGCGGCACTGTTCGCAGTGGCAGAACCATATGTCGCGCAGGCCCTGGGCGCGGTACGAGGCCGCGCCGCACAGGCACTGCCCGCCATGGCCCGCCGCATCAGCCACGCCGGCGGCGGCCTTCGCGTCCACCACGGCCACCGCGGCCTTCGCCTTCGGGGCTCGGTTCGCGGAACATCTTGATCCAGTTGGCGCAATTGGGATCGACGCCGTTGAGGATGTCGGCGGCCTTGATCGCGGCGACCGTGCCTTCGTGGCAGGGGTTGAGGATCGCGCTGGTCATGCCCGCGCCGGCTGCCATCGGCAGGAAGCTGTTGCCGATCGCATGGCGATTGGGGAGACCAAAGGCGATGTTCGAGGCACCGCAAGTGGTGTTGACGCCTAGTTCCTCGCGCAGGCGGCGGACCAGGCGGAACACGTCGCGCCCGGCGTTGTTGATCGCGCCGATCGGCATGACCAGCGGATCGACTACTACGTCTTCGGGCTTGATTCCGTGATCTTGCGCACGATTTACGATCAGCTTGGCGATCCGGAAGCGCTCGTCGATGTCTTCGGAAATGCCGGTATCATCGTTGGAGATCGCGACCACGGCGGCGTCATACTTCTTCACCAGCGGCAGGACGCGCTCCATCACTTCTTCTTCGGCGGTGGTAGAGTTGACCAGCGCGCGCCCCTGATAGACCGAAAGCCCGGCTTCAAGCGCTTCGATGATCGAGCTGTCGATGCACAGCGGGACGTCGGTGACCGACTGGACCAGTTGGATCACTTCGGCCAGGATTCGGGGCTCGTCGGCCAGCGGGATGCCGGCATTGACGTCAAGCATCTGCGCGCCGGCTTCAACCTGGGCGAGGGCATCGGCGACCACGCGGTCGTAGTTGCCTTCTTTCATCTCGGCGGCGAGCAGCTTGCGGCCCGTCGGGTTGATCCGTTCGCCGATCATCACGAAGGGCTGGTCGAAGCCGATGATGACTTCCTTGGAGGCGGAACGAAGAACGGTTCTGGACATCGGGTTTCCCTCAGACTGAAGCTTGTTGCTTGATATGGGTAAGGTGAGTGGGGGCCCAGGGCTTGCGCCCCTGCAGCACACCGGACTGGGTGACGATCCCGCCGACCCATTCCTCCTGCTTGTAGGCCATCAGGTGAATGCCGCTGATTCCTTGGATTTCAGCCAGTTGTTGCATCAGCTCGACCGCGATCTTGCGGCCCTCGGCCTTGGGCTTTTCGGCCTGTTCGAGGCGGCGGATCACTTCATCAGGGATATGCACCCCGGGGATCGCGCCCTTGAGCCACTTGGCGGTCTTGGCCGAGGCGAGGACGCCCACGCCCATCAGTACGTAGCAGTCCTGTGTCAGGCCCAGATCGCGGGCGCGCGCCATGAAGTCTTTCGCCATCGCCACGTCGAAACAGTATTGCGACTGCACAAACTGCGCGCCGGCAGCGACTTTCTTGGCGAACTGGTCAACCCGCGCGGCGTGGGGAGGGGCGAAAGGATTGATCGAAGCACCCAGAAACAGCCGCGGTGGCAGGTCGAGCTGGCGGCCCGAGAGGAACCGGCTTTCATCGCGCAGGATGCGTACCGTCTGAAGCAGCGAGACGGAGTCGAAATCGAACACCGGTTTGGCTTCGGGATGATCGCCCACCGAAACGTCGTCGCCCGAAAGGCAGAGCACCGAGCAAACCCCCAGCGCCGATGCGCCGAGCAGGTCGCCCTGGATCGCGATCCGATTGCGGTCACGGCACGAGACCTGGATGATCGGCGAATAGCCCTCACGAGTAAGGACCGCGCAGACCGCCAGGCTCGACATGTGGCAGTTGGCGCCCGAACCGTCGGTGGCGTTAATCGCATCAACATAGCCGTCGAAATCGGCCGCGCGGCGCAGCACTTCCTCGGGATCGGCCGAATCCGGCGGAGCAATCTCGGTCGAGACCGCGAAGTGCCCGGCCCGCAGCACACGTTCGAACCGGCCGTGCGAGACATGGCCTGGCAGCATTGGCAAGGGATCACCCGGGTTGAGCCCTTCGGCGTCGATCGTCGCGCGGTCAGTCATCGCGGGCCAGCTTGAGCCAGGAGCTCTTGCCCTTGAGCCGGTGATCGACCGCGAAGTTCGCTTGCTTGATCGCATCGCCGCCCTGCATTCGCGAGGCGCCATCCCAGGCCGCGACCCAGACGCAGCGCATCTCGGGTTTGACTTCGCAATGCCCGTTCTCACGCACGCCGCCGCAGGGGCCGTTGCGGATCGTCTTGGGGCAATTCATCGGGCAGGACATGCCGGTCTTGGAGAGCGCGCAATCGCCGCACATCTTGCAATCGAAGAAGAAGCCTTTGGCCGCGGCCTCAACCGCGGTGATCGGCCTATCCAGCTTCGTCCCGAAGACCTTCACGGTCCCCCGCAGCAGTTTGACCACCAGCGGGTTGAAGGTGTTGTAAAGCCATTCCATCTGGCGCGAGCGGCGCACCGACCACAGCCGCACGCTATACATCGGCCGCTTCCCTGATCGCTTCGGTCAGATCGCCATAGCCGACCTTGCGATAAACGTATCGGAGGTCGAGCCGCTTGGCGGCCTCCTGCGCCTTGGCCTGTAACTCCGGTGAATCGGTTTGTGCCAAATAGACGAGGTCGCGGTAGTTGCCGAAATAGGTCTTGAGCATCTCGGGCCGGGTATCAAGGCCGAGGCCTTCCCACACAATCCGGTCGAAATGGCGGACGAGGAAATCGGTCATGAAATAGCTGCCGATCTCGGCCTCGGAGATCTCGTTGAAACGCGGCGTCGTGGCGAAAAATTCATAGCAATGCGCGTGCGGTAGCCGCTTGGCTTCGTGCCGTGCCAGCACCTTGTCGATTGCGCCGCCGGTGCCGCAATCGCCATAGCCGATGAGCACTCGCGAATACTTGTGGCGATGCTCTGACAGGTAGGAATCCAGCCGCGGCGCGATCTGGCCCGGGCGATTGTGTAATTCGGCGGGCAGGCACTGCAGCACCATGGCATCGTCGGTGACGCCAAGCTGCTCGCGCAGGGCAATGATCTCATTGGCGAGCGCGCCGCAGGCCAGCACCAGTACTGGCCCTGCGGGGTTGGCGCTGGTGGTGACCAGCAATTCCGGTGCAACGGCTTGAGCTTCCTGCGGCCGTGCACGGCGGCCCAGCCGTGCCTGGCGGCCGCCGCTCCGGCGTCCAGCAGAGTCGGACATCAGAGCCTGTCCCGGTTAGGTTGATACGCCGTCATCGCCCAGGGAGGTCCGCTGGCGAGGAGCGAGGTGCTGCACGGGCTGGTTGCCCGTGCAAGCCGCGCGACGCGGCCAGCGGACCTCCCTGGGCGACCCCAAAGGGGCGGGTCAATTTTGGCCCATCGCAGCGTCCTTCGTCGGTCACTATGCAATGGCATGGCTCCCTCCTCACTCCTCGCGCTGGGCCAAAATTGGCTCCGTGCCGGCGCATCCACCTAACCGGGACAGGCTCTAGCGGTTCTTGCCGACCAGCGCCTTGGCCAGTTCGGCGCTGACTGCGGCATCGCGGCCATAGCTTGTGGCATTGATCGCGTCGGCAAATTCCTGGTTGAGCGGCGCACCGCCGACCATCACCGGCAGGTTTTTGAGGATCCCGCGCTTGTCGAGCTCTTCGATCACCACGCCCATGTACGGCATGGTGGTGGTGAGCAGCGCCGACATGCCCAGGATCGTAGGATTGTGCTTGTCGATCGCGGCGAGATAGTTGTCGACCGGGTTGTTGATCCCCAGGTCAACCACTTCGAACCCGGCACCTTCCAGCATCATGCCAACCAGGTTCTTGCCGATGTCGTGAATGTCGCCCTTGACCGTGCCGATCACGTATGTGCCCAGGCTGCTCTTGTTGTCGCTGGCGGTCAGGATCGGGCGGACCAGTTCCATCCCGGCCTTCATCGCGCCGGCGCATTGCAGCACTTCGGGGACGAACAGGATGCCATCACGAAAATCGATCCCGACGATCCGCATGCCTTCAACCAGCGCTTCGGTCAGCACGTCGTTGGCGTCCCAGCCGCGTTCGAGCAGGATCTGGGTGCCTTCGTGAACCTCATCGGCCATGCCGTCGTAAAGGTCGTCCTTCATCTGCTCGACCAGGTCGGCATCGTTCAGGTCGCGCAGGATGATTTCTTCGCCGTCAGACATGCAGGGCACCCCTCATTTTATCAGGCCTCTGCAGAGGCCAAGCTAGCTCCGGCACCATGCGCTAGCTAGGCCCCGCCGCATTTTCCAAAAGCGACATTTTCTTGCACTTTTACGACATGAGTAATAGGCATTCGTCATGTCTGAGCCGACATATCCAACCCGCTCTCGCTGGCCGCGCAGTTTTGGCTTCGTGCTGGTGCCCGAATTCTCGATGATGCCGTTTACCGCGGCGATAGAGCCGCTGCGAGTCGCCAACCGGATGTACGGCCGCGAAATCTATCGCTGGTCCACTTTGAGTGCAGACGGAAAGCCGGTTACCGCCAGCAATGGCGCGGCGGTTCAGGTCGACGCTGCCATGGCGGAATGTCCTCCGGTCGATGCCATGGTGGTCTGCGCCGGGGTCAACGCCTACGATCATCTTGACCCAGCCATGTCCGCGCAGTTGCGCCGTCTGTCGCGTCAGGACTGTCTGGTGGGCAGTGTCTGTTCGGGTAGCATCGTCCTGGCCGATGCCGGATTGCTCGACGGCCGGCGTTGCACGGGGCACTGGGAAGATCTTGAAACCCTGGCGGAAAATTATCCCACGCTGGATGTGACCAAAAGCATCTTCGAGATCGATGGCAGCCGCTTCACCTGTTCGGGCGGAACTGCCCCGCTTGACCTGATGATCCATTTCATCGCGCAGGATTTCGGTCGTGAACTGGCCGCGCGGGTGGCAGACCAGATGCTCCACCATTCGTCTCGCAAGCCGGCCGAGCCGCAGCGGCTCGATCTTTCCGAACGCACTGGAGTGCGCAACCCGCGCGTGCTCGATGTGATCGCGGCGATGGAAGCCAATCTCGAAAGCCCGTTGCCGCTTGCCGAGCTGGCCTGCCTGGCAGGCCTGTCGCTGCGCCAGCTGGAGCGGCTGTTCGCGGCCGAACTGGGGATGCGGCCGGGGCTCTACTATCGCCACCTCAGGCTCAAGCGCGCGCGGCACCTGGTGCTGCAAACCGGCATGTCGATGATGCAAGTCGCTGTGGCGACAGGTTTCTCCTCGGCCACGCATTTCGCCAAGGCCTATGGGGCGATGTACGGCGTCGCGCCCAGCAAAGACCGCGAGGACCGGAGAGCGTTGGCCGCCGCCAATTGACTTGCGAGTTGGGCCAATAGGACGCAAGTTCGGCCCCGGACAGACTGGGCAGGATGGAGCATATGACCGGAAAAGCACGTCGATTGACTCACATGGCGACTGCTTTGGCACTCGTGCTTGGCTCTGTCCCTCTACAAGCTGCGCCCAACCCGGCCACCGCCGAAGCCTTGCGGCTGGTCGATGCCTGGGCTGATGCGGCGCAAAGTTATGGCCGCTGGCCGGCGTTGTCGATTGCGATTGGCGAGGGCAAGGAACTGGTCTGGTCGAGCGGTTACGGCTACATCGATGCCGCCCGCAGAGTGCCAGCCGATGGCAAGACGATCTATTCGATCTGCTCGATCTCCAAACTGTTTACCTCGGTTGCGGTGATGCAGCAGTGGGAGGCCGGCAAGCTGCGGCTGGACGAGCCGATCACGACCTATCTGCCCTGGGCCAAGCTGCAGCCCGACGGGCGGGATTCGGTCCCGATCACGCTGCGCGCCTTGATGACCCATTCGGCCGGCGTGCCGCGCGATGGCCGCACGTCCTATTGGACCGGGCCTGACTTTCCGTTCCCCGACCAGGCCGAGCTTGAGGCCGATTTCGCCAGTGCCAAACCGCTTTACCCGGTGGGTCGCTACTACCAGTACAGCAATATCGGGCTGACCCTGGCGGGCGACGCCGCCGCGGCTGCATCAGGCCAGCCCTACAAGCAACTGGTCGAGAGCCGGGTCCTGGCCCCGCTGGGGCTGAGCGATACGCACCCCTATCTGCCCTATGATCAGCTCGGCAAGCGCATGGCCGTGGCCTGGGGGCCGCTTGATCGCGACGGAAATCGCAAGCTGCTCAACACTTTCGATGCCAAGGCGATCACTCCGGCTGCGGGTTTCACGAGCACGGCTGAGGATCTGGTCAAGTTCGGGCTGTGGCAGATTAATCTGCTCAAGCAGGAAGCAGTGCCCGCTACGCCCGGCGTGCTGCGGCCCAGCACCTTGCGCGAAATGCAGCGGGTGCAATTCAGCGATCCGGTCCGTGACGGCAGTTGGGGATTGGGCTTTGTCGTCGAGCGCAACGGCGACAAGACCTATGTTGGTCACGATGGAAGCTGCCCGGGCTACAATACGGTAGTGCTGGTTCGGCCGGACAGCGATACCGTGGTGGCCGCGATGACCACCGACAATCGGGTCATCTGGAACGAAGGGGTAGAGATTCACGAGCTGCTCGACGCCCGCCGCGATCACAGCTTCAAGGGCGCTGCGCCGGTCAAGGTGCCGCTGGAGGACTATGCCGGGCGCTATATGGACAACGTCTGGAGCAACGAGCAAATCATCCTGCCATGGAATGGCGGGCTGGTGATGCTAGACCTGCCCAGCAGCAACCCGTCGGAAAACCTGAAGTTCCTCAAGCCGCTGGGCGCAGACCGTTTTCGGGTCATGGCCCGGGACGGCAGCGAAATGCACGTGATCACGTTCCGGCGCGATGCTGCGGGCAAAGTGCTGGACTATGAAGAGCACTTCACCCGGACCACGCGGGTGAGTGGACCTGCGGCCGAGGAACGGCGGAAGGCAGGTTAAGACCGTTTTGACGTCTCTAAAAAATTCCGTTCGTCCTGAGGAACCCGGAGGGCTGAGCTTGTCGAAGACCGTAGGGTGTCTCGAAGGACCCTAGCATGCGCACGCGGTGCTTCGAGACGGGGCCTTCGACAAGCTCAGTCCCCTCCTCAGCACGAACGGAATTTGTTATCGCGAGGATTCTCTAATCCAGCCGATCCACCGCCGCCCGCGCGATCGGCACCAGGCCACTGCGATCGCTCGCCAGGATCGCGGCCTTCATCCGCGGGTCCCAGAAGTCCTTGAGGTGCTGGTAGGTCAGTTCGGTTGCCTGCGTCTCGCCCTGTGGGGCAAGGTTGCGGGCGATCTGGTTGGCCATGTAGGTCAGGCGTTCGATATCCATCGCCTTACTCCGCCGGAACGCGCGCCACGCGGCGGCTCTTTTCGGACCAGCTGGCATAGCTTTCCTGCCATTCGCTTGGGCCGTTGCTGGGCAGTACCTGGACCGCGGTGACCTTGTATTCGGGACAATTGGTGGCCCAGTCCGAATAGTCGGTGGTCACCACGTTGGCTTGCGTCGCGGGGTGGTGGAAGGTGGTGTAGACCACACCGGGCGCAACCCGGTCAGTCACGTCGGCCCGCAAGGTGGTTTCGCCGGTACGGCTGGCGAGGCGTACCCAGTCCCCGTCCTTGACCCCGCGGTTTTCGGCATCGAGCGGATGGATTTCGAGCACGTCTTCCTCATGCCAGACGTTGTTCTGCGTCCGCCGGGTCTGCGCACCGACATTGTACTGGCTGAGCACGCGGCCCGTAGTTAGCAGCAACGGGTAGCGCGGCCCGGTCTTCTCGTCGGTCGGAACATAGTCGGTGACGATGAACTTGCCTTTGCCGCGAACGAATCCGTCCACGTGCATGATCGGGCTGCCATCGGGATTGGCCGCGTTGACCGGCCATTGCAGCGAGCCTTCGGCTTCAAGCCGGGCGAAGTTAACCCCGGTGAAAGTCGGGGTCAGCCGGGCGATCTCGTCCATGATCTCGCTGGGGTGGGCATAGTTCCAGCCGAGGCCCATCGCCTTGGCCAGTTCCTGCGTCACTTCCCAGTCGGCATAGCCATTCGCGGGTTCCATCACTTTGCGGACCAGCTGAATCCGGCGCTCGGCATTGGTGAAAGTGCCGTCCTTTTCGAGGAAGGTCGAGCCCGGCAGGAACACGTGCGCGTAGTTGGCGGTTTCGTTGAGGAACAGGTCATGGACGATCACCAGTTCCATCGCCTTGAGGCCCGCGGCCACGTGATGCGTGTTGGGATCGCTCTGCAGGATGTCTTCACCCTGGACGTAGAGCGCCCGAAAGCTGCCATCGAGCGCGGCGTCGAGCATGTTGGGGATGCGCAGGCCCGGCTCGGGATCGAGATCGACCCCCCAATCGGCCTCAAACTGTTCGCGCACTGCCGATCCCGAGATGTGGCGATAGCCCGGCAATTCATGCGGGAAGCTGCCCATGTCGCAGGCACCCTGGACGTTGTTCTGCCCGCGCAAGGGGTTCACGCCCACACCGCGCCTGCCGATATTGCCGGTGACCATCGCCAGATTGGCGATGCTCATCACGGTCGAGCTGCCCTGGCTGTGCTCGGTGACGCCGAGCCCATAATAGATCGCGCCGTTACCACCCGTTGCGAACAGTCGCGCGGCGGCGCGCAGTTCTGCAGCAGGAACGCGGGTGACGGGCTCAAGCGTCTCGGGGCTGTGGCGCTCTTCGGAAACGAACCGGGCCCAGTCATTGTATTCGTCAATCTCGCAGCGTTCCCGGATGAACGCGTCGGCGGCCAGGCCTTCGGTGACGATGACATGTGCCATCGCGGTCATCACCGCGACATTGGTGCCGGGCTGTAGCGCCAGGTGGTGGGCAGCCTCGATATGCGGACTGCGGACGATGTCGGTGCGGCGTGGGTCGATCACGATCAGCTTGGCACCCTGACGCAGACGGCGCTTCAGGCGACTGGCGAAGACCGGGTGGCCATCGGTGGGGTTGGCCCCGATGATCATCACCACGTCGGCGTCCATCACCGAGTCAAAGTCCTGCGTCCCAGCGCTAGTGCCGAAGGTCTTCGACAGGCCGTAACCGGTGGGCGAGTGGCAGACGCGCGCGCAAGTATCGACATTGTTGGAACCAAATCCGGCGCGGACCAGCTTCTGGACCAGGAAGGTCTCTTCATTGGTGCAGCGGCTTGAGGTGATCCCGCCGAGCGCGCGCGGACCGTGCTGGGCCTTGATCGCGTTGAGCTTGGTTGCGGTGTAGCTCAGCGCCTCTTCCCAGCTGACTTCGCTCCAGGGATCATCGACGCTGGCGCGGATCATCGGCTTGAGGATCCGGTCCTGGTGGTTGGCATAGCCCCAGGCGAAGCGGCCCTTGACGCAGCTGTGACCGCGGTTGGCCTTGCCATCTTTCCACGGCACCATGCGGACGAGTTGCTCGCCCTTCATTTCGGCGCGGAACGTGCAGCCGACGCCGCAATAGGCGCAAGTGGTGATGACCGAGCGTTCGGGCTTGCCGATCTCCTTGACGCTCTTTTCCATCAGCGCCGAAGTCGGGCAGGCCTGGACGCAGGCGCCGCAGCTGACGCAATCGGACGAGAGGAAGGTGTCTTCGGCCTGTCCGGCGCGGACCTTGCTTTCGAACCCGCGTCCCTCGATGGTCAGCGCGAGCGTTCCCTGCACTTCGTCACAGGCGCGCACGCAGCGCGAGCAGGCGATGCATTTGTCGGGCTCGAACGCGAAATAGGGGTTCGACACGTCGTCGGCCTGACCCATGTGGTTGGCGCCGTCATAGCCATAGCGGACATCGCGCAAACCCACTTCGGCGGCGGTGTCCTGCAGTTCACAATCGTTGTTGGCGCTGCATGTCAGGCAATCGAGCGGGTGGTCGGAGATGTAGAGCTCCATCACCGACTTGCGGATGCGCGCGAGCTTTTCGGTCTGGGTGTGGACCACCATGCCCGGCATGACCGGAGTGGTGCAGCTGGCCGGGGTGCCGCGCGCACCCTCGATCTCGACCAGGCACATCCGGCACGATCCGAAGGCCTTGACGCTGTCGGTCGCACAGAGGCTGGGGATCGAGCCCCCGCATTCACCGGCCGCGCGCATCACGCTGGTGCCCGCCGGAACGGTCACTTCGCGCCCGTCGATGGTCAGCGTGACTTGTTGCTCCGAGAGGACCTCGGGCGTGCCAAAATCGGCCTGCCGTTCATAGCCCATGATGCTTCTCCGCTTCCGCCAGGTCTGCTGGCGTGTTGATGTTGATGCTGGTCTTGCCAGAATGGACTTCGCGCGCGCCGATCGCTTCGGCAAAGGCGCGCATCGAATGGCGGCCATCGCCGCGCAGGATTGTTTCAATCGCCTTGATCGCAGTGATCGGCCAAAGCCCGACGACTGGCTGATCGGACAGATAGACCGGTGCCGGGGAAAGCAGGCTGGGCAGGCTTTCCGGCAGGTCGATCGAGTCGACCCCGCAGGTCAGCACCGCCGCATAGCCCTCGTCGCGGGCATCATGCAGCGCAGCGGCAATTCCGCCCAGCGGGCCCATGCCGGCACGCGGCCAATCGGGCAGGGTCGGGGCAGGGGCCTGTTCGCGGCCGACTACTACAACTTTCTCGCACCAGCCTGACAGCATATCGACCGCGCGCGCGATTAGTGTCTCGCCGTTGAGCAAGGCCAACGCCTTGTCGCTGCCGAAGCGGCTCGACTGTCCGCCCGCCAGGACGCAGCCCAAGATCACAACGTAATTCCTCCCCGAAACGGGGAGGGGGACCAGC
>Ga0209023_10004018_pt1 | contig 17082 bp, 16 predicted proteins | sample LakOneMetagenome_FD_187468 | JGI IMG/M metagenome (GOLD analysis project Ga0209023, IMG submission 187468) | Freshwater and sediment microbial communities from Lake Erie, Canada (SPAdes) (version 2) | ecosystem: Environmental > Aquatic > Freshwater > Lentic | place: Lake Erie, Canada... | reverse complement strand
GGCTAAGGGTTGGTCGTTGTTCGTTGATCGCGGGGTAGGTCGGGGGCGGGGTCGGTTTCCTTGAGAATCGCGCGGTGAGCGCCAAGCGCCACTGCCACCTCCACGCCCCCCATCTCTTCACCCCTCTTTTCACCTATAAAAGCCTCACCGTGAACCCTGCCGAACTTCAGGACTACCTGCACCAGCACATTCCCTTGTCCCGCGCCATGGAGGTGGCGGTGCTCGATGCATCGCCCCGCCACGTGGTGCTGACCGCGCCGCTGGGCCCCAACATCAATCACCGCGACACCGTGTTTGGCGGGAGCGCCTCGGCCGTGGCCATCTTGGCCGCGTGGTCGATGCTGCACCTGTGTTTGTCCGCCGAAGGGCTTGGCAGCCGCCTGGTGATTCAGCGCAACACGATGGACTATGTCGCGCCGATGGACGGCAGCTTCACGGCCGTGGCGCACGCACCGGCGCCGCAGGTGTGGCAACCCTTTACCCGCATGCTGCAGCGCAAGGGGCTGGCGCGCATCGTGCAAACATCTGCGCTGCACTACCAGGGTGAGTTGGCCGGCCAGCTACAAGGCGAGTTCGTGGCCTTTGGGTCGGGGTATGTGTCGAAGGCGTGAGTGAGGGGCTGGCACAGGGGGGCGCCGCCGCAACGGACATGCCGCGGCAAGCCAGGCTGCGTTCAGCCATCGGTGAAAGTGGCATCGAAAAAGCTGGTTGATCGGGGCATGCTGCAGCGTCGGCCGGGCGTACCCTTTGCACAATGCGAAGCGGTGCACGGTGGAGGACGGCTTTCACGGCACCCAGCTTGTCGCCACACAGGAGTTCACGGCGATGTCACCACTCATTTCAGGCCTGGCGTCCGTAGCGTCAATGCTTTTCAACGCAGCCTCGGGTGCGTCATCCAAGGCCGCGGTTGCGCGCCGAAGCAGCGGCGATGACGCACCGGCGCAACCGTCTGCCGTGGTCACGCTCAGCCCCCAGGCCGAGGCGCTGGCAGGCTTTGCCGGCAAGGGCATTCTGGTGTCGCAGGGCAAGCTCGACGGCGCACTGGGCGCCATTCAGCGCGGTACCGGGCAGGGTGTGGGTGGCGGCTCGGCCACCACGGCAGGCTCGGTCTCCACGCAGGACTTTCAGGAGCTGCTGACCCGCTTTGGTGCCGACGATGCACAAAAGCAGCAGATCACGGCGGGGTTTGACACCAACAACGACGGCAGCATCTCGCACGACGAATTTTTGAAGGGCCTGGCCAGCACGTCGGCCAAGAAACCCGGCACCGACTTCTCGCAGGCGGTGCTTCAGCTGATGGACCGCGGTGGCAACCAGGACGGGGTGGTGCACCAGAACGAATTCGCAGCCTTCACCACGGCGTTTGCCCATGCGGAGAAGCGGGTGGGCACTGTGTAGCAGGCCCTATGCACTGCGGGGACGGCAGAGCGGGGGGCGCAGGTGCGCACCATGCAGCCACAGCGCAAAAAGCAAAGCGGCCCGAGGGCCGCTTGCTTTTGGGGGTGCTGACGCTGCGGTCAATGGGGCGTTGCCGCCCGCATCACTTCAGCGCCTGGGCGTCATATCCGGCCCATGAGCAGCAGGATCACCAGGATCAAGACCACCAGGCCGATACCGCCGCTGGGCCCATAGCCCCACGAGCGGCTGTGGCCCCAGGTTGGCAATGCGCCAACGAGGATGAGGATCAGGACAATCAGCAGAATCAGCGAGAGCGACATGGCAGTTCCTTGTTATGGGTTACGGTGACTGCATTGTTGGGCCCGCCCCCCAGGGGCGCCCGCAGGTGCTGGGCCTGCCGACAGGTCAGCCATTTCCGACAGGGAGTGTGGGATTGCCGGGGGCGGAGGGGGGCGGCGCAGGTCTTCTGCACCTGCGGTGGCACGGTGCGCGTGCGGCGGCACGGTGAACTTGAATACGTGAATACGTGAATGCGAGCCGCGGCGGCAGTCCGCTACGACAGCCTTCGCAGCGGCACGCTGATCTTGAAGACGCACCCTTTGCCCGGCAAGTCTTTCACGGTCAGGCGCCCGCGGTCGGCCTCGACGCTGCGCCTTGCGATGGACAGCCCCAGTCCCAGGCCCCGCTTGTCGTCAAAGCCTTGCTGAAAAGGCTCGAACATCGTGTCGGCGCTACCCGCGGGGAGCCCGCCGCAGCAGTCTTCCACCTCGATGACGATGCAATCCACAGACGTGTGGGCATGCAGGGTCACCTCCGTGCCAGGCCGGGTGAACTTGAAGGCGTTCTGCAGCAGGTTGCCAAGCGCCGCCAGCAGCAGTTCGCGATTGCCTTCGATCGCGAGTTGGGCGTCCACCTCCACGATGCGCAGGGTGCAGCCCGTGTCGGCGGCATAGAGTTCGGCCACCCGGCCTGCATCCGCCAGAAAGATGGCCAGCGAGAACTCGCGCATGTGCAGCGGTGCCATCGCTGCATCGCGGACCGCCGCCAGGGAATGGTGGATCAGCCCTTCCATGGAGACCAGGCTGCGTTTGAGCACCGCACCGGTCGACCCACCAACCGGCAGCCTGCCCGACTCCAGGGCCGCGAACGCCAGTTTGGCGACATGCAGGTGGTTGCGCAGCTCGTGTGCCAAAAAGCCCAGCCGCTCGTTCTCCTCCTCGGCCTGCCGTCTGGCCACCTCGGCGTCGCGCTGGGCGGCAAATTCAGTCACCGCGTCGGCAATGGCGTTGTCCAGGCAGCGGTTCAGTGTGCGGAACTGTTCGACCGAGAAAGGCGCATCGCGCTCGACGGCCAGGTCGGTGATGGCCTGGCACAAATCGCCGTAGTCATGCACCACCTGGTCCACGGTGTAGCCGAGCCCCAGCAGCTCGCCGCCATGCACGGTCGCCGACACACCCATCTCCGACAGCGCCGACGCGTACCCTCCGGAGGGCCCTGAAATCTGCATGCCGCCGACCATGTCGCCATGGCCCTCGGCCTCCAGCGTGCGCGTCAGCTGGTCGAGAAACATCGGGACGCCGTGTGATAGTTGGTCACTGGTGGCACCGCGCAAGGGCCGCATGGCGACCTTGTCTTTGCACCGTTGAATGAGCTCGTCGCGGTTGTTCAGGAGGAAGCTGCGCATGGCGATAGCCTGGGCGGGCTGCGGCGTGGCGCCGGTCGCAGCGGGGTGGTGGCGGAATCGTCTCGCGTCGCCTCAGTAGCAGCACAGTATGCGCCCATGGCAAGTACGGGTCATTTCCTTACACCCTGGTGCGTGCGTGGCATGCTGCCGCGGCCCACTGCGCCTTTGTCGGACGCTGACCTTGCACGTTTTCGCCGGGCCTGGCTATTACGATGTTTGCTATAAAATATGTAGCTAATGGCGCTTGCCAGTCAAGCGGTAGTGGTCATTTTGGCTTGAATTGCTCTACCCCTCAGGGCGATTAAAAAGACCAAAAGACGAATGGACGAAAAGAAAAACCGACCCCAGGGCCGGTTTTTCGTGTGTCGTCATTTTTCGACAATGCCGCTGTCAGTGCGCTCCACCTGCATCGGCCGCGCCGGCGCCCGCGGCCCGTGGCGGCCGCTTGGTCAGCCAGATCAGCCCGATGAGCAGCAGGAACAAAAACGCCGACCCCAGGAAGATGTCGTTGGCAGCCCGCGTGAAGGCCTGCTGGTCGATGAGCCGGTTGATCTGCGCCAGCGCCTGCATCTGCGTGAGGCCCGATGCGGTCAGGTTGTCCAGCGTCTGCCCGAACACCCCCTGGCCCTGCACCAGCCCTTCGGTCAGGTGGGCGTGGTGCATGGCGGCGCGGCTCTCCCACAGCGTGGTGGCGATCGACGTGCCCATGGCCCCGGCGGTGATCCGCACGAAGTTGGACAGGCCTGCGGCGGCCGGTATGCGCTCGGGCGGGATGCCCGCCAAGGTCAGCGTGGTCAACGGGATGAAGAAGAACGCCATGGCCGCGCCTTGCAGCAGGGTAGGGATCAGGATGTGGATGAAGTCCGTCTGAACCGTGAACTGCGAGCGCATCCACAGCACCGTGCTGAACACGATGAACGCCCCCGTGGCCATGCGGCGCGGGTCCCACTGGCCCACCTTCTTGCCCACCAGCGGGGTGAGCAAGATGGCGAACACGCCCACCGGCGCCAGCGCCATGCCGGCCGAGGTGGCGGTGTAGCCCATCCACTGCTGCAGCCACAGCGGCAGCAGCACCACGTTGCCGAAGAAGAGGGCATACGCCACCGACAGCGCCAGCGCGCCGAAGGTGAAGTTGCGGCCCTTGAAGAGCTTCAAGTCCACCACCGGGTGCTTCTCGGTCAGCTCCCACACCAGAAACACCGCAAACGCCACCACGGCCACCACGGCCATCATGACGATCTCGCCGGAGGCGAACCAGTCGAGCTCCTTGCCCTTGTCGAGCATGAGCTGCAGCGCACCGACCCACAGCACCAGCAGACTCAGCCCCACCGTGTCGATGGGCAGCTTGCGGATGGGTGTCTCGCGCTTGCGGTAGATGCCCCAGGTGAGCAGCCCGGCCAGCAGGCCCACGGGCACGTTGATGTAGAAGATCCAGGGCCAGGAGATGTTGTCCGTGATCCACCCGCCGAGCAGCGGCCCCACCACGGGCGCGACCAGCGTGGTCACCCCCCACAAGGCAAGGGCGGTGCCCGCCAGGGCCTTGGGGTAGCTGGCCAGCAGCAGTGTCTGGCTGAGCGGAATCATCGGCCCGGCCACCAGGCCTTGCAGCACGCGGAAGAACACCAGCATCTCCAGCGACGAGGCAAATCCGCACAGCCAGGATGTGAGCACGAACAGCAGCACGCTCATGGTGAACAGGCGCACCGCGCCAAAGCGCTGCGTGAGCCAGCCGGTGAGCGGCACCGAGATGGCATTGGCCACGCCAAAGCTGGTGATGACCCAGGTGCCCTGGCCCGGGCTCACGCCCAGGTCGCCGGCAATGGCAGGGATGGAGACGTTGGCGATGGACGAATCCAGCACGTTCATGAACGTGGCCAGCGACAGCGACAGCGTGCCCAGCAGCAGGGCGGTGCCCTGCAGCGGAGCGTAGGCGGCCGGTGGGCCCGAGGGGGCGGAAGGTGGCGGTGCGGCAGGGGCCGCTGGCGCGGCGGGGGCCTGGCCTGCGGTGTCTGCAGTGGGGTTGGCGGCAGTCATGCGAACCCCGGCTTACTGCACCGCTGGCGATTGCAGGGACTGGGACGACGCTGCGGGGGCTGATGCATGCTTCTCGACACGGGGTGCAGGGAGCGTCGTGGCGAGTGCCGGTGCCTTGTTCGCACCAGCCGTGCCCACCTTGGGCGACGCCGCGGCCACGGCGGCCTTGCTGCTGCGGCCCAGGTTGGCGGCAATGATCTGCGCCACCTCGTCGTCGGCCGCCTTGAACTGTTCGTCGAACACGGCAGTGGCTGCCACGGGGGTGGAGCGCTGGGTGTCGGACAGGGTCTTGCCGCTCTGGTCGGCGGTGTCCACCTTGACTTCCATCGACAGGCCCACACGCAGCGGGTGCTCGGCCACCTGCTTGGCATCGAGCGCAATGCGCACGGGCACGCGCTGCACCACCTTGATCCAGTTGCCCGTGGCGTTCTGCGCGGGCAGCAGCGCAAAGGCTGCGCCCGTGCCAGCACCCAGGCCGGTCACGGTGCCGTGGTACTTGACCTTGGTGCCGTACACGTCGGCTTCCAGCTCGGCGGGTTGGCCGATGCGCAGGCTTTGCAGCTGGCTTTCCTTGAAGTTCGCGTCCACCCACAAATCGTTCAGAGCCACCAGCGTCATCAGTGGCGCGCCGGCCTGCACGCGCTGGCCCACCTGCACGCCGCGCTTGGCGACGTGGCCGTCCAGCGGTGCGACCAGTTGCGCGCGTTGCACGGCCAGGTAGGCCTCGCGCACGCGGGCCGAGGCGCGCTGCACGTTGGGATGCTGCTCGATGGAGGTGCCTTCGGTCTGCGTCTGGCTGGCGGCCAGTTGCTCTTGCGCGGCCACCACGGCCGACTGCGCGGCGGCCACGGTGCTCTTGGCGGCCGTGACCTGGGCGGTGGCGTGCTGGAACTCTTCCTTGCCCACGGCGCCGCTGGCCATCAGCGGGGCGCGGCGGGTCACGTCGTCCTGCAGCCGTGCGGCTTCGGCCTGGGCGCGGGCCAGGTCGGCGCTGCGCAGGCTGACCTGGGCCTTCAGCGTGGAGTTGTTGGCGAACAGCGTGCGCACCTCGCGCACCGCCTGCGCCAGCTGGGCTTCGGCCTGCTCCAGCGCCACGCGGGCGTCGGCGGGGTCAAGCTTGACCAGCAGCTGGCCTGCCTTCACGTAGTCGGTGTCGTCCGCACCGATGGACACCACGGTGCCGCCGACCTGGGGCGTGATCTGCACGACGTTGCCCGCCACATAGGCGTTGTCGGTGGTTTCAAGGTGGCGGCCATTGGCCCAGTGCCAGGCGCCCCAGCCGATGGCGGCGATCGCCACGGCAGCGGCGATCACGGTCAGGCCGCGGCGGCGGGCGGGGTTGGTGGCTTCTTTGGGGGTGGCAAGGGGTTCGCTCATGGCAGTGGTCTTTCAGGAATGCGTTGTTATGTGGTTTTTGTGGGGGGCAGGCTCGGGGCTGTCGCGCTGGTCAGAGTTCGGACGTCACCTCGACCGTTCGGGCTGAGCTTGTCGAAGCCTTGCGCGGCGTTTCGACAGCCTCAGCGTGAACGGTTGGGGAATCGGCATGTGTGCAACCTCAGTGGATGTCTATCGCGCCGCGGTCTGCAGCACTGCCGTGTCATCCGTCCAGCCGCCACCCAAGGCCTTCATCAGCTGCAGGCGGGTATCGAGCTGGCGGGCGCGCAGGTCCACGGCCAGGCGGCGCTGGGCCAAGACCTGGTTTTCGGTGGACAGCACCACCAGGTAGTTGCCCAGGCCCGCGCGGTAGCGCTCTTGCGCAAAGCGGTAGGCCTTCTCGGCGCTGGCCACGGCGTCGTCCTGCAGCGCTTGCTGGCGGGTGAGCGACTGGATGGAGGCCATGGCGTCACCGGCTTCTTTCACGGCATCGAGCACCGCGCCGTTGTACTGGGCGATGGCGGCGTCCAGCTCGGCTTGGCGGCCACCCAGCTGCGCGCGCAGCCGGCCGCCGTCGAAGATGGGCAGGCGCAGGGCGGGGGTCACGCCCATCTGGCGCGAGCCGGCATTGAACAGGTTGTCCAGGCCCAGTGAGTTCAGGCCGATGAAGGCGGCGATGTTGATGTTGGGATAGAACTCGCTGCGCGCGCTGTTCACGCCTTGCGTGGCAGCCTCCACGCGCCAGCGCGCGGCCACCACGTCGGGGCGGCGGCCCAGCAGGTCGGCGCCCAGCACGTCCGGCACGGTGTTGCGCTGCAGTTGGGCCAGCTGCGGGGCCAGCGTGGGCAGGGCATCAGGCGCCTGGCCGCTCAGCACGGCGATCTGGCGGCGGGCCAGGGTGATCTGTTCTTCCAGCGCTTCGATCTGGGTGCGGGCATCGGGCACGGCGGCCTGGGCCTGGGTCAGCTCGACCTGACTGTCCAGGCCGGCGGACACGCGTTCCTGCGTCAGGCGCTGCTGTTCTTCGCGCTGCGCCAGGGCGCGGGCGGCCACATCGCGTTGCGATACCAGCCGGGCCAGTGCCACATAGCTGCGGCCCACCTGCGCGGCCAGGGTGTTGGCGGCGGCTGCGGCATCGGCCTGCGCAGCGCGGGCCTGGCCCAGCGTGGCCTGCAGCTCGGCCGCATGCTGGCCGAAGAAGTCCGGCGACCACGACAGCGAGGCCTGCACCGTGCCGCTGTTGTACGTGTTGCCGGCGATGGGCGCCGGCACAAGGCCGTTGGCGGTGTAGCGCTGGCGGGTCACATCCACACCCAGGTTGACCTGCGGGCCGTTGGCGGCTTCGCGCACCTGGCTCAGGGCAACTGCCTGCTCCAGCCGGGCGCGGCTGACGGCCAAGCTGGGGCTGCCCTGCAGGGCTTGTTCGATCAGGGTGTTGAGCTGTGCATCGCCCAGCGTGGTCCACCACTGGCTGGGTGCGGCGGTGTCGCTGGTCGCGGAAGCATTCAAGCCCACGGCAGCGGGCGTGGTCTGCGCCAGCGGGGTGTGCGGCGCGCCGGGGCTGGCGCAGCCGACCAGCAGGATGGCGGCGGCCAGCGCCAGTGCGGAGACCACGAAATGTGCGGCGAATGCAGAGCGGACGGAGGGCAGGGGAGCGGTGGAATTCACAAAGTTCTCCAGAATGGTTTTGAGGTGTTGTGTGGAGGAAAACGGTGCGCGGGTCAGGTGGATGAGGCTGCGTCAGGGCTGCGCTGTTGGCGCAGAGCCTCGCCATTGGCCAGCATGCGGCGCAGCAGGCTCAGCAGCGTCTGCCACTCGTCGCGGCTGAAGTCGCTCAGATGGCCGTTGAGCACGTCTGCCAGCACTGGAGGTACGCGGCCTGCCACCTGGCTGCCGTCGGGTGTGAGCGCCAGGCGCACCACGCGGCGGTCGGTGGTGGAGCGCTCGCGCACGACCAGGCCTTTGGCTTCCAGCCGATCGAGCGCACGGGTCATGGAGGCCGGGTCGGTCTCCAGATCGCGCGCCAGGCCGGCTACCGTGGTTTGTTCGTGCAGCGAGATCTTGAACAGCGGCAGCCATTGCGCATAGGTCAGGTCGTGCGTGGACAGCTGCGCATCTGCCTGGGTGCGGATGGAGCTCATCACCTTGCGCATCAGGTAGCCCACGCTCTCTTCGGGCTGAAGCTGTGCGGGGTTGTAGAAGCCTGGGCCGGGTTGAGAAGGCGTGGCAGTGTCTGAAGTCATGGGGGTGAATTTAATTGACTAGACAATTATTGTCTTGGCAATTGGAATAAACCACAACGACGCCAGGGATTTTTATGGCTCTGTATTTGCTATTGAATTTATAGCTGCTAGCGCATTTCCAGTAAGCGGTAGAGGCAGATTGATGCCTGATTGCAGACCCAGGGCCTGCTCTGCGGGCCCGCGGCGCTTCGGCCGAACACGCCGCAGCGGGCTATCGGCTGATCAGGCGCCGCGCCCACGCGGGCAGTGGTTGGGCCAACGGAGTGATCTGCGTGGGTGAGCACATCGCCACCAGTTGCGGGCCAGTGCCACTGGCTTCCGCAGCGTCATACAGGTACGACACATCGGCCTGGCGGACGGCTACTGCCAGGTTGTCCATGGTGCGGGGGTAGCGGGCCAGGATGCGTTCTGGCGGTACGGCGTGCCCGCCCTCGCGTACGCGCTGCGCCACGCGGGGCAGCAGCCGTGCCGGGTCGTCCAGCGCCACGATGTACAGGGCCACCGTGTAGCCGTGCCGCTGCGCGTCCTGGATCAGCGTGAGTTTGGAGGGGTGCGAGAACACAGTTTCGCTGGCGAAATCAGCGCCTTCGCTTAGCAGCGTGGCCCGGCGCGCATCGGCCCATTGCCGGGCGGCTTCAGACCGGGCCTCGGGGTCGGCGATGTGCTGCAGGTGCGCCTGTTCATGCAGATCGGCGTTCACGAACTCGAGCGGCGGGCCCAGGATGCCCTCGCGCACCAGCGCGCGGTACAGCGTGGATTTGCCTGCGCCGTTGGGCCCGGCCAGCAGGTGGAACCAGCGGGGTGAGGTGGCGATGCCGGGTGGTGACGAGCGAGACTGCGAAGAAGCCATCAAGCCATCCGACTGTCAAACGACGGTGGCGCCGGCCTTGGCCTGGTTTTCCTGAACCACCTCACGCACCCGCTGGGCCAGCGTGCCCCGCGTTTGTGCAGCCAGCAGTCGGGCGCTGAGGGCGTCTACCGATGCCGGGGCCGCCAGGGTGTTGTGCCGCAAGGCCGCAGCCTCGTACTGCTCGATGGCGCTGCGGGCTTCGGAGATGCTCAAACCGGTGTGTTCCACGATCTGCCCCAGCGTGGCCCAGTATTCGATCTGGCTGGCCACCGAGCGGCGCATGGGCTGAGCGGCCTGGCGGGCCTGCTCCACCAGGTGCGCGGGGAGTTTGACGGATGAAAAGGCGGTGGCGGTCATGTTGATCTCCTGATTGGCGCATTTTGCGCCAGTCAGGATAAAGCCGCAACGCCGTTCGGCATGCCGCGCGCGGTGCGCAGCGGCCACCGCCCGTGCTCGGGCCCATGCGCGCGCATCAAATCAATCAGTCGGGCGCGTATTTGTCGCCCACCTCTTCGCGCAGGGGGTGCGTGTCGTAGACGATGTTCATGTCGCGGATGAGCGCGCTGCCCGCGTCGAAGGTGAACACGTCCACGCAGGTGAAAGTCACTTCGCGTCCGTCGTTCAGCGTCCAGTCATAGCGGAAGTAGGCGGCAACGCGCACGGCACCCCCGTCAGCGGCAGGCAGCACGGAGCCAAAGAGGTCCAGCACCGTGATCACGCTGCCGCTGGAGGCCTGGGCCAGCTTCTTGAAGAAGTCGCTGGCGCGCATCGTGCCCAGGAAGGGTGAATGCACCACGCCATCGGGCTCGAAGCACGCGATCAGCCCGTCGGTGTTGCTGGCATGCAGGTGGCCAAGGTAGGTGCGTACGGTGTCAAGGGGCTGCTGGGTCATGGGGTATCTCGCGGGGTGTTACAGGTGCCCTAGCTTCGCCGTGTCTGTGCCGCCCGGCAAGCGACAATGGCGTTCTATACATAAATACGGCTTATGTATCTTCGCCACCTGGAGTACCTTCGTTCCATCATCGAGCACGGCAGCTTCGCAGGGGCCGCACTGGCCTGCGGGGTGTCGCAACCCGCCATCAGCCAGGGCATGAAGTCGCTGCAGGCGCACTTCGCCGCCCCTTTGCTCGTGCGCCAGGGCCGCCGCTTCATACCCACCGACCTGGCCCGGACTGTCGCGGCCGAGGCCGCATCGGTCGGAGAGCGCATCGATGCGCTGCCGCGGGTGGGCACCGGCCCTGCCGAGCGCCACCAGATGCGCGTCGGGCTGACGTCGTCTGCGGCCATGGTGTGTGGGCCTGTGCTGTACCAGGGCTGGTGCGTGCCCCATGGCAGGCGGTCCCTGGCCCTGTCGACTGCCGATGAAGGGAGTCTGTTGACCGGGCTGCGGCAAGGGCGGCTCGATGCGGTCATCGCGCCCAGGCCGCGCAAGTTCGACCACCCGGACGTGTCCGCTCAGCGGCTGTATGAACTGCAGCCCCTGGTGTACGCACGCCGCCGCCATCCGCTGGCGCAGGCCCGGTCGCTGGCACAGTTGCAGGGCGCGGCGTGGGCCTGCGTGGGGCCCAGCGTCAGCGGGCCGGTGGATGTGCTGACCGAGGCGCACCGCGTGCGGCGCATGCCCGCGCCCCGCATGGCGGTGCGATGTCCCGATTTTTCGAGCCTGCTGAATCTGTTGGCCCAGTCGGATCTGCTGGCCGTGGTGCCGCACCCGGCCTTGTTGGGCGGCGCGGCGCCCTTGGTGGCAGCCCTGCGGCTGGCCGAAGCGCTGCCGCTGTACGACATGTGGCTGTTCGAGCTGCGCCACCGCAAGTCGCGCTTCGGCCCAGAGCTGTTGGCCAGCCTCAGTGCGGCTGGCCAGACGATGGTTTGATTTGAAGATTGCACGATGCTGCGGTGTTTGAAAGCAGTGTTGCAACGATCCATAATGCTTTTTCGTTTTTACAGGCCACGCCGCACCATGCAACACCAGCCCTCTGCTCCGTCTTTCGTCCGCCCGCTGATCGCATCGATCACGCTGGCGCTTTGTGCCACCGTGGCCCAGGCTGCGCCGGTGGCCGATGTGCACGCCCTGGCACAAAAGGAGCAGCAACCCCTGCTCGACACCCTGCGCGACCTGGTGCACATCGAGTCGGGTAGCAAGGACATCGAGGGCCTGAATCAGATCGCCGAGCGCATTGCCAGCCAGCTCAAGACGCTGGGCGGCACGGTGGACGTGCTGCAGACCAGCGATATCTACCGACTGGACGACACGCCCGAGAAAGTAGGCCCCGCCGTGCAAGCCGTGTTCAAGGGCACGGGCAGCAAGAAGATCATGCTCATCGCCCACATGGACACGGTGTACCTGAAGGGCATGCTCAAGGCCCAGCCGTTTCGCATCGATGGCGACAAGGCCTACGGCCTGGGCATCTCGGACGACAAGCAGGGCGTGGCGCTCATCATCCACACCGTGGCCCTGTTGCAGAAGCTCAACTTCAAGGACTACGGCACCCTCACCGTGCTGATCAATGGCGACGAAGAAATCAGCTCGCCCGGCTGGCGCAGCACCATCACCCGGGTGGCGGCCGAGCACGACGCGGTGTTTTCTTTTGAAGGCGGCGGTACCGATGGCTCCCTGCGCCTGGCGACCAGCGGTATCGGCGCGGCCTACCTCACGGTGCAGGGCAAGGCATCGCACGCGGGCGCCAAGCCCGAAGACGGCGTGAACGCGCTGTACGAGCTGTCGCACCAGTTGCTTCAGTTGAAGGACCTGTCGAAGAACGACGAGGGCCTCAAGCTCAACTGGACCGTGTCCAAATCCGGCACCAACCGCAACGTGATCCCTGCCGAGGCCACGGCCCAGGCCGATGCGCGTGCCCTGAAGGTGTCCGACTTCGAGGGCCTGGAAAAGACACTGCAGGAGAAGATCAAAGCCAAGCTGCTGCCGGCCTCCAAGGTGGACGTGAAGTTCGAGGTGCGCCGCCCACCGCTGGAGGCCAGCGAGGCATCGCGCCGCGTAGCTGGCTACGGCAAGGTCATCTACCAAGAGCTCGGACTGCCGCTGAGCGTGGTCGAAAAGGCCACTGGCGGCGGTACTGATGCAGCCTTTGCGGCGCTGAAGACCAAAGGCGCGGTGGTGGAGGGCATGGGCCTGTCGGGCTACGGCGCCCACTCCAATGACGCCGAGTACGTGCAGGTCAACACCATCGTGCCGCGCCTGTACCTGGCCACCCGCATGATCATGGACATCTCGCGTGGCGTGCTGAAGTAACCCCACGGCCGCGCTGCCGGCCCGCCGCTGAAAACCCCGCAGTCCTGGTGGCTTGCGGGGTTTTATTTTTTATTGGCCGCATCAAAAGCGCTTTGTACGCCGTCGGAAGAAGCGCCAGGACGGGCGCGCGCCCCGGCAGCGCACTGCACGCGCGGGTTTTAGCTGCATATGACACCCGTTTGACCGCCCGGGAGTCGTCACGCAAATGTCACGCGCCGTTTCTACAGTGCGACGCAGCCGGCCCGCGTGGGCCTGCACCGGCGCTGTTCGCAGTGACCGCCTTTGCCCGTCCAACCCGTGTCCTCCGTCATGTTGCAGCCTCCCACCTACCGCCCCCTCATCATTGCCCTTGCCGCCGCCCTGGCCCTGTCTGCCTGCGGTGGAGGCGACGCAGAACCAGCCGCCCCGCAAGCACCCGTCGGCCTGGGCCGTGCCGATACGGCCCCTGTGCCCAATGAGGCCACCACTCCGCCTTTTGTCGACTTCGCATTCACCAACCAACGCGGCGATGCACGCTACGCCACGCTGGCGACCAACGCCGGCGTGCGCGTATTGGGCGGCTTTCTCGACATCTGGAAGCCCAGCACCCAGCTGGTGGATGCTGGCGTGACGGCACCGGCCAACGGCGCCTTCCCGGCCATCGCGCCATCGACCTGGACCGGCATCCCCGGCGATGCGACGGACGGCACGGTGGTGAACGCACAGGTGCATGCGCGCAACATTCAGTATGTGGTCGACACCACCACGCGCCGCACCGCCGCACAGGCGCAATCGGCGTACCTGGATGACCGCCGGGGCAAGGGCTACAGCGTGACCGACGGCCTGGGGCCGTTGACCGCCGCCTGGCGCACTGCCGCGCAGCAGACCACCTCCATCAACAACGTCCCGACCGACGCGACCACCGTTCTGTACAACGACACCGGCAACAACGTGGGCGTGGGCGGCAGCGCCAATACCAGCTTCGGCACGGTGGTGGACTTTCTGGGCGGCATCGGCGACAACGGCTCTACCGAGCCCGCCAAGCGGTTCTACAAGTACGCCCGCCCCTGGCGCTGGAGCGCCAGTGTGCAGGTCGTGCCCGCGCTGGTGCCCGCCAAGGGCACCGCTGCCGCTACCGATGGCGGCTTCACCAGTGGCCACACGGCCGAAGGTGTGCGCGACGCCATCGCCATGGCGTACGTGGTGCCAGAGCGCTTTCAGGAAATGCTCGCCCGCGGGCTGGAGCTGGGCGAAAGCCGTATCGTGGCCGGCATGCATTCGCCGCTGGACGTGATCAGCGGCCGCATCCATGGCCAGGCCGTGGCCGCTGCCAGCATCGCCACGGGCGTGAACGCCCCCCGCAAGGCCGCTGCACTGGCCCAGGCCCGGGGCACGCTGATGGCCGCCGTGGGCGCCAAGACACCGGCCGATTTTCAGCAGTTCGCGAACTCGCAACCCGCCAGCACCGACCGCTTTGCAGACCGCGCAGCCAACAAGGCCGAGTACCTGCGGCGCATGACGTTCGGCTTTGCACCCATTGGCGACATCACGCGTGCGGCCGTGGTGCCCAAAAGCGCTGAAGTGCTGCTCGAAACCCGCTTTCCGTATCTGGATGCCAACCAGCGCCGCGTGGTGCTCAAGACCACCGCCATCGCATCGGGCTACCCGGTGATGGACGATGCCGAAGGCTGGGGCCGCCTGAACCTGTTTGCAGCAGGCGACGGCTACGGCAACTTCAACGGCGACGTGGCGGTGACCATGGATGCCGCGCAAGGCGGGTTCAACGCCCTGGACACCTGGCGCAACGACATCGCTGGCGCAGGCAAGCTGACCAAGCGCGGCAGCGGCACGCTGGCCCTGGCCGGCGCCAACGTCTACACCGGTGGCACCGAGGTGGTGGCCGGAGCCGTGCAGGCCGACGCAGCCAACGCGCTGGGCAAGGGCGATGTGTACCTCAGTGGTGGCACCTTCATCAGCAATGCAGCCTCTGCGGTGGTTGTTGGCGGTGCCTATACACAAGGCAGCAGCAGCACGCTGGAACTGCGCCTGGGCGCCGACGGCGCAGGTCAGTTGAATGCCAGCGGCCCCGCTACGCTGGCTGGCTCGCTGGTAGTCGGCTTCCGCGCCGGTTACACGCCAGTGGTGGGTTCGACCATCACGATCCTGCGGGGCAGCGCGGTGCGCGGCACGTTCGGCTCAGTCACGGTCAAGGGGTTCAAGGTCACGCCGGTGTACCTGAATGATTCGGTGCAGTTGCGGATCGACGCTGTGGCTTGACCAGGGCCACTGGAAATAGGGCTCCCCGGGCGCCCGTCCGGAAGGCTTCTAGCACTGCCGCCTGTGCGTCAGGTCCGGGTCGTGCCAGGCACAGGCACGCGGACGGCGCCCGTTGCGTAGAACGCTTCGAGGTTCTCCAGCACCAAGTCCGCCATCGCCCGGCGGGTTTCGTGGGTGGCGCTGGCGGTGTGCGGGGTCAGCACCACGTTGTCCAGCGCCATCAAGGCCGGCGGCACGTGGGGTTCGTCTTCGAAGACATCCAGGCCGGCACCGGCGATGCGGCGGTCGGTCAGGGCTTCGATCAGTGCGGCTTCGTCCACCACGCTGCCGCGCGCCACGTTGATGAGGAAGCCTTCTGGTCCCAGCGCTTGCAGCACCGTGCCGTCCACCAGGTGGCGTGTGGCCGGTCCACCCGCGACGGTGAGCACCAGGTAGTCGGCCCAACGCGCCAGCTCGACCAGCGATTCGAAGTACTGCTGCGTGATGCTGGGGTCCTGGCGGCGGTTGTGGTAGCCCACCTCCATGCGGAAACCGCTGGCGCGCTCGGCCACGGCCTGGCCGATGCGGCCCATGCCGACGATGCCCAGGCGCTTGCCAGACACGCGGCTGCCCAGGGCAAAGCGGCCCTGCGTCCATGCGCCGCGCCGCACGAATCGGTCGCTGGCGGCGATGCCGCGCGACACATCCAGCATCAGCGCAAACGCCATGTCGGCCACGCAGTCGTTGAGCACGCCGGGCGTGTAGCCCACCTGCACGCCGCGCGACTTGGCGGCGTCGATGTCCAGGGCGTCAAAGCCGACTCCAAAGCTGCTGATGACCTGCAGGTGGGGCAGGGCGGCAATCACGTCGCCCTTGAGGCCGATGGACGCGGTGGTGACCACGCCGGAAAACTCTGCCCCATGCAACTCCAGGTAGCCCGACGGGTCGGCCTGGTCCGCCAGGCAGGTGACGTGGTAGCGGGCGGCCAGTTCTGTCTCCAGCGCAGGAAGTGGGAGGCGGCCGATTTGCAGGATGCGGGGCGGGGCGATGGTGATCATGGGTGCGGGAAAGAATGGTGGGCGCGAACGGCCCTCAAAGAAAAAAGGGCCGCATCGGCGGCCCTTGGTCGGGAATGGGCTTTAAGCTGCGACGCGCACGGCCTGGCGCGCCAGCAGCTTCCAGGTGCCGCCTTGATCCTGCCACACGCCCAGGATCTTGATCTGCACCTTGCCGGGCTTGCCCGAGTCGTTGGTATCGGCCGTCAACGTGTGGCGCACGATGGCGGTGTTGCCCACGATCTTGATGGTCTGCTCGGTGATGGCGATGGTGACGAAGTCCGACTTGCCCGCGACCAGGTCGCCGATGAAGCTGTCCTTGGTGTCCACGCGGCCGCCCGAGTGACCGTAGCTCAGGTCATCAGCCACCAGCTGCGCCAGGGCTGCTGGCGTCGGGTCGATCATGGCCACGCGCAGGCGCTCGGCCGCAGAGGCCACGGCCTGCTCGGATGATGCCGATGAAGCGGCGGTGGTGCGGGTTGCGCAGCCCGAAAGAGCTGCCACGGTCACGATGGCGGCCGTGGCGAGAACGAGTTTCCTGAACATCTTGTCTGTCTCCTTTGTTGTGTGTGATGGATGACGAAATGAAGAGCGTTGCGTGCCACAGGTAGACCGCCGCGCCCGTGCACGGCCGGTCGCGGGGTATTCATGTCGGGGTCTTCGGTACCGGGCAAAGCCTTTTGGGCGGGGCAAGCCGTGCGGCCGCCGCAACGCCCCGAAGGGCGTGGCTCTTGCTTATTGAGGGCCGAGCTTGTCGATCAGCGCCTTGAGCTCTTCCACTTCGGCGGGCTTCAGGTCCGTCAGCGGTGCACGCACCGGCCCACCGTCGTGGCCCACGATCTTGGCGCCTGCCTTGATGATGGAGACGCCGTAGCCTTCCACCCGGTTGCGAATCGCCAGGTAGGGCATGAAGAACTCCTTGAGCAGCTTGTGCTGCGTGGCGATGTCGTCTGCCGCCA
>Ga0209023_10004017_pt1 | contig 17090 bp, 14 predicted proteins | sample LakOneMetagenome_FD_187468 | JGI IMG/M metagenome (GOLD analysis project Ga0209023, IMG submission 187468) | Freshwater and sediment microbial communities from Lake Erie, Canada (SPAdes) (version 2) | ecosystem: Environmental > Aquatic > Freshwater > Lentic | place: Lake Erie, Canada... | reverse complement strand
CAGCGCCGAGGTGGCCTCGTCGAGCACCAGGATCGGCGCGTCCTTCAGCACCACGCGCGCGATCGCGATGCGCTGGCGCTGCCCGCCACTGAGCTTGACACCGCGCTCGCCGACGTGCGCGTCGTAGCCGGTGCGGCCCTTCCAGTCGCTCAGGTCCTGGATGAACTCGTCGGCCTGCGCCTTGCGGGCCGCGGCGACGATCTGCGCTGCGGTCGCCCCCGGATGTCCGTAGCCGATGTTCGCGGCGATCGAGCGGTGCAGCAGCGAGGTGTCTTGCGTCACCATGCCGATCGCGGCGCGCAGGCTCTCCTGCGAGACCTGGCCGATGTCGACGCCATCGATGCGGATGCTGCCGCGTTCGACCTCGTGAAAGCGCAGCAGCAGGTTGACCAGTGTGGACTTGCCCGCACCCGAGCGCCCGACCACGCCGACGCGCTCGCCGGGATGGATCACGAGGTTCAGGTCGTCCAGTACGCGCCGGCCGTCGGCGCGCCCGTAGGTGAAGGTCAGGTGCTCGAAGCGGATCTCGCCGCGCGTGACGCTGAGCTCGCGTGCGTCAGGCCGGTCGACCAGCGTGTGCGGCACCGCGATCGTCTCCATCCCTTCCTGCACCACGCCGACGTTCTCGAAGATGCCGGTGACCTCCCAGCTGACCCAGCCGGCGACGTTCGCGATCTGCCACGCCAGCGGCAGTGCGGTCGCGACGAGGCCCGCGCCGACCTCGCCGTGGGCCCACAGCAGCATGCCGATCGTCGCGGTGCTGACGAGCAGCAACGCATTCATGATCGACAGCGTCGCCATGAAGCGCGTCGTCACGCGCATGTGCGCGGCGATCGCCTCGGTGTGCTCGTCGACGACCTCGCGCACGTACGCGTCCTCGTCGCGCGTGCGCGCGAACAGCTTGACGGTGAGGATGTTGGTGTAGCTGTCGACGACGCGGCCCATCACCATCGAGCGCAGCTCCGAGCTCGATTTCGAGCGGTCGCGCATCAGCGGCACGAAGTGGCGCAGGAAGAAGACATAGCCGCCGAACCACAGCAACGTCGGCAGCGCCAGGCGCCAATCGGCCGATGCCATCAGCACCAGCGCGGAGACGCCATAGATCGCGATGTACCAGAGCGCGCGGATGCTGCTGACGACGCACTCGCGCACCGCGTTGCTGGTCTGCATCACACGGTTGGCGATGCGGCCGGCGAAATCGTTCTGGAAGAACGGCCAGCTCTGGCGCACGACGTGCCAGTGGCTCTGCCAGCGGATCAGGCTCGTGACGCCGGGCACGACGGCGTTGTTGCGCACCAGGCTGTCGCTGACGAGCGCGAGCGGGCGGCCGATCAGCACGGTCAGCGCCATCAGCGTCAACGTCGGCGCGGCGGCGCTGAATGCGGCGGCACGATCGGCCGACTGCATCAGCGTGACCAGCTTGCCGATGATCACCGGGATCAGCGTGTCGATCAGCGCCACCCCCAGGCCGGTCGCGAACATCGCGAGGTACAGCCCGCGCGTCTGGCGAATGAAGTGCCAGTAGAACGCCACCAGGCCGGCGGGCGGCGGCCCGGGCGGGAGTTGCGTCGGGCGAATGCGGGATTCGAAGAAGGCGAACATGGGAACTGCGCGAGAGCGACGCCCATTCTCGCTGCTCGCCCGAACCTCAACAGAACGGCCGCCCGAAGGCGGCCGTTTCGCTTGGGAATGGGCCCCGGGCGATCAGGATTCGCCGCGCGAGAACACCGCCTTCACGCGCTGGGCCAGCCGGGCCGGCGCGGCGGCGTGTTGCTGCGCACGGCGCGCCACCAGGGCCACATCGTCGTAGTCCGTGCGCTGCAGCGTGCCGGCCGCCGCCGCTTGCAGCACTTCGGTCTTCACCTCGCCGCGGCTCAGCGTCGAGCGTGCGAACAGGTCCGTGCCGTATGGGTTGTACGAACGGTCGCGGAACGGGCCGACCAGCGACTTGCGCGCGGCCTTCGCGGCGCCGATGTCGGCGACCACGTCCGCGCGGGTGCGGTCGGAGGTCGTGGCGGTGACGACGTTGGGCGTCGCGTCGTAGTCGGTGCGTTGCAGCGTGTGCGTCGCGATGGCCTGATTCAGCTCGGCTTGGACTTGGGCGCGGCTCGGCGGCGCGGCCTGGGTGACTTCGTCGGCCAGCGCGAGCGTGCTGACGAGCGAGACGGCGATGGTCGCGGCGAAGAGGAGCTTGCTGTTCATGATGTGAGTCCTACGGATCGGGTTTGACATTCCGGGCAGGGCGGCGATTGTTGTTGGGTGCCGTCTTGTCCAGCCTCGGTGAGTTGTGCTGGCCTCATCGATGGATGTAACTCTAGGCATTGCCGATGCATCAATAAAGCGCTTGTGCTTCAATTGCGCATTGCTGAAATAGAAACAAAGCTGAACTTGAAATGGACCGACTCCATTCCATGCGGGTCTTCTCCCGGGTCATCGAGCAAGGCAGCTTCGCTCGTGCCGCACGCGACCTGAACCTGTCGCCCGCGGTCGTGACGCGGCTCGTGGCCGATCTGGAGGAGCACCTCGGCGCGCGCCTGATCAACCGCACGACGCGGCGGCTCTCGCTCACCGACACCGGCGAGCTGTACCTCGAACGCGTGCGTCACATCCTCACCGAGGTCGAGGAGGCGGAAGCGCTCGCGACCGCGGCGACCTCGGAGCCGCGCGGCCAGCTGCGCGTGCTGTGCCCACCGGCGTTCGCGGTGCACCAGATCGCCAAGCACCTGCCGAAGTTCCGCGCGCTCTATCCGCGGGTTTCGATCGAGCTGTCGGTGCCGGGCGTGGTCGAGACGGTCGACGAGAATTTCGATGTGACCGTCCTGATCGAAGGTCGCCGCCCGCTGGACGGCAACTTCGTCGCACGGCGCCTGGCGCGCTCCGAAGTGGTCGCCTGCGCGTCGCCGGAGTACCTCGAACGCCGTGGTCGGCCGCAGCATCCGCATGAACTGGCGAACCACGATTCGATGGTCCCGACCTTCCTGCGCGAAGTCGTCTGGCATCGCGGCCCGCTGGGCGGCGACGACGCCGATGCCGAGGGCGAATCGGTCTCGGTCGTGCCCTCGCACTCGGCGCTGAACACGGTTCACACCGACACGATGTACGCCGCGGCGCTCGCCGGTCTCGGGATCACCGGGCTGCCGTCGTTCGTCGCCGAGGACGCACTGACCGAGCACGCGCTCGAGCGCGTGCTGCCGCAATGGCGGCTGATGTCGACGACGCTGTACGCCGCGATGCCGACGCGCAAGCACGTGCCGGCGCGCACGCGGGTGTTCGTCGACTTCCTGGTCAAGACCTTCGGCGGCGAGGACCGCGACCCGTGGCTGATCGCCGCGGGCTGCGAGACGATGCGCAAGCCGGCGCCCGTGCCTGCCGTCGCGGCGGACGCCGTTCAGTAGTACGCGTCGACGCGGCGCGCGTCCATCAGCGGCTCGAGCAGGCGCGACAGCGGCCGCAGCGCGTTGTAGCGTGCGGAGACCTTGTGCGCGTAGGCGAAGAAGCGCGGCAGATCCTCGCTGTACTTCGGTTTCGCGTCGCGGTGCTTCAGGCGGCAGAAGATGCCGAGCACCTTCAGGTGGCGTTGCAGGCCCATCCATTCGAGCTCGCGCCAGAAGTCGGCGAAGTCCTCGCGCACCGGCAGCGCGGCGGCGCGTGCGGCCTGCCAGTAGCGCACCGCCCAGTCGATCTCCTGCTCCTCGTCCCACGAGATGAACGCATCGCGCAGCAGCGAGGCGACGTCGTAGCTGATCGGGCCGCGCACCGCATCCTGGAAGTCGAGGATGCCGGGTGCCGCGTTCGCGCAGACCATCAGATTGCGCGGCATGTAGTCGCGATGCACCGCGACCGTCGGCTGCGCAAGTGCGCTCGCGACGAGCAGGTCGCAGCTCGTGGCCCAGACCTGCTGCTCCTCGGCCGTCCACGTGCGGCCGCATTCGCGCGTCACGCACCAGTCGGGGAAGAGCGCGAGTTCGCGGCGCAGCAGCGCATCGTCGTAGGGAGGCAGCGTGCTGGCGTCGGCGCGCAGCTGCCATTGGACCAGCGACGCGATCGCATCGCGCATCAGCGCGTCGGCCACGGCGGTCTGGCCGTTCGCGACCGCGTCGAGCAACGTCTGCAGGTAGAGCTGCGAGCCGAGATCGGTGAGCAGCAGGAAGCCATGCGTCGCGTCCTGCTCCAGCACCTGCGGCGCGTTCAGCGCGGCGTCGTGCAGCAGCGTGGCGACGTGGATGAACGGGCGCACGTCCTCTTGCGGCGGCGGCGCGTCCATCACGATGTAGCTCGTGCGGTTCGCGCCGTCGATGCGCAGGTAACGCCGAAAGCTCGCGTCGCTCGACGCGCTGCGCAGCGTCGGCGCCTGCAAGCCGTGCGCGGGCGCGATGCGCTGGAGCCAGGCGTCGAATGCCTGTCGACGAGCGGCATCGGGCCAGGCGATGGGCGGGGGTGTGAGGGTGGACAAGGCGGAAGCGGAGCGGCCAGGGCGCCGGAGGCTGCGTGGATAATCGATTCTACAAACCGCGCTGTGCTGTCCTCGTTCACGGTTCGCTCTCGACGCTCCTGGTGCCCCTCAACCGATCCCGCGCGGCACGGCCGCTGCTCACGCCCCTCGCTGCAGCGCTGCTGACGCTGTGGGGCGGCGCGGCCTGCGCGCAGACGGTCGATCGCGACGAGCCGATCGAGTTGCGCCCGACCCCCGCCCTGCAACCGCCGCCACGCGGCGAGGCGGGGCGCAAGCTGCCGATCATCCTGCGCGCGAACAGCGTCACCGGCCGGCCCGACCTCGATACCGTCGCCGAAGGCAACGCGGAATTGCGCCGCGGCGGCACCGTGATCCGCGCCGATCGCTTGAGCTACGAGCAGCCCGACGACCTCGCGGTGGCCAAGGGCAGCGTGCGCATCAGCCGCGACGGCAATGTCTACACCGGCCCCGAATTGCAGTTGCACGTGCAGCGATTCGAGGGCTATTTTCTCCAGCCGACGTTCCGCTTCGGCCAGACCGGCGCCGGCGGGACCGCGGCGCGCATCGACTTCATCGACGATCAACGCGCGGTCGCGACCGACACGACCTACACGAGTTGCCCGGCCGACGGCTCGGGCGGTCCGGCGTGGCTGCTCACCAGCGACAAGGTGTCGTTCGACTTCGCGACCAACACCGGCGTGGCCGAGGGCGGCGTGCTGCGCTTTCTCGGCGTGCCGATCCTCGGTGCGCCGCGCATGAGCTTTCCACTCACCGACGCGCGCAAGTCGGGCTGGTTGCCGCCCAGCTTCGGGCTGGACACGAAGAGCGGGCTGCAGACATCGATCCCGTACTACTGGAACATCGCGCCGAATCGCGACGCCACGTTCACCCCCGGGATCAGCACGCGGCGCGGGCCGTCGCTGGGGAGCGAGTTCCGCTACCTCGAGCCGAGCTACAACGGCGAGGTGCGGCTGGACCTGCTGCCGTACGACCGCACCACCAGCACGACGCGCTACGCGTTCGGCGGCGCGCACGACAACGACTTCGGCAACGAGCTGCTGTTCAAGGCGCGCTGGCTGCGCGTCTCCGACAACGACTACTGGAAGGACTTCCCGGCCGACGTGACGAGCCTGACGCCACGTCTGCTCGCGACCGACTTCAACCTCACGCGCCCCTGGGGCGACTGGACCACTTACCTGCGCATGCAGCGTTGGCAGGTGCTGCAGACCGACGATCCGGTCACCCGCATCGAAGCCCCGTACGAGCGCGTGCCGCAGCTCGGCGCGCGCTATGCGGGCAAGGCCTGGGCCGGCCTGGAGATCGGCTTCGAAGGCGAGTTCAACCGCTTCGCGAACCCGACCGACCCGTCGGTGAGCTACGCGACGCGCGTCACCGGCTCGCGGCTGCACGCGATCGGCAGCATCAGCCGACCGTACGTCACGCCGGGCTGGACGCTGACGCCCAAGGTCACGTTCAACGCCGCCTCCTACTCGCTCGACAACACCGTCGGCACGGCCTATGCCGACCGGACTCGGGTGATCCCGACGGTGAGCCTGGACAGCGCGTGGGTCTTCGAACGCGACACGCGCTTCTTCGGCCGCAGCGTGCGCCAGACGCTGGAGCCGCGTCTGCTGTACGTCAACACGCCGTACAAGGACCAATCCGGCTTGCCGAACTTCGATGCGTCGGCGAAGGACTTCAACTTCGACTCGATCTTCACCGACAACGCCTTCAACGGCGTCGACCGCGTCTCCGACGCGCACCAGGTCACCGCCGGCGTCACCAGTCGCTTCCTCGACCCCGACAGCGGCGCCGAGCTGCTGCGCCTGGGCGCGGCGCAGCGCTACCTGTTGCGCGATCAGCTCGTCACCCCCGACGGCGCGCCGCTGACGCAGCGCCTGTCGGACCTGCTGCTGCTCGGCTCGACGACGTTGATCCCGGCGTGGAAGCTCGAAGGGTCGGTGCAGTACAGCCCGGACAACAGCCGCGTCACGCGCTCGGTCGTCAGCGCGCGCTATTCGCCCGGGCCGTTTCGCACCGTCAGTGCCACTTACCGGCTGACTCGCGGCTTGAGCGAACAGGTGGAACTCGGCTGGCAATGGCCGATCTACGGTCCCACGCCGCTCGAGAGGAAGCCGCGCGATTCGTCGTCGTCGGGCGGCGATTGCAGGGGCAGCTGGTACGGCGTCGGACGCATCAACTACAGCATGCTGGAGCGCCGCCTGACCGATGCGATCGTCGGTGTCGAGTACGACGCCGGATGCTGGATCGGGCGGATCGTCGCGAGTCGCCAGTCCACCGGTCTGAGCGAGGCGACGACGCGCTTGCTGCTGCAGTTGGAACTGGTGGGCCTGTCCAAGCTGGGTACGAACCCGCTGCAGGTCTTGAAGGACAATATCCCCGGCTACCGGTTGCTGCGCGAAGGCCGCACGGAGCCTCCTGCATCGAGTTTGTATGACTGACCTGTTGGCGCTGTTGACGATGAATTCCCGAGCCTGGAGGGCGGCGCTGTGCGCCGCCGTGCTCGCTGCCGGGGTGCCGCTGGCCGATGCCCAAGGCCGCTCGCCGGCGATGGCCGACTACATCGTTGCGGTCGTGAACCAGGAGCTCGTCACCAACGCCGAGTTGCAGGCGCGGCTCGCGCGCATCCGCGAGGAGGCCGCGCGCACCAGGCAGCAGCTGCCGCCGCCGGCCGAGCTGCGCAAGCAGGTGTTGGAGCAACTGATCGACGAGCGCGTGCAGGTCACGAACGCGCGCGAGGTCGGCCCGAAGGTCGACGAGGCCGAGCTCGACCGCGCGGTCGCCAACGTCGCGGTGCAGAACCAGATGACGATGCCGCAGTTGCGCGCACGACTGCAGCAGCAAGGCATCGCCTACAGCGCGTTCCGCAACAATGTGAAGGACCAGATCCTGGTCGAGCGCGTGCGCGAACGCGACGTGAACCAGCGCATCCGCGTCAACAACGACGAGATCGACAAGCTGCTCGAGCAGCGGCGCGCGGCCGCGGGGGGCGGGGTGCAGTTCAACATCGCGCAGATCCTGGTGCCGGTGGCCGAAGGCGCGAGTGCCGACGTGGTCGCCCAGCGTAAGGCGCGCGCGGACGCCGCACTCGTGCGTGTGACGACCGGCGGCGAGCCGTTCGAGAACGTGGCGCGCGAGATCTCCGAGGACAACAACCGCGCGCAGGGCGGCATGATCGGCATGCGGCCTGCGGATCGGTTGCCCGATGTCTTCGTCGACGTGGTGCGCAACCTCAAACCGGGCGAGGTGTCGCCGACGCTGTTGCGCAGCGGCGCGGGCTTTCATGTGCTCAAGCTCGTCGGTCGCCAGGAGGGCAGCGCGTTCACCGCGACGCAGACGCACGCGCGGCACATCCTGCTGCGCGTCTCGGAGCAGTTGTCGGCCGAGGCCGCCGGGCGGCGTCTGGCCGAGTTCAAGCGCCAGATCCTGGCGGGCACGCGCTCGTTCGAGCAGCTCGCGCGCGAGAACTCCGAGGACGGCAGCGCGGCGGGCGGCGGCGATCTGGGCTGGGCCTCGCCCGGCACGTTCGTCCCCGAGTTCGAAGAGACGATGAACGCGCTGCCGATCAACGGCATCTCCGATCCGCTGACGTCGCGCTTCGGCGTGCACCTGATCCAGGTGCTGGAGCGCCGCCAGGTCACGCTCGATGTGAAGCAGCAGCGCGAACAGGCGCGCAACCTGCTGCGCGAGCAGAAGTTCGAGGAGGCCTACCTCGACTGGGTGCGCGATCTGCGCGGTCGCGCGTACATCGAGATGCGCGAAGCGCCGCAATAGCTTGAAGCATGTCGCGCGCAAGCGCTTCGGTCAGCACTTTCTGGTCGACGAGTCGGTGCTCGATGCGATCGTCGATGCGATCGCGCCCGGCGTCGGCGATGCGCTGATCGAGATCGGCCCGGGCCTGGGCGCCATGACGCGGCCGTTGCTCACGCGTTGCGAGCACCTGACCGTGATCGAGCTCGACCGTGACCTGGCGCAGCGGCTGCGCGGCGTGGCGGGCATCGAGGTGATCGAGGCCGACGTGCTGCAGGTCGACTTCGCCGCGCTGGCGCACGCGCGAGGCCAACGCCTGCGCGTGGTCGGCAACCTGCCGTACAACATCTCGTCGCCGATCCTGTTCCACCTGCTGGCGAGTGTCGAGCACGTGCGGGATCAGCACTTCATGCTGCAGAAGGAAGTCGTCGAGCGCATGGCCGCGGGCCCGGGCGGCAAGGAGTACGGGCGCTTGAGCGTGATGCTGCAATGGCGCTACGAGATCGAGTCGGTGCTGGACGTGCCGCCGCAGGCCTTCGATCCGCCGCCGCGGGTCGACTCGGCCGTCGTGCGGATGCAGCCGCGCAGCGATGCGCCGGCGGTCGACGCCGCACTGCTCGGCGAGTTGGTGCGAGTCGCGTTCTCCCAGCGTCGCAAGCTGCTGCGCCACACGCTGGGTCGCTGGCTCGACGAGCGCGGGTTCGCCGGCGCGTTCGACGTGCAGCGGCGTGCCGAGGAAGTGCCGGTCGCCGACTACCTCGCGCTCGCTGCAGCGTGCCGCCCATGAGAAACGCCCTGCGCGAGGCAGGGCGTTTGGGCAAAACTTCGGCGCTCGTCAGCTCACGCGGCGTTGAGCCACATCGCGGTGTCGAAGGCGCTGCTCATCATCGGCATGTTCATGCCGAAGGTACTGTTCGCGGCACTCTTGCTGGCCGGCTTGGCCGGCTTGCTGTCCGCTGCGTTCTGGGCCACATCCGTCGCCCGCTCCCATGACCCGTGTTCTTGGGAGCGGGCTACTGAAAAGAATAGAAGCACCTGAAGGGGATCTTCCGTTCGGCCCAGAAGTCGGCCGCGTCTCGGAAGACATCCAATAGTTGTTCTCGCGCCTCGCGGTCGAAGCGCGGGTTGTCCGGCAACTGCTCCAGCACCACCACGAAACCGGGCTGCGAGCCCGATTTGTGGACCAGGTCCGTCATGCAGTCGTAGAGCGCGTCCAGGTTCTTCCCGAAATGGGCCGGGAACGTGAAGGCCTGTGCGATGCCTTCGAGCACGTCCTGCTTGGACTGGGCCGCGGTGAGGTTCGCGTAGAGGAAGTGCTGATGAGCGCCTTGGGCGGCGGCCATCAGATCCTCGACGCGAAACGCGCGGATCGACTGAACTATGTTTGGACGGACTGTCTGCAACAACTGCATGGTCGCGTTCCTCCTCGAGTCAAAAAGACAAACTCAACAAACCGCTTCGATCTTGGGGTCGGTCACGGCACGATCCGTTGAAAGCTCGTGTAGTGATCCGCCGTGTAATAACAAGCCTCGGGCCGCGCCGCCTCACGACCGCCGCAGACGATCCGTCGCGCCCCGCGGTCGCGTGCGCCCGGCGTGCGCACCGTGTATTCGTGGTAGTACCCGCGTGCCTCGCGCGGCAGGATCCGCTCGCGGTTGCCGAAAACCACGCCGTCCTTGTGATGTGGGAATGGCCCGCCATCCAGGATCAACCGGTGGGTCGCCTGCGCTTCGGCGGGCAATTGCGCCAGAGCCACATCGCTCGGCGCCAGTCCCCGAGCTTGGCTCGCCAGAGCCGCGCATGCCAAGGTGAGAAACAGCCCCGTCTTGTGCAGAGCTTGCCACCACGGTGGCCGACCGGAGAAAGACACGGGAAATCCCTGAATACTGAAGCCGCGATGTTACCGAAGCGGGTCGGAAACCTCAAGCCTCTGCCTCAAATTGGGGCAATTCAAAGGGCAATGTTGTGAGTGCTCGCTCTCGCCGAAGTCAAGTACAGAATGAAGATTTGTTGCCAAAGTCGCCCGGTCAATTGATCGGGCGGCAGTGTGGTATGGATTTTTCACAATCCATGCGGGTTTACCTGGATATCGCTGCGGCGCACCGATTCAGCGCGCGGCGTTCGCGTCGGCCACCGCCAACGCGGTCATGTTGATGATGCGCCGCACCGTGGCCGACGGCGTCAGGATGTGCACCGGCTTGGCGGCGCCCAGCAGCACCGGGCCGATCGCGATGCCGCCACCCGCGGCGGTCTTCAGCAGGTTGTAGCTGATGTTGGCGGCGTCGATGTTTGGCAGCACCAGCAGGTTGGCTTCGCCGTTCAGCGGGCTGTGCGGCATGATCGTCTTGCGGTAGGCGCCGTCGAGCGCGGTGTCGCCGTGCATCTCGCCGTCGACCTCGAGCCATGGCGCCTGCTGCTGCAGCAGCGCGAGCGCGTTGCGCATCTTGACCGCCGACGGCTGGTTGCTGGAGCCGAAGTTGCTGTGCGAGAGCAGCGCCGCCTTCGGCTGCAGCCCGAAGCGCATCATCTCTTCGGCGGCCATCACGGTGATCTCGGCCAGCTGCTCGGCGGTCGGGTCATAGTTGACGTGGGTGTCGACCAGCATGATCTGCCGGTTCGGCAGGATCAATCCGTTCATGCAGGCATAGGTCTTGGCGCCCGCGCGCTTGCCGATCACCTGGTCGATGTAGTGCAGGTGCATCGAGGTCGTGCCCCAGGTGCCGCACAGCATGCCGTCGACTTCGCCGGAGCGCAGCAGCATCGCGCCGATCAGCGTCAGGCGCCGTCGCATGTCGATCTTCGCGAGCTGGGCGGTCACGCCCTGGCGTTCGGTCAGCTTGTGGTACGTCTGCCAGTAGTCGCGGAAGCGGTGGTCGTTCTCGGTGTTGACGACGTCGTAGTCCGTGCCTTCCTTCAGACGCAGGCCGAACTTTTCGACCCGCTTGGCGATCAGCTCGGGCCGGCCGATCAGTGTCGGGCGCGCCAGGTCCTCGTCGACCACGACCTGCACCGCGCGCAGCACGCGCTCTTCCTCGCCCTCGGCGTAGGCGACGCGCTTGTGCGCGGCGCGCTTGGCCAGGCTGAAGATCGGCTTCATCGTCGTGCCGGAGGCGTAGACGAAGGTCTGCAGCTTGTCGCGGTAGGCGTCCATGTCCTTGATCGGACGCGCTGCCACGCCCGAATCGGCCGCGGCCTGGGCCACGGCCGGCGCGATCTTCATCATCAGGCGCGGGTCGAACGGCTTCGGAATCAGGTACTCGGGCCCGAAGCTCAGCGTCGCGCCGACGTACGCCGCCGCGACGACTTCGCTCTGTTCGGCCTGCGCCAGCTCCGCGATGGCATGCACCGCGGCGATCTCCATCTCGATCGTGATCGTGGTTGCGCCGCAGTCGAGCGCGCCGCGGAAGATGTACGGGAAGCACAGGACGTTGTTGACCTGGTTCGGATAGTCGGTGCGCCCGGTGGCGATCAGCGCGTCGCTGCGCACCTCGCGCACGTCTTCCGGCAGGATCTCGGGCATCGGGTTGGCGAGCGCGAAGATCATCGGATTCGGCGCCATCGAGGCGACCATCTCCTTCTTCAGCACGCCGCCGGCGGACAGGCCGAGGAAGATGTCGGCCCCCTTGATCACGTCGGCCAGCGTGCGCTGCGTGGTCTTCTGCGCGAACTGGATCTTGTCCTCGTCCATCAGCTCGGTGCGGCCCTCGTAGACGACGCCGGCCAGATCGGTGACCCAGATGTTCTCGCGCGGCAGGCCGAGCTTCATCAACAGTCCGAGGCAGGCCAGCGCCGCGGCGCCGGCGCCGGAGGTCACGAGCTTGACCTCCTTGATGCTCTTGCCCGAAACCTTCAGCGCGTTCAGCAGCCCCGCGCCGACGACGATCGCGGTGCCGTGCTGGTCGTCGTGGAAGACCGGGATCTTCATCCGCGCGCGCAACGCGCGCTCGACGTAGAAGCAGTCCGGCGCCTTGATGTCTTCGAGGTTGATGCCGCCGAAGGTCGGCTCCAGCGCCGCGATCACGTCGATCAGCTTGTCCAGGTTGGTCTCGGCGACTTCGATGTCGAACACGTCGATGCCGGCGAACTTCTTGAACAGCACCCCTTTGCCTTCCATCACCGGCTTGGCCGCGAGCGGCCCGATGTTGCCCAGGCCCAGCACCGCGGTGCCGTTGGTGATCACCGCGACGAGGTTGCCGCGCGACGTGTAGCGGAAGGCATTCGCCGGATCGCTGACGATCTCCTCGCACGCCGACGCCACGCCCGGCGAGTAGGCGAGCGCCAGGTCGTGCTGGTTCACCATCTGCTTGGTCGCGTGGATCGCCACCTTGCCCGGGGTCGGAAACTCGTGGTATTCGAGCGCCGCACGGCGCAGTTCGGCGGCCTTCTGTTCGGACGTGGTGGACATGGTGGTTGTCTCGACGGTTGTTGTGCTCGGGGCGAGGGGCCACGCGCATCGCAGCGATGCGACGGCGGGCCGGCCATTGTAGAAGTCGGACTTGCGGTTGCGCACCGCATCGATAATGCCGTTGCCGCATCGACGCAGGCTCGCGCCGCATGCCCGGCTCAACCGACCCCCTTTTCATGTCCCTCGGCGAGTTCGACCTGATCGCGAAGTACTTCACCCGCACGGTGCGCCGGGCCGCGCTCGGCGTCGGCGACGACTGCGCGCTGTTCGCACCCTCGGCTGGCATGCAGCTCGCGGTGTCGAGCGACATGCTCGTCGAAGGTCGGCACTTCCTGCCCACGGTCGCGCCCGACCGTCTGGGCCACAAGGCGCTGGCCGTCAACCTCAGCGACCTGGCCGCCTGTGGCGCGCGGCCGTTGGCGTTCACGCTGGCGCTGGCGTTGCCGCGCGTCGACGAGGTGCTGCTCGCCGGCTTCGCGCGCGGCCTGCTCGCGCTGGCCGACGCGCACGAGTGCGAACTGATCGGCGGAGACACGACCCAAGGCCCGTTCAACATCTGCATCACCGTGTTCGGCGAGGTGCCGAACGGGCAGGCGCTGCTGCGCTCGGGCGCGCGGGCCGGCGACGACCTCTATGTCAGCGGCACGCTCGGCGACGCGCGACTGGCCCTGGAGGCCTTCCGCGGCACGGTGGCGCTCGAGGGCGTGGCGTTCGACCAGGCGCGCGTCGCGATGGAGCAACCGCAGCCGCGTGTCGCCCTCGGCCTCGCGCTGCGCGGCATCGCGACGAGCGCGATCGATGTCTCCGATGGCCTGCTCGGCGACCTCGGCCATGTGCTGCGCCGCTCCGGCGTCGGCGCCGAGCTGCAGGTCGACGAGCTGCCGCGCAGCAGCGCGCTGCGCGCGATGCCGCTCGCATGGCAGCGCACCTGCACGCTCGCCGGCGGCGACGACTACGAACTCGTGTTCACCGCTCCGCCCGACGCTGGCGGTCGGGTCGACGAGGCGGCGCGCCGCGCGGGCGTGGCGGTCACCCGCATCGGCCGCATCGTCGCGGATCCCGGCGTGCGGCTGATCGACGCGAGCGGCCGGGCGGTCGAGAACCGGTTCGGTTCGTTCGATCACTTCAAGCCGGCGGCGCCATGACGACGCCGCTGAATCCGCCGCTGGCGACCGCTGCGCGCAAGCCCGGCTGGCGCTTCGTCGTCTCTCACCCGGCGCATGCGATTGCGCTCGGGTTCGGCAGTGGCCTCGCTCCGAAGGCGCCCGGCACGGTCGGCACGCTGTGGGCCTGGCTCGTCTATGCGCTGCTGCAGCCGCACCTGAGCGCGACCCAGTGGGCGTGGTTGATCGCCGCGAGTCTGGCCGTCGGTTGGTGGGCCTGCACCGTGGCGGCGCGCGACCTCGGCCTCGCCGACCCGAGCCCCGTGGTGTGGGACGAGGTCGTCGCGTTCTGGCTCGTCCTCTGGCTCGTGATGCCGGCGTCGCTGTGGGCGCAGCTCTGGGCCTTCGTGCTGTTTCGCCTCTTCGATGCGGCCAAGCCCGGGCCGGTCGCCTGGGCCGACCAGCTGTTCAAGGTGCGCCGCGGCGTGCCGATCGGCTGGGCGCAGGGCTTCGGCATCCTGTTCGACGACCTGGTCGCGGCGCTGTGCACACTGCTCGTGATTGCACTGTGGAGGTGGCTGTGACCGAGTTCGAACCGGCAGTGCTGGTGTTGGCCGCCGCGTTGCGCGCGCGCGGCCGCAAGCTGGTGACGGCCGAGTCGTGCACCGGCGGGATGATCGCGGCGGCCTGCACGGCGGTCGCGGGGTCGAGCGACTGGTTCGAGCGCGGCTTCGTCACCTACTCGAACGACGCGAAATCGCAGTCGCTCGGGGTGCCGGCCGGGCTGATCGAGGCGCATGGTGCGGTCAGCGCCGAAGTTGCGCGCGCCATGGCCGAGGGCGCGTTGCGGCACTCGCGCGCCGATCTGGCCGTCGCGGTGACCGGCATCGCCGGGCCGACCGGCGGCACGCCGAACAAGCCGGTCGGCACCGTCTGGCTCGGCATCGCGCAGTCCGGCGCCGAGCCGGTGACCGAACTGCTGAACCTCGGCGGCGACCGCGCCGCGGTGCGCTCGCAGACCGTGCAGATCGCCCTGCAGCGATTGATCGAGCGCGCATGACGATCCTGGTCGCCGCGACGCTCGACGCCGCCGAGTGGAGCCTCTGGTGGCCTCTGTTGCAGGCCGCACTGCCCGACGAGCGGCTGGTGCGCGAACGCAGCGACGCCGATGCCGCAAGCATCGACATCGCGCTCGTGGCCAACCCGCCACTCGGGGCGCTGCAGGGCTTGTCGAACCTGAAGCTGATCCAGTCGCTGTGGGTCGGTGTCGACAAGCTGCTCGCCGACCCGTCCGTGCCTGCGGACGTGCCGCTCGCGCGCATGGTCGACCCCGCGATGAACGACGCGATGGCCGAGACCGCGCTGTGGGCCGTGCTCGGGCTGCACCGTGGCTACTTCGACTATGCCGAGCAGCAGCGCGTGGGCGTCTGGCAGCAGAACGCGCTGCGGCGTGCCGACGAAGTGACGGTTGCGATCCTCGGCATGGGCGAGATGGGCCGCCGCTGCGCGCGGGCGCTGACGCAACAGGGCTATCTCGTCGCCGGCTGGCACCGTGCCGATGGCGCCTCGGCGCTGCCGCCGCTGCTCGCGCGTGCCGACATCGTGCTCAACCTGCTGCCACTGACGCCCGAGACACGCGGCCTGTTCGATGCGACGACGTTGGCGCAGATGCGCCGCGGCGCGAGCCTGGTGAACCTGGCGCGCGGTGCGCACGTCGTCGATGCCGATCTGATCGCTGCACTGGCCAGCGGGCAGATCGCGCGCGCGGTGCTCGATGTGTTCGAGACCGAGCCGCTGCCTGCGGCGCATCCGTACTGGGCTCACCCGCAGGTGACCGTGCTGCCGCACATCGCGGCGCCGACCGACCCGCGCAGCGCCACGCCGATCGCCGCGGCCAATGTGCGCGCGCTGCGTGACGGGCAGCCGCTGGCAAACCTGGTCGATCGGACGCGCGGCTACTGACCGACGTCGCGGTCAGGCCGGCACCGGATTGCGGAAGCTCACGTTCAGCAGGTTCCAGGCATTGATCGTCGCGATCGCGAAGCCGAGTTCGGCGATCTGCTCGTCGCTGAAGTGCTCACGCAGGGTCGCGAACTCGTCGTCGCTCGCGTCGCTCGCCGGTGTCGCGGTGACGATCTCGGCCCAGCGCAGCGCGGCGCGTTCGGGCTCGCTGAAGAACGGTGCCTCGCGCCAGCCGGCGACGGCGTTGGCGTGGCGCGGGTCCACGTCCTGCTTGATCAGGTCGCGCCAGTGCATGTCGATGCAGAACGCACAGCCGTTGATCTGCGAGACGCGCAGGAACACGAGGTCGACGAGACGTTTGCCGAGCAGGTCGTGGCGCACCGCGCCAGACAGGTTGAGCAGCGCCTGGAACGCCTTCGGCGCGAGTTTCTGATACGGGAGACGGGCAGCGTGGGTCATGGTGCAGTCCTCATGCAGTGGATGAAAGGGGAGCTCATGCCATCAAGACGCGGCAGCCCGCGCGCTTGTGACAGCTCGCCTTCAATCGGGCGCCGGGATGCGCGCCAGCTTGTCCGGATTGCGGATCGCGTAGATCGCGACGATGCGCTCGCCGTCGGTCACGATCGCCTGCGCCGATTCGAGCGCGCCGTCGACGTAGCGCAGCAGCCCCGCTTCGCCGTTGATCTGTGCGATGCGGTAGGTGACCGCCTGAGGTCCGAGGCGCTTGAACTGCGCCCAGTACAGGTTCGCGATGCGCTGCGCGCCGCGCAGGATCTTGCCGAACGACGGCACCTTGCCGCCGCCGTCGCCGACCAGTTCGACGTCGTCCGCGAGCAGCGCCTGCATCGCGCTGCGCTCGCCGCTGCGCGCGGCCTGCACGAAGCGTTCGAGCAGGCGGCGGTGGGCGTCCTGCGGCACCTCGAAACGGGGCCGCTCCTGCTGCACGCGCTGCGACGCGCGGTGCACCAGCTGCCGGCATGCCGCCTCGCTCTTGCCGAGCAGCGCGGCGATCTCGTCGTAGTCGTGGTCGAACACCTGGCGCAGCAGGAAGGCCGCCCGCTCTTCGGGGGCGAGCCGCTCGAGTACCCACAGGAACGCGACCGAGAGTTCGCCCGCGAACTCCGCCGACGCCTCTGGCGTGCGGTCATCGACCTCGACCAGCGGCTCGGGCAGCCACCAGCCGACGTAGGCCTCGCGCTCGACCTTGGCCGCGCGCAGGCGGTCGATCGCGAGCCGGGTCACGACCGTCACCAGCCACGCCTCCGCCGACTGCAGCGTGCTCGCATCGGTGCGGTGCCAGCGGAGCCAGGCGTCCTGCAGCACGTCTTCGGCGTCAGCGCGGGTGCCGAGCATGCGGTAGGCGATCGAGAACAGGCGTGGGCGCAGCGCCGTGTAG
>Ga0209023_10004016_pt1 | contig 17096 bp, 12 predicted proteins | sample LakOneMetagenome_FD_187468 | JGI IMG/M metagenome (GOLD analysis project Ga0209023, IMG submission 187468) | Freshwater and sediment microbial communities from Lake Erie, Canada (SPAdes) (version 2) | ecosystem: Environmental > Aquatic > Freshwater > Lentic | place: Lake Erie, Canada... | reverse complement strand
GCCATAACGCCGCGGCGGGTCGTGGCGCGCGTGGGGGCGGTAGTGGCTCGCGGGATGGGGCACGCGGGGTGGAGGTTGGCGGGGCCTCCACGTGGGGCGCCGATGTGGCGGCTCGCGCCCGCGGGGGCGGTAGCGCGTGACCTTCCCGGCGCGGGACGGGGTCCGCGCGGCGTTATCCGGCGAGGACCTTCTGGATGCGCTGCAGCGACACGGACTCCGCAGCCTTGAGCTCCTGCGCGAACAGGCTGATGCGCAGCTCCTCGATCATCCAGCGGGCCCGCACGAGGTTGGCCGCGGCATCCGCTGCCAACGGAATCGTGCCGCCGGCGTTCTCGAACCGCGTGGTGGCGGACTGGGTCTCGTTCATCCAGACCCGATCACGGCCGGGATTGTCGACAAGCTTGGGGATGCGCGCGGTGATGCCGGCGAGGTAGCGCGGCACGTGCCGCAGCTGCGGCAGCCCGGTCAGCAGAACGAACCCCGGGTATACCAGGCCCGCGAGCTGGGCTCGCGCGTCGCTGAGCGCGGGCAGCAACGCCATGCTGGTGGCGGCCTTGAGCGCCTTGTCGGTGGCGCGGCTCGCGGTGAGGACCCGGGCCAGCAGCCCGACGGCCTCGAACATGGAATCCATCACCACGCCGGAGACGCGATCGCGAATAGTGTCGAACTCCGCTTTCATGAACACCTGCCCGTCGGGTCGCACCCGGTAGAGCACGTCGTCGATGCACGCCGCGAGGCAATCTTCGAACAGTGCCTGCGTGTTGCGGTACGGGCTGGTCGCCAGGCTGAGCTTCTCGGCGGCCGTCAGGTGGTTCTGCACATAGGCGGACGGCGAGGGTGTGGCGAGCAGGAGCAGACGCCGCACCCCGGCGGGCAGGGTGCGCGCCTGCTCGGCCTCGGTGCTCATCATGCGAATCGACACGGACTGGCCGTCGTCGATGAGCGTCGGGTAGCCCCGAATGGTGTTGTCACCCTGCTTCGTATCAAGGAAACGGGGAAGTTCGCCGAGGTCCCAGGTGGTGAGACCGGTGCGCTCGATCGCATTCTTGGGCACGGAAGCGGATACCGCGGCCACGCTTTCGCGCGCCCGACTACCCAGCCGTCGCTGCAGTTCCGACAGGTCCTTGCCGGCAGCGACCGTGCGCCCGCGCTCGTCGGCCACGATGAACGTCATCCGCAGGTGCGAGGGGACCCGGTCGAGTTCGAAATCCTCCGCCTTCACCGGCACGTAGGTGAGCTTCTGGATCAGCGCTGCAAGGGTCGTCGCGAAGGAGTCGTCGGGCGCCGGATTCTGCTCTGGCCCGACCTCACCCGGTTGTTGAGCCTGGCGAGACACCGCCGGCAGCTCGTTCACCAGGCGCACCGCCCAGTCCGCCGCGGGCACGACGTTGCGACGGATGCTCTTGGGCAGCGACTTGATCATCGCGGCCACGAGCTCGTTGCGCAGCCCCGGCACTTGCCAGTCGAAGCCGGTGGGGGAGAGCCGCGCGAGCAGCGCGAGCGGCACCTGCACGGTGACGCCGTCGTCGTCTTCACCGGGTTCGAAACGGTAGCTGAGCGAGAGTCGCTGGTCGCCCTGCTGCCAGCTCGGGGGGAAGACCCCCTCGTCGATCTCGGGGGAGTCCTCGGCCACCAGGGCATCCGCGGTCATGGTGAGCAGTTGCGGCGTCTCGAGCCGGGCCTTGCGCCACCAGCCCTCAAAGCTCTTGGTGGAAGAGACCTCGGCCGGGATGCGTCGCTGGTAGAACTCGAACACGGCTTCATCGTCGAAGAGGATGTCGCGGCGGCGGGTGCGTTCCTCGAGCTCGGCGAGTTCGGCGCGCAGTTGCGCGTTGGCGCGTTCGAAGGCCCACATGCCCGCCTCGCCGGTCTGCCCGGGGCGGCCGCCTCTGGCCGCGGCCGTTGCGGTGCCTTGGCCGCGGCCGGCGGATGCGCCGCCGCCGTCGGCCGAGATGCCGACGCGTTCGTTGCGCGAGGGTCCGCGCCCGCCGCGATCCGCCTCGGTCTCGACAAGCTCGACCAGCGAGGACGGGGATGGCCGAGAAAGGTCGGACGCGCGGTCCCACTCACCCTCGACCAGGGCGTGCCGGATGAACAACTCGCGAGCGTACGCCGGGTCGATGCGGGAGAACTGCACCCGGCGACGCGGCACGATGGGCACGCCATAGAGGGTGACCCGCTCGTAGACCACGGCCGCGCCCTGCTTCATCTCCCAGTGCGGCTCGGAGTAGCTGCGCTTGCAGAGGTCACCGGCCAGCGGCTCGGCCCAGGCCGGGTCGACGACCGCGTTCATGCGTGCGAACAGCCGGCTCGTCTCCACGAGCTCGGCGCTCATCACGGCCTGCGGCTGCTTCTTGGCGAGTGTTGAGCCGGGGAACAGCACGAAGCGCTGCTGCCGGGCGCCCACATAGTCCTTCTTGGCCAGGTCCTTCAAACCGATATGGGAGAGCAGGCCGGCCAGCAGCGAGCGGTGCACGCCGTCGGGGTTCGTGCTCGGTTCGCCCAGGTGCAGGCCGAGCGGCTTGGCGAGCTGGCGCAGCTGGCGCAGCACGTCTTGCCACTCGCGCACCCGCAGGTAGTTGAGATACTCGTTCTTGCACAGGCGCCGGAACGCGCTCGATCCGAGTTCGTTCTGCTGCTTTTCGAGGTAGTTCCAGAGGTTGAGCAGCGAGAGGAAATCGCTCGTGGGGTCTGCGAAGCGCGCGTGGAACTGGTCGGCCTGGGCGCGGCGTTCCAGGGGGCGTTCGCGCGGGTCCTGAATGGTGAGGCCGGCCACGATGGCCATCACCTCGCGGCTGGTGCCCTGCTTCTTCGACTCGATCACCATGCGGCCGAACCGCGGGTCGATCGGGAGCTGCGCCAGCTGCTGGCCGATGCGGGTGAGGCGCGGGCCGGCATCCGCTTTCGCGGTGACGGGCGGGGCATCGGCGGATGCAGTGACGGCTGAGTCGGCGGATGCCCCCGGCGCGGCCGACTCCCCCCGGCGCCCGCGGGAGCTCTTGGTGCGCCCGGCGGCCGCGGCCTCGATGGCGCCGAGTTCCGCGAGCAGGTCGAGGCCGTCCTTGATGTTGCGCGAATCGGGTGGGGTCAGGAACGGGAACGAGGCGATGTCGCCGAGGCCGAGCGAGATCATCTGCAGAATCACGGCGGCGAGGTTGGTGCGCAGAATCTCCGGCTCGGTGTATTCGTCGCGGCGCAGGAAGTCCTCTTCGGAGTACAAGCGGATGGCGATGCCGTCGCTTGTGCGCCCGCTGCGCCCGGAGCGCTGGTTTCCGGAGGCCTGCGAGATGGCTTCGATCGGCAGTCGCTGCACCTTGGAGCGCACGCTGTAGCGGCTGATGCGCGCGGTTCCGGCGTCGATCACATAGCGGATGCCCGGAACGGTGAGGCTGGTCTCCGCCACGTTGGTGGCCAGCACGATGCGGCGGCGCACCCCGGCCACGCTCGAGGGTTGGAACACCTTGTGCTGGTCGGCCGAGGAAAGCCGCCCGTAAAGCGGCAGCACCTCGGTGGGATTGCTGCTCGCCGACGAGGCGAATTTGCCCTGCAGGGCGTCGGCGGCGTCGCGGATCTCGGTCTCGCCGCTGAGGAACACCAGCACGTCGCCGTTCGACTCGCGTTCGAGCTCGTCGAGGGCCGCCGTGATGCCCTCGATATAGTCGCGGTCGACGCCAGGAGCGGCATCCGTGGTGTCGTCATCGTCGTCGATGCCGGGCTCGGCGACGAGCGGGCGGTAGCGGATCTCCACCGGGAACGTGCGCCCGGAGACCTCGACGACCGGCGCCGGCGTGCCGTCGGCGGCGGCGAAGTGCTTGGCGAAGCTCTGCGGGTCGATGGTGGCGGAGGTGATGATGAGCTTGAGGTCCGGGCGCTTGGGCAGCAACTGGCGCAGGTACCCGAGCAGGAAGTCGATGTTCAGGCTGCGCTCGTGCGCTTCGTCGATGATGATGGTGTCGTACTTGCGCAGCATCCGGTCGCGGTGGATCTCGTTGAGCAGGATGCCGTCCGTCATCAGCTTGATGCGGGTTTCGGGACCGACGTGGTCGGTGAAGCGCACCTGGTAGCCCACGATGCCGCCCACTTCCTGGCCCATCTCCTCGGCGATGCGCTCGGCGATGGTGCGCGCGGCGAGGCGGCGCGGCTGGGTGTGGCCGATGTTCTTGCGGCCCAGCTCCAGGCAGATCTTGGGCAGCTGGGTGGTCTTGCCCGAGCCGGTGGCGCCGGCCACGATCACCACCTGGTTGTCGCGGATGGCGCGGGCGATGTCCTCCCGGCGCTGGCTGACTGGAAGTTCGGGCGGGAAGGTGATCTGAACGTGTTCCATGGAGCTTCTATCGTACTTCTCCCGGCTGTTACCGGGCCGGGGTACGGTTCTGCAATGCAGCAACGGGACAACCCGGATGCGATCGGGCCGGCCGTTCTCGCAACCGAGTGTGGCCCTGTTCAGTCGGCCGGCCACCTGGGGCGCATAGGGTGTTGAAATGACGAATTCCGTACCCACCCTCACGCTCAATGACGGCCACACAATTCCGCAGCTCGGTTTCGGCGTGTTCAAGGTCGATCCCGACGAGACGACACGCATCGTTCGCGACGCTCTCGAGGTGGGTTACCGCCACATCGACACCGCAGCGATCTACGGCAACGAGGCCGGCGTCGGCACGGCCCTCGCCGAATCCGGAGTGGGTCGCGACGACCTGTTCATCACCACCAAGCTCTGGAACGACCGCCAGGGCACCGACTCGGCCTTCGCAGCCTTCGAAGAGAGCCTCGAGAAGCTCGGCCTCGACTACGTCGACATGTACCTCATCCACTGGCCGGCCCCGGCGAATGACAAGTTCATCGAGAGTTGGAAGTCCCTGGAGAAGATCCGCGAGAGCGGACGTGCCCGGTCGATCGGCGTGTCCAACTTTCTGGTGCCGCACCTCGAGCGCCTGCTCAACGAGACCGCTATCGTGCCCGTGGTCAACCAGATCGAGCTGCACCCGGCTCACCAGCAGCCCGAAGTCACGGCGTTCTCCCGGGAGCACGGCATCGAGATCGAGGCCTGGGGCCCGCTCGGACAGGGGAAGTACCCGCTCTTCGATGAGCAGGTCATCACGGATGCTGCCGAAGGGCACGGTAAGTCTGCCGCCCAGGTCGTCATCCGCTGGCACCTGCAGACCGGGAACATCCTGTTCCCCAAGTCCAACCGCCGCGAACGCATGATCGAGAACTTCGACGTCTTGGACTTCGAGCTGACCCCCACCGAGGTCGTTATGATCTCCGCGCTGGAGCGCGCCGGCCGCGTCTCCGCCCACCCGAACGACGTCAACTGATTTCGGCCTGACTTCCACCGGAGCGTCCGGCGCCGGAACCCGGCTTGTGCGGCCGCGATACGGCCTGCACCGGCCGGTTTTCGGCGTGCGGGCTCAGGGTGAGGGTTGCGGCGGCACAATGGAGTATGCCCAACCTCCTCGCCGACGCCATCAGCCCGTACCTGCGTTCGCACGCCGACAACCCGGTGAACTGGCACGGCTGGGGGGCGCAGGCGTTCGCCGAGGCGCGAGAACGCGACGTGCCGGTTCTGGTGTCCATCGGCTATTCCACCTGCCACTGGTGCCACGTGATGGCGCGGGAGAGCTTCAGCGATCCCGCGCTCGCTGAATACCTCAACGCGCACTTCGTCAGCATCAAGGTCGACCGCGAGGAACACCCGGATGTGGACGCGAGCTACCTCGCCGCGGCAAGCGCTTTCGTGTCAGGCCTCGGCTGGCCGCTGAACGTGTTCGTCACACCCGAGGGCCGGGCCTTCCACGCCGGAACGTACTTCCCACCACAATCGATGCAGGGCCATCCCGCTTTCCGCCAGGTGCTCGAAGCCGTGACGGAGGCCTGGGCCACCCGCCGTCCGGAGGTGATGACCGGCGCCGCCCACGTGGCCGAGGCCCTCGCCGAATCGTCGCGACAGCTGCGGTCCAGCAGTCCACTGCCGGATGAGCACACCCTGGATCGCGCCGTGGAGGAGCTCGCGGCAACCGAAGACGCGCTTTTCGGCGGCTTCGGGGGTGCCCCCAAGTTCCCGGTGGCTCCCGCACTGGGCTTCTTGCTGGAGCGCGCCGACGGAGCGCCGCTGGCGCTTCGCACGCTCGAACGCATGGCGGCCTCGCCGCTGCGAGACCCGGTGGAGGGCGGTTTCTTTCGCTACGCGGTGAACCGCGACTGGAGTGAGCCGCACTATGAGCGCATGCTCTACGACAACGCCCAGCTCTTGTCCCTCTACACCCGGGCGTGGAAGATGACCGGCGAAGACTGGGCACGCCGGGTCGCCGAGGGTGTGGCGGAGTTCCTGACCACCGTGATGCAACTGCCCACGGGTGGGTTCGCCAGCGCCCAGGATTCGGAGAGCACCGTCGCCGGTCACCGGGTGGAAGGCGGGTACTACGCTCTCGATGCAGTGGGGCGACGCGGTGAAACCCGGCCGGCCCTCGATGAGAAGGTGCTCACCGGCTGGAACGGGCTCGCCATCTCGGCGCTGGCGGAGGCCGGATTCGCCCTCGGCCGCACCGACGTGATGGCTTCCGCGCGACGAGCGGCCGACTACCTGCTGGCCGAGCACCTGCAGGCCGACGGCACCCTGCTCCGGGCATCCGTCGCCGACCGTCGCTCCAATGCCCGGGCCACGCTGGAGGACTACGGCATGTTCGCGCGGGGTTTGCTGCACCTGGCCCTCGGCACCGGGGAAGCGGGCTATGCCCAGGCGGCCCGGCGCCTGATTCACAGCACCGTGGATGCGGCGACCGCGAGCGACGCCACCGGGTTCCGCACTCCCAACGGAGCCGATCCGGTGCTCGAGGCCCAGGGTCTGGCCATCGCCGCTGACCCCGCGGAGGGCGCCTACCCGTCCGGCCTCACCGCCGCAGCCGATGCGGCCCGGCTGCTGTACCTGCTGACCGCCCAACCGGTCTATCGCGCCAGTGCGGAGCGAGCCATGGGCGTCGTGGCCGGGCTCGCCCCCGAGCGGCCGATCGCGTTCGGCGCGGCCCTGCGCGTGATGAGCGCGCTCGGGACGCCGCCGGAACAGCTGGTGATCGTGTCACCGGACGGTGTCGACGCGGGCACGGAACCTGCGCCGGCTGCGTCCGGATTGCTCGACGCAGCGCGGCGGCACTCGGCCGGCGTGGTCGCGTCGGTCACCACCTCCCAGGCACTGGCCTTCGCGAACGCGGGTTTTGAACTCTTCGCGGGCCGCGGGGCGGGCGGGGGAACCACGACGGCGTACCTGTGCCACGATTTCGTGTGTGCCCTGCCGGTCACGGATGCCGCTGCCCTGCGGGCCGTCACGAACGAGCGTTGATGCCCACGAGCTCCCACGGCCGCGGCAATTACGCATCCGGCCGGTCGGCCGATAGCATCGGAGGCTAGCAGAGAGGACACGTCATGCTTCCCGAAATCAACATTGTGGCCGTTCTGCTGGCCACGGTGGCGAGCATGCTGGTCGGGTGGATCTGGTATGCGCCGCCGGTGGTACGCCGCTACTGGATGAAGGTGGTCGGCCACGACGAGCAGAGCATCAAGTCGGCATCCTCCGCCCCGATCATCGTCACCATTGTGGTGGTGAACTTCATGACCGCCTCGGTGCTCGCCGGTGCGGCGGCGATCGCACAGAACTTCTATGGCGGCAGCTTTCTCGCAAACACCGTCGTCAGCACGCTTATTCTCTGGGTGGGATTCACGGCAGCGCGCATGGTGACCCACGACGCCTTCGACCGCCGCCCGGCCGGGATCACCGTGCTCAACCTCGCGCATGAACTGGTCACCCTTACCGTGATGGCGCTGATCATCGGAGTGTTCAGCATCAGCACGGCCTGAACCCGGTCACCGCGGCCGGGGGCGGCCGCACAGGATCCGCCCATTCAGTACGGCCTAGACTGATATAAGCGCCACCGCGTTCCACTGGCCGCTTCGGGCCCGGTGTCGATATCCGGTGCGTTGTTGCGGCTGATGTCATAGGGCGCACTCCCCGGGGCAGAGCGTGTGGTTGTCCCGTGATCGAGTGCTCCATTCTTTCAGGAGGACCATGGCGACATTCAATATTCCGGACGCACAGCCGGACGCGCCCTTCAGCGCCAACGGTACGATCCGCCCTGACAACGATCTCCCCAATGGATTCAGCACCACCGAGTTCAGCACCACCGAGTTCACCAGCACTGAGTTCACCAGCACTGAGTTCACCAGCACTGAGTTCACCAGCACTGATTCCGGCCTCATCCCCGCACCGCTGCTCAGCCCGGAGCCCGAACTCGTATTGGTGACACCGGATGCCCGCACCCGCCGCTTCAACCGCGAGGACCTGGTCGTGCGCAAGGGCGAAATAGCCCTCATCAACGGTCACTTCACTCCGCACGAGTCCATGGTCAAGGACCTCGTCGCCGTTTACGATGCCCTGAAGGCCGCTGGTATCGACTTCCTGCTTGTGCGGGGCGATCATGATCGCCCGGTGATCGCCGTGGATCGCAAACGCCGCAAGCAGATCACCCGCATTCTCGCCACCGCCTTCGCCAACGAGCCGTTCTACGCCAAACCGCTCGACGGCAACCAGACCCTCCCGCTGTTGCTCGCCGACGGTGTGCTCAGCACCCTGCGCAAGTCCTCCGTCTTCCGGGTGTACCGCCCCCGGATCGAGCCGATCGGCCGGCTGCGTTACGGCGCTGAAACCGCCTTCCAGCTTGAACTCTGGCGTTTCGGCGACGAGGAAATCGTCGCACCGGTCGAGAACGCCCTGATGCGCACCCGGCTGCCGCGCTCCGAGGCCCGCGAAACCACGATCGAACTGTACGGCCGCACCTGGCTGACCCTGCAGAACATGTTCGACGACCTCGCCAGTGACGTGAGCTTCGACATCGACCTCGTCTTCTCCTGGGTGGACGGTTCCTCCGACGAGTTCCAGCGCGAACGTGCCAAGCGCATGCAGTCCTATGTGGTCGGCGAGGGCGACGATTCCGACGCCCGCTTCCGCCAGATCGACGAGCTCAAGTACGCCCTGCGCAGCGTGTACATGTTCGCTCCCTGGATTCGGCGCATCTTCATCGCCACGGACTCCCCGGCTCCGGTCTGGCTCGCCGACCACCCGCGGGTCACCATCATGCGCAGCGAAGACTTCTTCGTCGATACGAGCGTGCTGCCCATTCACAATTCGCACGCTGTCGAGAGCCAGCTGCACCACATTCCCGGGCTGGCAGAGCATTTCCTCTATTCCAACGACGACATGTTCTTCGGGCGCCCCGTCGGGCCGGAGATGTTCTTCTCACCCGGAGGCATCACCAAGTTCGTGGAGGCGTCGACCCGCATCGGCCTGGGCGAGAACGACCCCACCCGCAGCGGATTCGAGAACGCCGCCCGGGTGAACCGGGCACTGTTGCACGGGCGTTTCGGCAAGGTCACCACGCGTCACCTGGAGCACACGCCCGCGCCGATGCGTAAGAGCGTGCTTGTGGAGCTGGAGAAGGAGTTTCCGGAGGACTTCGCCCGGACGGCGGCCAGTCGCTTCCGCTCGGCGACGGATATCTCGGTCACCAACTCGCTGTACCACTACTACGCCCTGATGACCGGCCGTGCCGTGGAGCAGACCCAGGCGCGGTCGATGTACATCGAAACCACCCTGCGGGTGGCGCTGCGCCAGATGAACCGGCTGCGAAAGCGACGCGACCAGGACATGTTCTGCCTGAACGACGGCAGCCACCCGGAGATCACGCCCGACGTGCGCCGCGCGGCCGTGACCCTGTTCCTGGACCGGTACTTTCCGATCGTGGCCCCGTGGGAGCGCTCCAGTGCTTTTACGAGCTCAGAACCGGGATCGGCATGGTCGGTGGCGGCTCGGGCCATGCAGGCACGGTTCCCGACGGGGTGACGTCGATCCCCGACGCGCGCAGCCGGCGTTGGCTTTCCTCCGCGTCGATGTAATCGAGTGTGGGATAGGCGCCGAGCGGCACGACCGAGTGCAGAACGGTGCCCGGGAAGACATGCACAAGGTTGAACGCTCGGGCGCCGTCGCGTCCGAGCGTTCCGCCCACCGGCACGTTCAGGTCCTGGGTGTAGCAGGTGGCGGAGGCCACCGAGACCGGAATGCCCGCGAACGTGGCCGCTGACGAGTAGTGCAGGTGACCGGCCAGGATGCTGCGCACGTCAGTGCCCTGCAGCACCTCGGCGAGGGGCTGCTGGTCGCGCAGTTCCACGGCCACGGCCAGATCGAGCACGCTCGGGATCGGCGGATGGTGCATGGCGAGGATGGTGCCGTCCGGCGCGGGAACGCTGAGCTCCTGGGCGAGCCAGTTGAGCTGCTCTGGGGAGATCTCACCGTAGTGGTGCCCGGGCACACTGGTGTCCAGGGTGATCACCCGCAGGCCGTTGAGATCGAAAACGTGATTGACCGGCGCGTCCCCCGCTGCTTCGCTCGGCAGCTGGTCGAGTAGCCCGGAGCGGAACGCGGCCCGGTCGTCGTGGTTGCCCATCACCCAGATCACCCGCGCCCCCATCCGCTCGGCGGCCGGGTCGACGATGTCCCGAAGGCGCCGGTACGCACCGGGCTCGCCTTTGTCGGCGAGGTCTCCGGTGAACACGATGGCCTGGGGTCGAGCGCCGGAGGCCTCGACGTCAGCGAAGAGCTGCGCCAGATGAGCTTCCACGTCCACACTGCCGTAGAGCCGTTCACCCCCCGCCAGGAGGTGGGTATCGCTCAGGTGTAACAGGAAATGGTCCGGCCGAGGGTACTCAGCCGTTCGAATGCTCACGGAGCTTCCATTCGTTCGGAGGTACGCACTCTGCGCGCGCGCACTCTCGGTTCTCATTACATTCGATCAGAACTTCTTGCATATTGCGTGTACGACGCACAAAACCAGGGAATTCTTGTGATTGTCGAGTTCAGGGGTCGCGGCCCCGGTCGGCGTGCGGGTCCGGTTCACGGATGCGTCGCGCCGGACCATCCGTCGGGCGGATGCTGCCGGTCATCGTGTTCGTAGGGCTCGACGGGTCTGTGCTCGGCGGCCAGGGCCCGTCGTCGTTCTGCTTCGAAATCGCCCTCGAGATCGGTGAATTCAAGGGTTTCATCGGCGGCGTAGCCCGTGCCGGGCTTCGGTTTGACGTCTCGATGATGACGGTGCCACCTGAACATGATGTCAAGTTACGCCGGCGGCACCTGAAGTCAAGGCCTCGCGGTGGGAAACGCGGCTTCACGGCTGTCTGTGAACCCGGCTGTGTCATGCTGGAATGTGCGTTCCCCGTTCCCCGCTGACTCCGCCCGTTATCTCGGCGGAGCCGCCCTGGTCTCCGTGGCTTTCATCGGCCTGTATGTGTTCTTCGTCACCGTCCATGCGGGCCAGAACGCTGACCAGCTCGCCTATGACGGTGCCCAGTTCGGGCAACGAAGCGTGACCCCGTTCACCCGCCGGCTGCTGGATTCACTACCCGCCGTCTCCGCGGTGCTCGGGTTCATCCTGACCGGCGGCATCGCCCTGCTGCGCCGCAACTGGCGCACGCTTCTCGTGGCCCTCAGTGTGGGAGCGGCGGCAGTGCTCTCGGTTCAGCTGCTCAAATACGGTGTGCTGCAGAGACCGGACCTGGGTGTTCCCGGCTATGCGGGCAACTCCTTTCCCTCCGGACACACCAGCGTCGCTGCGGCATCCGCCCTGGTGGTCTTCCTGGTTTCCGCCCCGCGGATGCGGCCGATGATGGCCGTCGGCGGCACGCTGTTCGCGGTGCTGGCCGGAGTGGCCACGCTGGCCAACCAGTGGCATCGTCCCAGCGATGTGATCGCGTCATTCCTGTGCGTGGCATTCTGGGGCTGCATCGGCGGCGCCGTTCTGGCCTGGACGGCACCGGGAGCGCGGGCGGCGATCCGGTCGCCTACCGTGCGGCCGGGGCTTGGAATGCCACCGCGGCGGGCATCCGCTTTCATCCGGCTGCTGCGCGTGCTGCTGGTGCCGTTCGCGGTGCTGGCCGGGGTGGCCCTCGCGGCGACGTTCCTGTTCTCGCTCGGCGAATCGGCAAACCTGCTGGTGGCCTATGTCGGCGGGGTCACCGCGATCGTCACCTCCGGACTCCTGATCGCGCTCTGCGGCACCCAGCTCTTCTCCCGAATGCCGTAGCGCGAGCCGATAAACATGACGGCGTGCCCCGCGGTCAACAGGGGCGAAACCTGCGCCTGCATGCGACACTGACGTATGGCCGTCACGTTGAGAGCGATCCAGACCGCAATCCCACCCACAGTGCTGCACCAGGAGCAGGTGCGCGACGTGTTCGCGAGCCAGCCCGGGCTCAGCCGCCTCGCGCAACGCATCGTCAGCACCTCCTTCAACGTGTCGGGAATCGAAACCCGGCACACGGTGATCGAGGAGCTCACCCTCGATGGCGGCGGTGACGACCCGCAGTTCTTCGACCCGGTGGAACAGCGACTGCTGGTTCCGAGCACCAAGGTGCGCAATGAGCTCTACATTCGCGAGGCGACGAAGTTGTTCGTGGAGGCCGGCCGCCGCGCCATCGAAGCGTGCCCGGGACTGACCGCCGGCGATATCACCCATGTCGTGACCGTCTCCTGCACAGGGTTCTACGCGCCGGGCCCGGACTACATGCTGGTGCGCGAACTGGGCATGAAGCCGGCCACCCAGCGATATCACCTCGGCTTCATGGGCTGTTACGCGGCGATGCCGGCCCTGCGCACGGCGAAGCAGTTCGTGGAAGCCGACCCGAACGCGGTCGTGCTCGTCGTCAGCGCGGAACTGTGCTCCCTGCACCTGCGCACCTCGAATGACCCGGACACCATCGTGGCATCGTCGCTGTTCTCGGACGGCGCCGCCGCCGGAATCGTGAGCGCACGCGCCCTTCATCCCGGTGAGAAAGCGCTCAATCTCGACGTCTTCGAGACCATGATCACGCCGGTCGGCGAGGGGGACATGGCCTGGAAGATCGGCGATGAAGGATTCGAAATGGTGCTCAGCACCTACGTTCCGCACATCATCGACGAGCACATCGAGGGCGCGCTGACGCCGCTGATGGCTCGAGACGCCCAGCTGCGCAGCCTGCTGACCGACGACGGTCTCGGGTTCGCGGCGTCCCGGGCAGCCGATGCGGAGGGCTCGATGGGAGGGTCCGGCTCCGTGGGGACGTTGCTGGCGCCCGCTCCGACCCGGGCTCCGGCCATGAGCGAGGCCATCGCGCACTGGGCGATCCACCCGGGCGGGCGCAGCATCCTGGACAAGACCGAAGCGAAACTCGGGCTCAGTGAGGCGCAGTTGCGGCCCTCGCGCGAGACGCTGCGCCAGTACGGGAACATGAGCAGTGCCACGATCCTCTTCGTGATGAAAGCCATTCTCGACGAGCCCAGCAGCGGCGACGGTGAACGGGTCTGTGCCATGGCCTTCGGCCCCGGTCTCACCGTGGAAACCGCTTTGCTGACCGTCAGCCTCGGCTAGCGTGCTGATTCCGTCGCTGCGGGAGCGCGCGGATGACGCCGTGGAGATCATGGACGGCGACTGCGACCCCGGCATGCTCACGAGAACCTACGCTGACTTCCGTTTCGTCAATGCCGTGGTGTCGGGCTGGGGCTCGATCTACCGCCGGGAGATCCGGCCCGCGCTGTCCACGACGACCCTGACGTCGTTGCTGGACATCGGGTCCGGGGGCGGCGACGTCTCACAGGCGCTGGCACGCTGGGCGGCGCGTGACGGCCTGCGGTTGACCGTGCTCGGCATCGATCCCGATGCCCGCGCCGACGCGTTCTGCCGCACGCTCCCCGCCCAACCGGGCCTGTCCTTCCGCCGCGCGTTCAGCTCGGAGCTCGTCGCGGAGGGGCAGCGGTTCGACTTCGTGGTGTCCAATCACATGCTGCACCATCTCGTCCCGGCGGATCTCGGGGCGCTGCTGGTGGACTCCGAACGGCTCTGCCGAAAACGTGTGCTGCACGCCGACATCGAACGATCCCGCATCGGCTACCTGGGCTTCGCCGTGGGCACCTGGCCCTTCTTCCGTCGTTCCTACATTCGGCCCGACGGCCTCACCTCGATCCGGCGCAGCTTCACCGCACCCGAGCTGCGGGCCGCCGCCCCACCCGGCTGGCGGGTCCTGCGCGGGCTGCCGTCGAGGCTCGTGCTCGAGTGGACGGCGCCCGGAGGTCATGATGCGTGATGTGTTGATCGTGGGCGGCGGCCCGGTGGGCACGATGCTGGCATGCGTGCTCGCCGTGCGCGGACTCGACGTGCAGGTGCTCGAGCAGCGCACCGAACCGTCGCTTCGATCCCGGGCCATCGGCATCCACCCCCCACTGCTCCAGGTGCTCGATGAGATCGGCATCACCGAGGCGCTCGTGAACCGTGCCACCCACGTGACGGAGGGAACGGTGCGCTGCGACGGCCGTACCCTCGGTCGCATGTCCTTCGCCGAGCTGCCCACGAGGCACAAGTTCGTGGCGATGCTGCCCCAGTACGAGACCGAGGAGTTGTTGCGGGATCGGTTCGAGCAGCTGCGTCCCGGCGCGTTCCGGGGCGGAGTCGACGTCATGAGCGTGACGGACGCGGGCGACCACGTCGACGTCGTCGCCGCAGATGGCGAGACTTTCCAAGCCCGGTACGTGGTGGCGGCCGACGGCGGCCGAAGCCGGGTGCGCGAGGACGTCGGTATCGGCTGGACGGGGCTCGGAAGTCACGAAACCTACCTGATGTGCGATTACGCCGACACCGGCCTGCACGGGGACGCCGCGGTGCTCTACTTCGAGCGCGGGGGCGTCGTGGAGTCCTTCCCGCTGCCCGACGGGTTTCGGCGCTGGGTGGCCATGACCGACGTGCTGGCCACGGATGCCTCCAGCGTGGACCTGGCCGACATCATCCGCCATCGCACCGGAGTCTCGGTGTCGCAGCCGCGCGGCGCGGCGAGCCCGTTTGTGGTGCAGCAGAACATCGCCGACCGGTTCGTGTCCGGTCGAGTAGCCCTCGTGGGCGATGCCGCGCACCAGATCAGTCCGATCGGCGGCCAGGGCATGAACCTGGGTTGGCTCGATGCGGCCGCGCTGGCACCGGCGCTCGTGCACGCGGTGGCGAATGCCGACGGCGCGACCTCGGCGTTGGCGGCGTACAGCAGAATTCGGCTGCGCGCCGCTCGATCGGCCATGCGCCAGGCCGGATTCAACATGAGTATGGGCCGACCGGTGCGCGGCCTGCGACTGCTGGCCCGTAATGCCCTGGTGCGTACCCTCGCGATACCGCCGACGAACGCCCTGGTGGCGCGGGCGTTCACCATGCGCTGGCTCTGAGCCGAAGCGTGGATCGGGTTTAATAGACGGGTGACCTCTGCCTTGACTGACCTGCTTCGCGCTGACCTGACCGCCGCCCATTATTCGGTGAGCGCCTTGACCGGGCTGTGGGGTGTCGAAGCGGATGCCGCGCTGCACCGTAACCAGCGGGTGCCGGCCCGCCGCGCCCTCGCCGCCCTGAGCGCGAAGCTGGCACGGGTGGAACCCACCAGCACCCTGGCGCAGTTGTTCGTGCTCGGAATTCCGGTGCCCACCGAGCAACTGTCCGGGGCGCTGCCGCTGCTGGGCCTCGCCGGAGCCGTACGGTTGGGGCTGGTCGCCGAGGTCGGGGACCAGGTTCGACCGCTCGTGGACCTGCGACCGTACAGCTTCATCGACGCGGCTGGAGCCGGCAGCTGGTGGATCATCTCCGACCTCGGCGAACTCGCCCTCGGACATCCGCTCGGCGAAAGCCATGTGCTCGGGGTGGGCGGGGCGTCGCTCACCCTGAGCGGGCTGATGATGCCCACACCGGTTGAATCGGTGCTGGACCTCGGCACCGGCTGCGGGATCCAGGCCATGCACGCCGCACGCCATGCCGACCGGGTCGTGGCCACGGACATCTCCGCGCGCGCGCTCGAACTGGCGGGAATCAACGCCAGGCTCAACGACATCGACAACATCGAGTTTCGTCTGGGCAGCCTGTTCGACCCGGTGGCGGGCGAGCGCTTCGACCACATCATTTCCAACCCGCCGTTCGTGATCACGCCGCGGGTTCCGGGCGTGCCGAGCTACGAGTACCGCGATGGGGGCATGGTGGGCGACGCCCTCGTGGAGGCGGTGGTGCGCGGCGCGGCCGCGCATCTCACCCCCGGCGGCGTCGCTCAGCTGCTCGGCAACTGGGAATACCGCAGCGGCACCGACGCCTTCGAGCGCCTCAGCGACTGGCTGGCCGACACGGACCTCGATGCGTGGATCATCGAGCGGGAGGTGCAGCAGCCCACCGAGTACGCCGAGACCTGGATCCGCGACGGCGGCACCCGCCCGGACACCCCCGACTTCGATCGACTGTACGGCGCCTGGCTTGACGATTTCGAAGCGCGAGACGTGTCCCGGGTGGGGTTCGGCTACCTCATGCTCCGCCGCCCGGTCACCGGACCACCCGTCCTGCGCCGATTGGAGCGACTGCCCGACGCGCTCGGTCACAATGCCGCCGGTATCGGCACGCACCTGGCAGGTTGCCTGGCCGCCCATGACTGGCAGGCGGCACGCGATGACGCGGAGCTGGCCCGCGCCATCCTCACGGTCGCGCCCGACGTGACCGAAGAACGCCATTACTGGCCCGGCCAGGACGATCCCACCCTGATGACCCTGCACCAGGGCAGTGGATTCGGGCGCTCGGTGCCGCTGACGACTCCGCTGGCTGCACTCGTGGGCGCCTGCGACGGTGAGCTGGCCGTCGGCGCGATCGTGGGCGCACTCGCCCAGCTGCTGGAGGCCGACGAGCGGGCGTTGCTGGCCGAGCTGCTCCCGCAGGTGCGAGAGCTGCTGGCTGACGGATTCCTGCAGGTGCCCGAGAGTGCGCCCCTGTCGTGACGGCGGCGGTCGGGGGGCGCATCCCCTGAAAGCGTGCCCGCTGAGGTAGTTTGGTCGTATGAGTGGCACAGGATTGGCAACGGGCGCAACGCCAGTACCGGTGGCGTGGCTCCGGTGATGAAACGTCGTACATTCCTGCTCGCCACGGCATCGGGACTGTCGGTCTGGGTGCTGGCCGCCTGCGGGTCGCCGTCTCCGGTACCCACGACATCCGCCGTCCCCACCGCGACCCCGTCCGTCATGCCGC
>Ga0209023_10004015_pt1 | contig 17100 bp, 14 predicted proteins | sample LakOneMetagenome_FD_187468 | JGI IMG/M metagenome (GOLD analysis project Ga0209023, IMG submission 187468) | Freshwater and sediment microbial communities from Lake Erie, Canada (SPAdes) (version 2) | ecosystem: Environmental > Aquatic > Freshwater > Lentic | place: Lake Erie, Canada... | reverse complement strand
CCATCGCCGCATCCATGATCGCCGTCAGTTGCGGCACGCCCACACCCGCCACGATCCGCGTCGTGCAGATCGACCCCGGCCCGATCCCCACCTTGACCGCATCCGCCCCCGCCCCGATCAGGGCGCGCGTTGCCTCGGCCGTCGCCACGTTGCCGGCCACCACCTGCACCCGGTTCGACAGCTTCTTGATCCGTTCGACCGCGCGGGCCACCCCTTCGGAATGCCCATGCGCCGTGTCGATCACCACCATGTCGACGCCCGCGTCTATCAGGGCCTGGCTACGCTCGAATCCCGCGTCGCCCACGGTCGACGCTGCGGCCACCCGCAGGCGCCCCTGTTCGTCCTTGCAGGCATGCGGGTTCAAGACGGCCTTTTCGGTGTCTTTCAAGGTCAAAAGGCCAGTCAGCTTGCCGGAGCCGTCGGTGACCAACAGCTTTTCGATCCGCCGCGCCTTCATCAGGCTCTTGGCGGTTTCAAGATCGGCCGGTTCCTGCAACAGCGCCAGATTCTCCGAGGTCATCATCACCCGAACCGGCGTCTTGTCGTCCGAGGCAAAGCGCATGTCGCGGTTGGTAACAATCCCCACCACGCGGCCCTGATCGTCCACCACCGGGAAACCGGTGACATTGTAGCGGTCCTGGAGCGCCTTGGCGTCGGCCAGTGTCTGGTCGGGGCGCAGCGTGATCGGGTTGTCCACCACGCCACTTTCGAAGCGCTTGACCCGGCTCACCTCGGCCGCCTGCTCCAAAAGCCCGAGATTGCGGTGGATGACCCCGATCCCGCCGGTCTGGGCCATGGCGATGGCCATCCGCGCCTCGGTCACCGTATCCATCGCCGACGACAGAAGCGGGATGTTCATGCGGATCGCGCGGGTGACAAAGGTTGTCGTGTCGGCATCGGCCGGAAGCACGCTCGACGCGGCCGGAACCAGTAGAACATCGTCAAAGGTGAGGGCCTCACGAATCTGCATGGATGCCTCCTGGCGCGCTTTCGTTTGGCGCTTCGCTTTTTCACGCAGGCGCCGGATTGGCAAGCCCAAAACGCAACGGCCACCCCTTGTCACGGTTCGGCTTCCATGCTCACTTGCCCCGGCAAATCCTGGGCCCTGGGGGGGTGTTTCATGCGCGTCGCGGTCATCGACAATACCGAGATATCCTATCTCGGCCTGCTCGGGACGGCGCTGCGCGAGGCGGATGCGGAAATTCAGGTTTTCCGGCCCTGGAAGGGCGAGGCGCTGCCGGACGGAACGCATCATGACGCGCTGGTGGTTTTGGGCGGCGAACAGGATGCGCTGGCCGACGCGACCCATCCCTATCTGCCGGAACTGACACGGCTGATGCGCCGGATGGGCCAGGCCGACAAGGCAGTGATGGGCATCTGCCTCGGGGCGCAACTGATGGCGCGCGCCCATGGCGGGCGGAATATCCTCGGGGGGGCGCCTGAATTCGGCTGGCACCAGGTGCGGTTGACCCAAGCCGGGCGCACCGATCCGGTCCTGTCGGTCGTCGGCGGCGAGTTTCCGATCTTTGAATGGCACAAGGATACATTCGCCCTGCCCGACGGCGCGGTCCGGTTGGCCGAAAGCCCCGTGGCGGCCAATCAGGCCTTCCGCATCGGCCGGGCAAGCTATGCCACCCAGTTCCATTTCGAGGCCAGCCGTGCGGTGGTCGAGGACTGGAACCGCGATTTCCCCCAGACGGTCGAACGGATCCACCCGGGCTGGCTGGCCGACCATCCCCGCTTCGCTGCCGACCATGGCCCGGCGGCGGATGCAGCGGGCCTTGCCATTGCGCGGGCCTGGGTCAGCCTGATCTGAAGCCGCTCTCCGCCGGGCAGGCCTCAGGCGATGGCGGCGTTGGTCTTGACCGCAAGCTGCCCGCCCGCCCAAAGCTTCAGAACCCGAAAGGCAATGGCGATATTGACGAAGGTTGTGGCGATCAGCACGAGGGCGCCGGCCACCGACCAGGCACCGCCCATCAGGAGCCAGAGCGAGGCGGCCGCCGCCAGCGGGTAGGTGACGACCGACCAGAGCGGCGCGAACCCGCCCTCGGTCAACCAGCGCCCGGCCAGGCCCAGCGATGCGAACAGAACCGCCGTCAGGGCAGCGACAATCGTTGCCACCGTCGTCAGCCCCAGATACATGGCCAGCATGCCGGCGAGCGCGGCCGGCGCCAGATGCAGGGCCAGAAGCGGGCGCAGGGCGGCGGCAGGTGGCCGCTGGCGCAGCCGGTCGGCGCCCCAGGCCCAAACCCCGGCCCCGATTCCAAGGGTCGCCACGCCCAGCCCCATCGCCAGATAATCGTACCCCGCCTGTGCCGCAGCAACGGCGCCGATGATCGGCGAGACGAAATAAAGATGCCCGGCCGGCGAATAGCGCCGCGCCTCGGCCGGCCCCTTGAAAAACGTCCACAGGATCAGCGCGATCAGCCCGCCATGCAGGACAAGGGCTACCACCACCAGCCACCGCGCCGGGTCAGGCAGATAGGGCGCCAGCACGGTCGCCTGAAGATAGAGGCAAGCCAGCATCGCCGACAGGCCAAGCCGACCGGGCAGGGTGCGCAGATCATCGAGGATCGCGCCCGGACGCCGCACGAGCTTTACGAGGTAAGCGCCCAGTGCAAAAAGATATAGCAGCGTGGCGCCACCCAGAAATGCCTCGGCGGCACCGCCCGGCAGATCAAAGGCCATCCCGGCCTGGCGCCAACCAAGGCCAAGCCCGAACAGCCCGAGCAGCGACGGAAAGATCGCGGGCGGCACCCGGCGGGCCAGCCCCTTCGGGGTTACGGTCGGTGCGACGAATTTCATGATCGGGCCAGCCTCTTGCGCGGGAACGGTCGCGCCGGCTTTAGCACGAACCCGTCCCCGTCTGCCACAGAATCCGTGCCGGCCCCGCACTGGCCGGACCCATCTGGACAAAGCCCGATCCGCACGCCATTCAGGCGGCACATCGAAAGGGTCGCCCCATGCCGCAGGTCCACCGCCCGTTTGCCGCAGCCCTCTGGATGATGGGCTCGGTCGCGGGCTTTTCGCTGGTCGCGGTGGCGGGGCGGGCACTGCATCCTTATCTCGACACGTTCGGGGTGATGTTCTACCGCTCGCTGGTCGGTATCGCGCTGGTGGTCGGAGGGGCTGCGGCCGCCGGGCGGCTGGCGGAAATTTCGGCCCGCCACATCGGCCTTCACGCCCTGCGCAATATCGTCCATTTCGCCGGGCAGAACCTGTGGCTGGTCGCCCTGTCGCTGATCCCGCTCGCCCAGCTTTTCGCGCTCGAATTTTCCTATCCGATCATCGTGGCCCTGGCTGCGCCCTTCATTCTGTCCGAGCATCTGAGCCGCACGCGGATGGTCGCGGCGGCCATCGGCTTTGCCGGGGTGCTGATCGTCGCGCGGCCGTTCGGCGCGGGCGGCCTGTCGGTCGGGCTTGGCGCAGCGCTGCTCTGTTCGGTCGGCTTTGCCGGCGCGGCCCTTGCCACAAAACGGCTCACACGGGTGGTTTCGATCCTGTCGATCCTGTTCTGGCTGACGGTGATGCAGACTGTTCTGGGGCTGATCTGCGCGGCAGCTTTCGGCCACCTCATCCTGCCCGCATCGGCCGCGCTGCCGTGGGTTCTGGCCATCGGGTCCGGCGGGCTCGGCGCCCATTTCTGCCTGACAAAGGCGCTGAGCCTGGCGCCCGCCAGCCTGGTCACGCCCATCGATTTCCTGCGTCTGCCGGTCATCGCCATTGTCGGCATGCTGGCCTATGGCGAGCCGCTGGACACTTGGGTTTTTGTCGGCGGCGCGGTGATTTTCGCCGCCAACTGGCTGAACATCCGCGACGACGCGGCTGGCAGGAAAGTCGCATCCTGACTTTTTCGTGATCGCGACGCCACGTCAAAGATTGACCGGTGCGACGATATGCCCCTACCCTCGCCCATCAATGAACTCATGGGGATGAGTGAGCATGCTTAAGTTTCTTACATCCGTGAGCCTGGTCGCCCTTGGCGCCGGCGCAACCTATGCAGGCGGCATCGACCGGTCCGGCCAGGGCGTGAGCCAGATCTTTGAAAAGGGCACTTATGCCGAGCTGAGCTTCGGGGCGCTCAATCCGTCGGTCTCGGGAACCGATGTCGCGATCTTCGGCGGCGGCTCGACCGGCAATGTGGCCAGCAACTACACGCAGTTCAGCCTCGCCTACAAGCAAGACATCAACGACAAGCTTTCGTTTGCGATCATCCTCGATCAGCCGTTCGGAGCGAAACTGCTCTACGGGACGGGCTCGGTGGCGCTCGGCGGCACGTCGGTCGATGCCAAGGCGACCTCGCTGACCGGCGTCATGCGCTACAAGCTCGACCAGAATTTCTCGGTCCTCGGCGGCGTGCGGGCCGACCAGGCGTCAGGCAACATCACGCTCAAGGGCGCGGCCTATGGCGCCTTCAACGGCTACAATGTCAGCCTCGCGCAGGATACGGCGGTCGGCTATGTCGTAGGTATCGCCTATGAAAAGCCGGAAATCGCGATGCGCATCGCGCTGACCTACAATTCGGCGATCAAGCACAATTTCGACACGGTGGAAACGATTGGCCCTGCCATCATCGGCATAGCGCCGACCGAAGTTTCGACGCCGCAATCGGTCAATCTCGATTTCCAGACCGGCATCGCCGCCGACACGCTGCTGTTCGGCCAGATCCGATGGGCCCAGTGGAGCGCCTTCGACATCGACCCGCAGACCTTCACGACGCTTCTCAACGGCGGTCATTTCGTCAAGGGTGGCGGGCTGATCGCCCTTGCCGACACCACCACCTACACGATCGGCGTGGGGCGCAAGTTCAACGATACCTGGTCCGGCGCGGTTTCGGTGCTGTACGAGGCCAAGGGCGACCCGCTGGTTTCGCCACTGGCGCCGACGAACGGCAAGGTCGGGGTGACGCTGGCGGCCGTCTATACCCAGGACAACATGAAGGTCACCGCCGGCATCAACTATACCAGGCTCGGCGACGCGCAGGCCCAGACCGCCAGAACCGCCCGCACGGACATGACCGGCAACTCGGTCGTTGGTGTCGGCGTGAAGGTCGGCTTCAACTTCTGAACGGGCCCGGCAGCCCCGTCGCGGCGGGGCTGTTCACGCATTGTGATGGCTCTTATCACAACATTCGGGTGGCAGCGGCGTGACGGCGCGCTTAGGGTCCGGCCATCATGACGCCTCCCTCTTCCCAACAACGCAGCATACCGCCTCGTGCCTGGGCGCTGATGGGGCTTTTGGGTCTGATCTGGGGCGGGTCCTTCACCGCCAATCACGCCGCGCTGGCCGAGGTGCCGGTCTTCACGACCGTGGCGTTCCGCGTCACCGGCGCCGCCCTGTGCCTGTGGGCGGCAATCGCAATTTTGCGCCTGCCTGTCCCGAAATCGCCGCGCACCTTCCTCGCGTTCGCAGTCATGGGGGTATTGAACAATGTCATTCCCTTCAGCCTGATCGTCTGGGGGCAAAGCCATATCCCGTCGGGCCTCGCCTCGATCCTCAATGCGTCGACCGCGATCTTCACCGTGGTCCTTGCCACCTTTGTTCTGGCCGACGAAAGGCTGACCCCGACAAAGGCCATCGGCGCGCTGATTGGGCTGATGGGGGTGATCGTGGTGATCGGCCCGTCGGCGCTGGCTTCCTTCGACCTGACGTCGCTCGGCCAGATCGCGGTTCTCGGCGCGTCGACAAGTTATGCGTTTGCCAGCATCTTCGCGCGGTTTTTCCTGACCGGCCTCCGACCCGAGGTTTCCGCTGCCGGAATGCTGAGCGGCGCGGCGCTGGTCATGGTTCCCGTGGCCCTGTGGCATGATGGCGCGCCGTCGCTGCACTACGGCGTGGAAACCTGGGCCGCCCTTGCCTATCTGGCGCTGGTCGCGTCGGCCTTTGCCTATATGCTCTACTATGTCGTCCTGCGCCTGGCCGGCGCGGGCAATCTCAGCCTGGTGACGCTGATCGTGGCGCCGGTGTCGGTGGTTCTCGGGGCGCTTTTCTACGGCGAGGCGCTGCATCCGTCGGCCTATGCAGGGTTCGCGCTGTTGGCGGTGGGGCTCTTGACCATCGACGGGCGGCTGCACCGACGCCCCGCCCGACCGGCGCCCCAAGAATCCGCGTGAAATGCCGCGCGCTTGCCGTTAAGGACGGCAGGGCGGATGTGGGCCGGGACGAACTGCGATGATCTATGCGACTGCGAAAGACTGGATCAATGCCAAGGCCAAGCGGGTGCTGCTGTTTGGCATGTCGGGCCTGGGCAAGACCCATATCGCCAATCTTCTGCGCGATCAGGGCGGCTGGTTCCATTACTCGGTCGATTACCGGATCGGCACCCGCTACATGGGCGAACACATCGCCGACAATTTCAAGCGCGAGGCGATGAAGGTGCCGCTTCTGCGCGACCTTCTGATGACGGATTCGGTTTTCATCGCGTCGAACATCACATTCAACAATCTCGCCCCCCTGTCGACCTATCTTGGCAAGCCCGGCGATCCGGCGCGCGGCGGTGTGCCCTTCGCCGAATATCTGCGCCGCCAGGAACAGCACCGGCAGGCCGAAATCGCCGCCCTTCTGGATACGCCCGCCTTCATCGAACGGGCAAAATCCCTCTATGGCTATGACAATTTCGTCTGCGACAGCGGCGGGTCGATCTGCGAGGTGCTGAACCCCGGTGACCCCGACGACCCGCTGATGACGCGCTTGCGCGAGAACCTGCTTTTGGTCTGGATCGAGGGGTCCGACGCGCACCGGGCCGAATTGATCCGCCGGTTCGACCGGGCGCCGAAGCCAATCTACTATCAGCCGGAATTCCTGACGCGCGTCTGGGCTGCCTATCTGACCGAACAGGGCCTGCCCGAAGACCGGGTTGACCCTGACGCCTTCCTGCGCTTTGCCTATGCGCGCCTCTTGGACCATCGCCAGCCGCGCTACCGGGCCATGGCCCGCCAGGGCGTCACCGTCACCGCCGAAGAGGTTGCCGCCATCCGCAGCGCCGCCGATTTCGAGGCGCTGATCGCCCGCGCCCTTGAGAAGAGCGCGAAAGCCGCCTAGATCGCGGCCAAGGAGAGCCCGACCGATGCCGATCACCCTGCCCGAGACCCTGCCCGCCTTCGACGTTCTGTCGAAAGAGGGCGTCATGGTCATGTCGCCCGATCGGGCCGCGCATCAGGATATCCGCCCGCTCAGGATCGGGCTTCTCAACCTGATGCCGAAGAAGATCCAGACCGAAAACCAGTTCGCCCGGCTGATCGGCGCGACGCCCTTGCAGATCGACCTGTCGCTGATCCGCATGTCGGAGCATCAGACAAGGAACACCGCCGCCGAACATATGGCCGCCTTCTACCGCCCCTTTCACGAGGTCAGGGGCGAAAAATTCGATGGGCTGATCATCACCGGCGCGCCGATTGAACATCTGCCGTTCGAAGAGGTCACCTATTGGGACGAACTGTGCCAGGTGATGGACTGGACCCAGACGAATGTCCATTCGACGATGGGTGTGTGCTGGGGCGGCATGGCGATGGCCTGGCATTTTCACCGTGTGCCGAAACATATCCTTGACGCCAAGGCCTTTGGCTGCTTCCGCCACCGCAATCTTGTTCCGACCTCGCCCTACCTGCGCGGCTTTTCCGACGATTTCGTCATGCCCGTGTCGCGCTGGACAGAGATGCGGCAGGACGACATCGACAGGGCGCCCGGCCTGACCACGCTTCTGACCGCGGACGAGACCGGCCCCTGCTTTGTCGGCGATCCGGCCCACCGGGCCGCCTATTTGATCAACCATCTCGAATACGACAGCGGCACGTTGAAGGAAGAATACGACCGCGACATCGCGGCCGGAAAGCAGATCAACGTCCCAGCCAACTACTATCCCGGCGACGATCCGGCGCGCGCGCCCCTGAACCGCTGGCGCAGCCACGCGCATCTTCTTTACGGCAACTGGATCAACGAAATCTACCAGTCCACCCCCTTCGACCTTGCCGACATCGGGCGCTAGCCCGCCATTGCCTCTGGCCCGGCAATCGCCATACTGGCGCAAAGTAAAGGGGGGGGTAAGATGCCGAAAGACAAGGACAAGGACAAAAAGGCCGAGGAACTGCCCGCCGCCACCGAAAACGCCGTGGCAGACCCTGACGCCATTCCGTTTGTCGGCGACATCACCCGCTATCTGGAAACCGAGGCGCCCGGCAAGATCCGCAAGGCCATCGCCGAGGGCGGCAAGAAGGACATTCTCGACAAGTCCTATCCCTACCGCCGCGAGATGGACAATGACGACTATGACGCCCACATGGCGCGGCTTCAGGTGGAACTGGTCAAGATGCTTTTTGACCTGCGCGCCACCGGCAAGCGGCTGGTCGTTCTGTTCGAGGGGCGCGACGCTGCCGGCAAGGGTGGCGCTATCGAACGGATGCGCGAAAACCTGAACCCGCGGTCGGCCTATATCGTGGCGCTGGCCAAGCCCAACGAGCGCGAAAGCGGCCAGTGGTATTTCCAGCGCTATATCGACAATCTGCCCGCCAAGGGGGAAATCGCGCTGTTCGACCGGTCCTGGTACAACCGGGGGGTGGTCGAAAAGGTCTTCGACTTTTGCACCGACGCTCAGCGCCAGCTTTTCTTCCGACAACTTCCCGATTTCGAGCGGATGGTGGTGGATGAAGGGATCACCCTTGTCAAACTCTGGCTCAACGTCGACCGGGCCGAGCAACTGCGCCGGTTTCTCGACCGCGAGCGCGACCCGCTGAAGCAGTGGAAGCTGAGCTGGATCGACGTCGAGGGGTTGAAGAAGTGGGATGCCTATACCGAAGCGATCCGCGAGACATTGGACAAGACCGACACGGACCACGCCCCCTGGACCGTGATCCGCGCCGATGACAAGGCCCGCGCCAGGATCGCCGCAATTCAATCCGTGCTGATGGCGGTCGATTACAAGGGGCGCGACGAGACTGCGATCGGCAAGATCGACGAGGCTGTCTGCGGCGGCCCGGGCATCATGAATGGCTAAGCAGGGCTACCACCACGGCAATCTGCGCCAGGCGCTGATCGACGCGACGCTGACACTGATCGAGGCTCAGGGTCCGCAGGGATTTACCCTGTCGGACGCGGCCAAGGCGGCGGGCGTCACGCCGGCGGCGGTCTATCGCCATTTCGCCGGGCGCGACGATCTGATCGGCGAATGCGCGCGGCAGGGGTTCGAGATTTTCGCCGACCTCATGGACCATGCCTATAACGGCGGCCAGCCAACCGCACTGCGCGCGTTCGAGGCGACGGGCCGCGCCTATCTGGCCTTTGCCCGCAAGTTTCCCGGCCATTACATGGCGATGTTCGAGGCGGGGCTGAACATGAACCGCAACCCGGATCTGGCCCGCGCCGCCGATCGGGCGCGCGGGGTTCTGACCCGCGCCGCCGAAAGCCTGTCGCAGCATATTCCGGCCGCCCGACGCCCCCCCGCAGCGATGTTCGCCGCCCATATCTGGGCGCTGAGCCACGGTGTTGTGGAACTGTTTGCGCGCGGCGCGCCGGGCAGCCGCGCCCCCTTTCCGCCAGAAGACCTGCTGGAAGCCGGCATCGGCATCTATCTGCGCGGCCTCGGGCTGGTCGCGCCCGACGCCGACTGACCGCCACCCTAGTCGCCGTTCAGATCGGCAAAGCGGCGGCCGTTGCGGATCAGCTCGTCCCACAGGGGCGCCGGTTGCCAGAAGGCATCGCCCGCCGCCGCCCAGACCACCAGATCGTTACGCACGCCAAGAAGGCCCGCCTCGTCTGCGGCCTGCATGGGCCCGCCCCGCCAGCGCGGAAAGCCCTGCGCCATCGCCACGAGATCGATGTCGGACGGATGGCGCACGCGCCCCTCGGCCAGGGCCCAGGCTCCGTCGTTGGCCAGGCCAGCCAACACCCGCCGCTCGATCTCCGAGGCCATCAGCTTGCGCCTTGGGCGCATCTGGCCCACCGCCGCCACCACATCGGGATCGCCATGCAACTGACGCAGGCCGTCGGTGTAAAGATGATAGCCGCGCCCCGCCCGCCGTCCGATCCGCCCCTGCCCGATCAGCCATTCGGCCAGACCCAGCCCGACCGGCGCCGCCGCCACACCGGCCCGGCGCACCGGACGGCTGACCAGCAGATGATCGAGCCCGTAGAGATCGCGCTTTTCATAAGGTCCGAGCGGCAGGCCGTAGCTGCGCAGCGCCCGGTCGATCTCATGCGGGGCACCCCCCGCCGCAAGGCAGCGGTCGGCCGCGTCGCCCAGTGCTGTCAAGAGCCGCTGGCCGTGAACCCCGGTCACCCGCAAGAGGCGCCAGCCGAGTGCCTTGGAAAGCTGCTGGGCCGCCGCCACGGCCGCCGGCGCGGGCGCATCAAGGCCGGCCACTTCGACCAGCCCGATCTGGCGCACCGGTTCGGCGAGATAGAGGCAAAGATGCGCCGCCCCCCGGCCCGCCGCGCCGATCAGACGCATCGGCTCGGTATCGCAGACGATGCTCAGCACGGGCACATCGGCGGGCACAAGGCCGCCCAGTGCGGCAAGCACCCTCGCGCGCGATGGGGCGTCCTCGGGCAGGGCGTCGATCACCAGATCGGCCCCCGCTGCCGCAGAAAGCGCGGTGCCCGGCGCCAGCCTGTCCCAATCGGCGATCTTCTTTTCAGGGTCGATCTCGCCCCGCGCCAGCGCCGCTTCCTGCGCCCGGGCGACGCGGGTGAGCGCCAGCGCCAGCGTCTCGGGGCCAGCTTCGATCAGGGAGACGGGATGGCCCGCAGCCAGCAATAGCCCGGTCAGCCCCGCCCCGATCGCACCGCCACCCAGGACCGCGATCCGGCGCGGCGCAGGGCTACGCAATGGGTTCGACACGGGGCTCGACACGGGGCTCGGCACGGGCCCCGCGACGGCCGGAAACGATCGTGCCGCCCGCCGCTCGGCCAGAAAGGCGTGGCGCAGCGCCCGCGCCTCGGGTGTGGCCATCAGTTCGGCAAAGGCCGAGCGCTCGAAGGTGAAGCCCTCTTCGGGCGGCAGAAGCAGCGCAGCCTCGACACAGTCGACAATGCGGGGGGCGGCGCGGTCGTGCGGCGGGTGGCCCTTGGCGCGCGCCTCGGCCACCGCGGCAAGATAGGCAGCCGCGTTGTGCGCGCCATCGGCGGCCCCGCCCGCCAGCCGCGCCGAGACCAGCGGAAGCACCCGCCGCCCGGAGATATGGTCGCGCGCGATCGCCTGGGCGGCGGCGACCGCATCGCCTTCGGCCACCTTGTCGACCATCCCGAGCGCCAACGCCCGCGCCGCCGAGACCGGCCGCCCGCCCAGCATCATCTCGAGCGCCGACCCAGCCCCGATCAACCGCGGCAGCCGCTGCGTGCCGCCGGCACCGGGTAAAAGGCCCAGCGTCACCTCGGGCAAGCCCAGTTTCGCCCCCGCCGCCGCGACACGAAAGCCCGCTGCCAGCGCCAGTTCCAACCCGCCACCAAGTGCCGCCCCGGTCAGAACCGCCACGACCGGCTTGGCCGCCCCGGCGATCAGGTGGCAGAGCTCGGGCAGCAGCGGCGGCACCGGGGGGTGGCCGAATTCGCGGATATCGGCGCCGACCGGCCAGCTGCGCCCCGCCGCCGCCAGAACGATGACCGCGACGGCCGGATCGGCGACGGCGCGGTCGAAGGCCTGTGCCAGTGCTGCGCGCAGGGCCCGACCCAGCGCATTGACCGGGGGATGGTCCATTGTCAGGGTCGCCACCCCGTCCGCGACCGCATATTCGACAATTTCGCCCATCACCGCTTGACCCGATCTCGCAACCCCTGTGGGGCAACCTTCGGTCAGAGCGCGGCCTTTGGCAATGGTTTTGGCCAGGCGTGGTTGGCCGCCCGGCCCGTCGGGTCAGTGCTTGGCCGCGCAGGTGGCGCAAAATGGCGTCGCGGGCACCAGATCGAGCCGCCCCGCGTCGATTTCGGCCCCGCAGGTCGCACAGAACCCATAGTCGCCGGACGCGAGCCGCTGAAGCGCGGCCTCGATCATCCGCATCTCGTGCTGCGCCGACTGGCCGAGATCTTCCAGCACCTCGTCGCCCTCGCGCTCGGTCGCCATCTCCTCGAAGTCCTTGGCCTCGTGCGCGTCAAGTTCGGATTCGATGCCGCTCAGGCGCTTTTGCAGATAGGCCTTGCGGGCCAGCAGTTCGGCGCGCCGCTTGTCCAAGGATTTCATCTTCGGTCTCCCATGCTTGCAACCCTTTCTACAAAGGCTGCCCCGGGACGGGCCTTGATGCAAGTCAAACCGGGCAGGGGCCGGGGCGGCCATGCAGTTTGACACCGGCGGGCGGCGGGCTATACCAGAGCGGCGCAGGGAAAGGCGGGCAATGCCACAGGACTGGATCGCGGGACTGATCGGCGGGCTGATGATCGGCGCGGCCGCTGCCCTCTATCTTCTGGTCAATGGCCGGATCATGGGGGCGTCGGGCATTGTCGGCGGTCTGGCCGATGGCAGTGGCAGAAAGACCCGCAGCGAACGGATCTGCTTTCTGGCCGGGCTCGCCGGTTTTCCGGCCGCCATCGTGCTGCTGGGCGCACCGCTTGCCACCCATGTCGGGCCGAACCCCCTGGTGCTGGTCGCGGGCGGGCTGCTGGTCGGGGTCGGCACGCGGCTTGCCAACGGCTGCACGTCGGGCCATGGCGTCTGCGGCCTGTCGCGACTGTCGCCTGGCGGGATCGTGGCGACGGTCTTTTATCTCATCGGTGGGGCGGTCAGCGTCCTGATCTTCCGGCATGCGCTCGGGGCGATATGATGATCCGCAATCTGGCCGCGATCTTTGCTGGCGGGCTCTTCGGCACCGGGTTGGTGATTTCGGGCATGACCGACACGACCAAGGTTCAGGGCTGGCTCGATATCTTCGGCCGCTGGGACCCGACGCTGGCCTTCGTACTCGCAGGGGCGATCCTGCCGATGATCTTTGCCTGGCGGTTCGCGCAAACCCGGCCGGCCGCCCTTCTCGGGACCCCGTTTCCGGCCCGCACCGAGGGCCGGCCCGGCGCGATGCTGATCGCGGGCTCGGTCCTGTTCGGCATCGGCTGGGGGCTGGCCGGGTTTTGCCCAGGCCCCGCGCTCGCCTCGGTCAGCTTCGGCGGCCTGGGCGGGATTGTCTTTCTTCTGGCCATGCTTGCCGGCATGGTCGCGGCGCCCCCCCTGCGCCGCCTCATCGATCGTCTTTCCGCCCCCAAGGAGGCCAGCCACATGGAAATCCGCCATCTGACCGAAACCTATGCCGTCTCGCCGCAGATTGCGCCCGAGGATGTCGCCGCGCTGAAGGCCGCGGGCTTTGTCCGGGTGATCTGCAACCGGCCCGACGGCGAAATCCCCGCCGCCCTGCATGCCGCCGCACTGCGCCGGGCGGTTGAGGCTGCGGGCATGGAGTTCGTGGATAATCAGATCGTTCCGGGAAACTTCTCCCCCGAGATTGTCGCCCGCCAGGCCGCGGCTATGGCCAAGGGCGGCCCGGCCTTCGCCTATTGCGCCTCGGGGAACCGGTCGTCGATCGTCTGGGCGCTGGCGCAGGCGGGCAAGGTGCCGGCCGACCGGCTGATCGGGGCCGCGGCCAAATGGGGCTATAATCTCGAGCCGATCCGCGACCGGCTGAGCTAGAGCCTGCCCGGCAGGAGCGGACATCGGCTTGCCGCAAGACGGGCGGCACCCAGGACGCGCGAACGTGCCCGACGCCAGGGCCCTTGTCAGGCCGCCTGCATGCCGGCGGCGTGCCCGACACGCCGCTCAGCCAGCCTGCCGCGCGGCGGGCGGCTGGGGGTCGGTCGCGGCATCTGCCAGGGCAGCTTGAGTCCCCCCGGCAGGGGTTGCCGGCCCGGGGACCATCGCCGGCACGGGCGATCCGAGGCGGGCCGGCGGCGCGCGGTGCAGGGGTTGGGCCGAGGCCGGCACCAATTCAGAGGCCACAGGGGCCGCCGCCCCGCCCGCCGCGTCGGTTTCGGCCGGATCGTAAAGCCGCAAGGCGCGCCGCCCGCCGCCCTGGCCTAGGTGCGCCAGGCACAAGAGCACATCCCCGCCAGCCTCGACCCGCACCATCTGCAAGGCGGCCATCGGCACCGGCAGCGATATTCCGGCTTCGAGCTTCAGCACATCCGACAGGGGCAGGACGATCCGGCCGAGCACCGCGCGGAGTTCGGTCTGCGTGTCCATGATCGCGCGTTCCAACGCCGCATCCCAACTCGCGTCCCGGCTTTGCTCCAGCGCCACCCGCGCCTGCGCGTCGGCGGCCTTGGCCCCGGGCACAGGCGCCGCCCCCCGACCCTTGGCGGGAAAGACCAGCGTCACCTCGCCCCGCCGGGGCGGGCCATCCGCGCCCGCCGGGGTACCGAAGCCGAGCGTCAGGCTGAACACCCGATAGCTGCGTTCGTCGAGCATCAGACCCAGCGGGCGGGCATCGGCCAGATGCGAGGCATAGCGGAAACCGCCGGCCCAGGTCACATCCACTTCCTCTGCCAGCAGGCTTTCCAGTTCGGCGAGCGCCGCGTCGAGAAAGCCCGCCACCATCGCCGCATCGGTCCGCGTCGGGCGCCGTGCCGGCGGCGCGCCCGGCGAAAGCCGGCCGAGCGTCATCATCTCGATCAGGGCGGCAACGGTGCCGCTGCCCAGAACCGCCAGTCCCAACGCCTCCTTCGGACCATCGAGCATGGCCAGCAGCGACTGATCGGGCAGGGTTTCGACGATCTCGGCGGCGGTTTGCAGCACGACCGCCGTGCGCAGCACCGCCAGCGGCATTTCGACCATCTTGTCGGCAGCGCGCGCCAGCGCCGCCGCCACCGCCCGTTCGGGCGTCATGGCCAGGGGATCGCCCCGCGGGCGCGCCGCGGCGATCTTTCGTTCAAGAAGCGTGGGCACCGCATCGGCTGCCATAACCCGTCCTGCATCGGCCTGTCGTCCAGACTTCGCAGATCGAGGTTACGAAAGGGTTGATTCCGCCGGGGCCGGCTGCGGCTTTGCCGGCAGAGATACCCGAAAGGCCGCCCCGCCCTGGCCGGGCAAATAGGCAACCGATCCGCCGAGGTTCACCATGATCTCACGGCAGATGGCCAGGCCAAGCCCTGCCCCGCCGGCCCGTGCCGTATCGGTCAGGCGCGCAAATTTCTCGAAGACGAGGGCCTGGTATTTCTTGGGAATCCCCGCCCCGTTGTCGATCACGTCGATCACGATCCGCCCGCCCCGGCGCCGCGCCAGGATCCGCAGGACCGGCTTTTCCGCATCGCAATATTTGCGCGCGTTGGAAATCAGGTTGATGAGCACCTGCACCAGACGGTCGACATCGGTGATGACCGGAACGAATTCCGCGGCCGGATCGCGGCGGATGGTAAAGACACGCTCGGGCCTTGTGTTCGACGCAGCCACCACCGCGCGGGTGATAAGATCATGCAGCGTCGCCGCTGTCACGTTCATCCGTGCCTTGCGGTTTTCCAGAACCGAGAGGTCGAGCAGATCGTCCAGAAGCCGCGTCAGCCGCCCGGCCTCGTCCTGAATGATCCCGGTGTATCGGGCCCGCTGGTCGGGGGGCAGGCTGTCGTCGGCCAATATCCCGGAAAAGGCCCGGATCGAGGTCATGGGGGTGCGCAGCTCGTGGCTGATCTGGCTGAGAAAGGCGTCTTTCTGCACCGAAAGCTCGGTCAGCTTCTCGTTGGCCTCGCCGAGCGCGCGGGCCGTGCGGGCCAGTTCCGCCGATTTCGCCTCGAGCTCGGCGGAATGGCCGATGATCTGCTGGGCCTCGGATGCGACGGCGATCAGATCCTGGGCCGACACCACAGCACCTTCGGCGAACTGCGCGACCATCGCATGCGCAGTGGCGGCACCCACGGCCCCGGCCAGCCGCCGTTCCAGCGCGTCGATGAATTCGGCCGACGTATCGGGCAGATAGCCGGCCTTGCCCTGGCGCGCGGCCGCGCTTTCGAAAAAGCCCTGCGCCTCGTCTGCGCCGAGGATGCCCTGGGCAAGGGTCAAAAGATCTTCGGCCTCGGCCCCACCGCGCGACCAGCCGCGGGCACTGGCATCGCTGTCGAAGACCCGCACGAAGGCAAGGCCCTGGATACGCTCGACGGGGCCCGGAAAGGACAGGAGCGAGCCGAGCGTGAAGGCCCCGGTGTTCAGCGCCATCGACCAGAAAAGCGCATGCAGGATCGGGTCCATCCCCGCCACGCCGAACAACGCCTGCGGGCGCAGCCAGCCGATGCCCCAGGGCCCCTCGGCCAGAAGGCGCGCCGACAGAACCCCCTCGGCCCCGAACGAGGGCAGAAAGAGCGTGTAGAGCCAGACCGCGAAGCCAAGCCCCAACCCAAGGGCGGCGCCGGTCTTGGTTGCGCCCCGCCAGAAAAGCCCGCCGATCATGGCCGGCAGCACCTGCGCGACGCCGACAAAGGCGATGAAGCCGATCGCGGCCAGCGCCGCCGACCCGCCCGACAGCCGGTAGTAGCCATATCCGAGCGCCAGGATTGCGGCGATCGACAGGCGCCGCGACAGCAGGACCAGCCCGCGCACATCGCCCGCATCACGGGCGCCTCCGGGCCTGAACGCCAGCCACAGGGGCACGACGACATGGTTCGACACCATCGTGGCCAGGGCTATCGCCGCGACGATGACCATCGAGGTGGCCGACGAAAAGCCGCCCAGAAAGGCCAGCATCGCCAGCCCGCCCCGGTCGAAGGCCAAAGGCAGGGTCAGAACGAAAAGGTCGGGGTTCGACCCCGCCGGCAGCGCCGAAAGCCCGACAACGGCGATCGGCACGACAAACAGGCTCATCCCCATCAGATAGAGCGGAAAGGCCCAGGCGGCGGTCGCCAGATGGCGTTCGTCGACATTCTCGACCACCATCACCTGAAACATCCTGGGCAGCGTCAGGACCGCGGCACCCGATACAAACGTCAGCCCGATCCAGCGCCCTGGCACCAGCGGCCAGTCGGCGATCGGCGACCGGTCGAGGCGGGCCAGCACATCGCCCCAGCCATCGGCTACGCCCCAGACGACAAAAACCCCCACCGCGAGAAGGGCGACAAGCTTGACCACCGCCTCGAGCGCGATGGCGGTGACGACGCCGTGGTGGCGTTCGTTCGCGTCGATGTTGCGCGTGCCGAAAAGGATGGTGAACAAGG
>Ga0209023_10004013_pt1 | contig 17102 bp, 9 predicted proteins | sample LakOneMetagenome_FD_187468 | JGI IMG/M metagenome (GOLD analysis project Ga0209023, IMG submission 187468) | Freshwater and sediment microbial communities from Lake Erie, Canada (SPAdes) (version 2) | ecosystem: Environmental > Aquatic > Freshwater > Lentic | place: Lake Erie, Canada | collected... | reverse complement strand
CTGGCCGCTGCGACCTCGCGCTCGGCGTTGTACACGTCGGGCCGCTGGGCCAGCACTTGCGCGGGCAGGGCGGCGATGCTGAACAGGGTGTCGGGCGCAGCGGGCGCCGTGGTGGACAGGCGGGCGCGCAGCGCGGCTTCTTCCCACCCCGTCAGGGCCACCAGGGTCTTCACGTCCACATCGCACAGCATGCGTTGCTGCGATGCGCGGGCCTGGGCTTCGGCGGCGCTGGCGCGGGCCAGTGCTGCCGTGGCGGGGGCGGTAAAGCCCGCGCGCTCGCTCAGGTCGGACAGGCGCGAGGTCTCGCCACGCGACTGGGTGTCGCGCTCAGCCACGCGCAGTTGTTCCAGGCAGGTGCGCAGGCTACTGGTCTGCTGCGCCACCTCGGCGGCCACGCTCACGCGGGCCTCGTGCCACAGCGCCTGGGCGCCCGCCAGCCGCTGGTCGGCCGCCGCTTTGGTGGCGCGGTTGGCGCCGAACAGGTCAATCTCCCAGCTGGCCTGCAGCCCCACCTGCGCGGTGGTGGCAGTGCCGGCGATCTGTTCGTTGACGCCACGGCTGGCGTTGCCCTGGCCGTCGAGCGACGGCAGCAGTGCGGCGCGGCTGCTGACCTGCGTGGCGCGGGCCTGGAGAATGCGCGACTGCGCCTGCGCCACCCCGGGGCTGATGGCCTGCGCTGCGTCGATCAGCTCGACCAAGAGCGGGTCGCCCAGCTGCGTCCACCATTGCGCCAGGTCGCCCAGCGAGCCCTGGTGCGGCAAGGGTGCCTGCCACGCTACCGGCGGCGGTGCCGGCACCTCGGCCGGTGGGGGCGAGATGGCACAGGCGCCCAGGGCGAGGGGCAGGCAGGCGGCCCACAAAAGTCGGGTCTTGCTGGTTGTCATGTGTTGGATGCCTTCTTGTGCGAAGTCCTCGGAGTCTGTGAAGTACCGCGGCGTGCAGGGCGCACCGGGGGGGCGTCGGCCTGCCGCCTTGCGATGTCGCCGTGCACCATGTCCAGGGCGTAGCCGGTCAGCCGTTCCACCCACTGGTCGACGGCCGCTTCCGTGGCCAGTTGCGGCGTGATGCCCTGCAAGGCGTCGCGCTGCGTCCACATCTGCATGACCAACCCGGCCAGCGAAAAAGCGAGCCGGTGGATGTCGTCGTCCGCCTCGGCCACGCCCATGTGGCGGCACAGCACCTGCACCAGGGCCAGGTGGGGCGCGCGACACTCGCGCTCGAAAAGCTCGGGCCACACGTGGGTCGGGTCCAGCAGCTCGCGGATGTGCAGGCGCACCGACTGGGTCACCAGGTCATCGTGCTTGAGCGGCTCCAGAAACCCGGCGAAGTAGCGGCTCAGCGCATCGTTCAGGTCCAGCGCGGGGTCGGCGAACACCGGGATCAGGTCGCTGCCGCTGCCAAAGGGCTCGTAGAACGTGGCGGTGTACAGCTGCGCCTTGTCGCCAAAGTGGTAGGCGATGGCCGCGACGTTGGTGCCAGCGGCCTCGGCAATGGCGCGCACCGAGGTCTGCGCAAAGCCCTTTTCAGAGAACAGCTGCAGGGCCGTGCGCAGCAGGCGCGCACGCGTGTCTTCGCCGTCGCTGCGGGCGGTGCGCTGGGCTGCGGGGATGAAATGGGCGCCAAAACTCATGGACCCGGATTAGACCACCAGAATTCAAACAGTTGTTTGAATTAAATAAATTTTCGTCCCTCCGGCGTTGCGGCAATGTGCAACTACTTGTCACCGCCCTGCGTCGATTCGATCTAAGCCTGCATCCAAATTCCGCCAATGTGATGCCAGGTCGCTGCCGCTTTTGCGCTGATATTGCCGCAGACGAACTACATCCCCAGGCCAGCGCGAAACACCGCCAGCCACAGCGCGAACACTGCATCGCGCTCGGTCTGCAGAGCGGGCGGGGTCACCTGGGTGGGCGCCTCGTCCAGGCGGGCCACGTGCTGCACGCGCCGCAGTTCTCGGTACGCATCGGCCGCGGCTGTGCCCACGCCGGGCGGCAGCAGTCCCACCTGTTCAGCGCGCCGCAGCAGCGCGATGTTGCCCACGTTGCCGCGCAATTCAGGGTGCGCGGCCGACTGCGACAGCACCAGGTACTGCACCGCGAACTCGGCATCCACCATGCCACCGGGGCTGTGCTTCACGTCGAACCGCCCGTCCTTGGCAGGGTGGGCCGAGCGCACGCGCTCGCGCATCAGCACGATCTCGTCGCGCAGGGCCACCGGGTCGCGCTCGGAGGTGATGACGGCCTCTCGCACGGCGTCGAAGCGCTCGCGCAGCGCGTCGCTGCCCATCACGAAGCGCGCGCGCGTCATGGCCTGGTGCTCCCAGGTCCAGGCGGTGTTGCTGCCGCGGCGCTGCTGGTAGTTGGCGTACGCCTCGAAGCTGGTGACCAGCAGGCCCGAGCTGCCGTTGGGGCGCAGCGCGGTGTCGATCTCGTACAAATCGCCTTCGCTGGTCTTCACGGTGAGCCAGTTGATGAGCTTGCGCACGAACGCCGCATACACCTCGGGGGCGCGCTCGTCGTCGTCATCGAACACGAAGACGATATCGAGGTCGCTGCCGTAGCCCAGCTCTTTGCCGCCCAGCTTGCCGTAGCCGATGATGCCGAACTGCGGGCTCTCGCGATGGCGGTTCTTGACCCGGCTCCAGCACCAGTCGGCCGTGATGCGCAGCACGCTGTCGGCCAGCGCGGACAGGTCGTCCGCCACCTGCTCCACCGTGATGCGCCGCTCCACGTCGCGCGCCAGGGTGCGGAAGGTCTCGGCGTGCTGCGCGCGGCGCAGCAGGTTCAGCAGGGTTTCGTCGTCGTCCTCGCCGGTGGACTTCAACGAGGCCAGGCGCACCGCCAGCTCGCGTTCGAAGTCTTCCACCACGAAGCGCTCGGACAGCAGCGCATCGCCCGCCAGTTCGTCGATCACGCCGGGGTGCTGCAGCATGTAGCGGGCGGGCCACTTGGCCGCGCCCAGCAGGTGCAGCAGGTGCTCGTGCACCGACGGGCGCTCCAGCAGCAGGGCCAGGTAGCTCTCGCGCCGCAGTAGCGGCTCCAGCCAGCCGACCATGCGCACCGCCGCCTCTTCGTTCACCTTGCCTTCGGCCAGCCAGCGCGCGGTGCGCTGCACCAGGCGGAACAACCGCGAGCGGGCTTCGTCGCGCAGGCCTTCGACACGGGGGTGGTTGCGCCATTCGGCCACGCGCGCCCGAAAGCCCGGGGGCAACTGCTCGAGCAAGCCTTCCAGTTCAGGCGGTGGTGGCGCAGCCGCCCGGGGGCCACCGCAGCCGCCGCCGTTGCATTGCTTTTTGCCAGTGCCGCCCAGCAGGGTGTCGAACTCCTGCGCCACCAGTTCGCGGTGGGCATCGAGCTCGTGCAGAAACGCGCAGCAGTCGGGGTAGCCCAGGGTGTAGGCGATCCAGGCCAGGTCGTCGTCGCGCGTGGGCAACACGTGGGTCTGCTGATCGTCCAGGTACTGGATGCGGTGCTCCACCCGGCGCAAAAAGACATAGGCCCGCGCCAGCGCGTCGGCCGTCTCCTGCGGCATGAGGCCGGCCTGCGCGATGCGCGGCAGCGCGTCCAGCGTGGGCCGGCGGCGCAACTCGGGGAACTGCCCGCCGCGCACCACCTGCAGCAGCTGCACGGTGAACTCGATCTCGCGAATGCCGCCGCGTGAGAGTTTGACGTCGTTGGCGCGCTCCGGGTGGCCGGCGCTGCGCTTGGCGGCGTGGTCGCGGATCTGGCGGTGCAGGGACCGCAGTGCGTCGAACACGCTGTAGTCGAGGTAGCGGCGGAACACGAAGGGCAGCACCACACCGCGCAGCGCCTGCACCTCGGTGCCCCCGATGCAGTCGCGCGGAGCGACCACGCGGCTCTTGAGCCAGGCAAAACGCTCCCACTCGCGGCCATGAAGCTGCAGGTATTCCTCCAGCGCGGGCAGCGAGACCGCCGACGGCCCCGAATTGCCGTTGGGCCGCAGGGCCAGGTCCACGCGGAACACGAAGCCATGCTCGGTGGTGTCGCCCACCAGGCTGTAGATGGACTTGACGGCCCGCGCGAAGTATTCGTGGTTGGAGATGCGCCCGCGGCCCTCGGGCGTGCCGGCGGTTTCGCCATCGTGTTCGTACACGTAGATGAGGTCGATATCGCTCGACACATTGAGCTCGCGCGCCCCCAGCTTGCCCATGCCGATGATCCACAGCTGCACGGGCTGGCCCTCGGGCCCGCGCGGCGCGCCGTGGCGCTCATCAAGCTCCTGGCGGGCCTGGTGGCAGGCGCGGTCCAGCGCCAGTTCAGCCAGCTCGGTCACCGCCCGGGTCACGTCTGCCAGGGAGGCCTCTGCATCGCAGTCGAGCTGGATCAGCCGCTCCATGACCAGCTGGCGCACCACGCGCAGGGCGGTGCCAGTGTCCGCGCCGCGGGCCCGCAGGGCGTCGTAGGCCTGCTCCATTGTGGCCAGAACCGGCGCACCGGGGGGCAGCAGCGGCAGGTCGTCGGCGTAGCGGCGGTGCAGGCGCTGGTAGAAGCGGGAGTGCCCGGCCAGCGGCCCCTCGGGGCGGGCCTGGCAGCACAGGTCAGTAGCGGGCGTTGGAATGGCAGACATAGCAGACACGGCAAGGGGCCGCAAAGCGAGGGGCCGCACACATAAGGACACTCGTTGGTAGTGAACCCGCGCCGGAGCTGCGGGTCATAATTCCAGCCACATTCAATTCGACCATGATTGCTCCCACCACGCACCCCACACGCCTGCTCAAATTTATGGCAGGTCTCGCACGGTGGTCACTCGGTTTGCTGCTGGCCTTCTGGCTGCTGCTGACCATCGCCTGGGGCGCACTTCATGGCTGGATTGTGCCGCGAATCGGCGAATTCCGCCCGCAGCTGGAGGCCCATGCCGCACGGGCTCTGGGGGTTCCGGTCAAGATCGGCGCGATCTCCGCCAAGACCGAGGGGCTGATCCCGTCCATCGAGCTGTCGGACCTGGCCCTGCTCGATGCGGCCGGGCGCACCGCGCTGCACCTGCCGCGGGTGGTGGTGGCGCTGTCGCCGCGGTCCCTGCTCAAGGGTGGTTTCGAGCAGCTTTATATCGAACAACCCGAGCTCGATGTGCGGCGCGATGCCCAGGGACGTATCCATGTGGCGGGCCTGGACTTTACGCAGGAGCAGGGCGACAGCAGCGCCGCGGCCGACTGGATCTTTTCGCAGGGCGAGGTGTTCATCAAGGGCGGCACGGTGCGCTGGACCGACGAGCAGCGCGGCGCGCCGGAGCTGGCCCTGGAAAAAGTGGACCTGGTGCTGCGCAACGGCAACTGGCACCACCACATGCGGCTCGATGCCACGCCGCCCGAGGGCTGGGGCGACCGTTTCACCGTGGTGGGCTTGTTCCGCGCGCCGCTGCTGAGCGCCCGCGACGGCAACTGGAAACACTGGAACGGGCAGGTGTATGCCCATTTCGCGCGGGTCGATGCGTCGCGGCTGCGCCACTATGCCGATGTGGGCGTCGAGGTGGCCCGGGGCCGCGGCGCGCTGCGCGCCTGGGCGGATGTGCAGCGCGGCCAGATCGTGGGCGGCACGGCCGACCTGGCGCTGGCCGATGTCAACGCCACCCTGGGGCCGCAGCTGCAGGCGCTGGTGCTGCCGTCCATCCAGGGGCGGCTGGGGGGGCGTCGGCTGAACGGCGGGTTCGAGTTTTCCACCCAGTCCCTGCAGTTTGAGACCGACGATGGCCTGGCCTGGCCCGGCGGCAACCTGCGGCTGGTCTACACCGATGCCACGGCCAAGGCACCGGCCCAGGGCGAATTCCGCGCGGACCGGCTGGACCTGGCGGCCCTGGCGCAGATCGCCAGCCGCCTGCCCCTGGGCGAGACGGCGCACACCGCGGTGCGCACCTACACGCCGCAAGGGCAGGTGGACGAGATCCAGGCCACCTGGAAAGGCCCGCTCGAGAAGCTGCAGCAATACCAGGTGCGCGGGCGCATCCGCGACCTGGCCTTGGCGGGCGACACCAGCAGCGGCGCCCCCACGCACCTGGGCCTGCGCGGTGCCACGGTAGACCTCGACATGACGCAGGGCGGCGGCAAGGCGGCGTTGACCGTTGCCTCGGGCGCGCTCCTGCTGCCCGGCGTGTTCGAAGACCCCGTGCTGCCGCTGGACCGCCTGAGCGCCGACGTGCGCTGGCAGCTCGAGGGCAGCCGCATCGCGGTGCAGGCCAACGACGTGCAGTTCGCCAACGCCGACGCACAGGGCGAGGCCCGCGCCACCTGGCACACCAGCGATGCGGCCAAGGTGTCGCACCAGTCGCGCTTTCCGGGCGTGCTGGACCTGAGCGGCACGCTGCACCGCGCCGACGGCACGCGCGTGCACCGCTACCTGCCGCTGTCCATCCCCCCGGACTCGCGCCACTATGTGCGCGACGCAGTGGTGGCGGGCAGTGCGAGCAACGTGCAGTTCCGCGTCAAGGGCGACCTGCACCACCTGCCCTTCAATGACCCCAAGCTGGGCGAGTTCCGCATCGCCGCGCGCGTGAAGGACGTGACGTACGCCTACGTGCCGCCCAGCCTGCAGCCCGCCGGCACCCTGCCCTGGCCAGCGTTGACCGACCTGTCGGGCGAGTTGATCTTCGAGCGCTCGTCCATGCAGGTGCGCAGCGCCACCGGCACGTTTGCCGGGCGCCAGGGCCTGAAGCTGTCCAAGGTGGACGCCAAGATCCCGGACCTGGCGCACACCGTGGTCGCTGTGAGCGCCGATGCCCGCGGGCCCCTGCCTGAAATGCTGGCGCTCATGGCCACATCGCCCCTGGGCCGCATGACCGGCAACGCGCTCGACCAGGCCACCGGCACGGGCACTGCGGACCTGCAGTTGCGCCTGTCGCTGCCCATCAGCGAGATCAACAAGTCCAAGGTGCAGGGCAGCGTCACGCTGGCAGGCAACGACGTGCGCATCACGCCCGACACCCCGGCCCTGAGCCGCGCACGCGGCGCGGTGCAGTTCTCGGAAGCGGGCTTTTCATTGCAGGGCGTGCAGGCGATGGCGCTGGGCGGCAACGTCAAGCTCGAAGGCGGCATGCGCGCGCTGCCGCCCAACGCACCCGCCACCGAGTCGGCCGTGCAGCTGCGTGCGCAGGGCACGGCCACGGCCGAAGGGCTGCAGCAGGCGCCGCAACTGGGCCTGCTGTCGCAACTGGCGCGGCGCGCCACGGGCAGCGCGCCGTATGCGATGGCGCTGTCGTTCCGCCGCGGGGTGCCCGAGGTTCAGGTGACGACCAACCTGCAGGGCCTGGCGCTGGCACTGCCACCGCCCCTGGGCAAGGCGGCAGACGCGAGCCTGCCCCTGCGGTTTGAAACCCAGGTGATGCGCGAGTCGCTGGTGGGCGTGACGCAAGGCAGCCATGGCCATGGCGCCAACGGCAGCAGCAGTGGTAGCAATGTCACCAGCGCCAACGGCGCCGAAGCCCCGCCGCTGCGCGACCAGATCACGGTGGACCTCGGTGGGCTGGGGTCGGCCACGTATGTGCGGGACATCAGCGGCCCGCAGCCCCGGGTGCTGCGCGGCACCATCGGGGTGGGCCTGTCGGGCGGCGAATCCTCCCCCATGCCAGCGCAGGGTGTGGCCGCCAACATCAACCAGGGCAAGCTCGACGTCGACGCCTGGGAGGATGTGCTGACACAGGCTACCTCGGGCCCCTCCAACACATCCCCCACCGCCAGCACTGCCGGCACCGACACGGCAAGCCGTTCGGCCACCGCAGCCACCGCCGCGTCCTCCAGCGCCCAGACCGCCACGCAGGACTACATGCCCACCACGCTCGCCCTGCGCGCGCGCGAAATCACGCTGCAGGGCCGCACGCTGCACAACATCGTGGCCGGGGCGCTGCGCGACGGCACCACCTGGCGCGCCAACCTCGACGCGACCGAACTCAACGGCTATCTGGAGTACCGCCAGCCCGGCTCGGCCGACCACCCCAACGGCCGCCTGTTCGCGCGGCTGTCGCGGGTGAACATGCCGCAAAGCGACGTGAACCAGGTCGAGTCGCTGCTGGACGAGCAGCCCGGTGCCCTGCCGGCGCTCGACATCGTGGTGGACGACTTCGACCTGCGCGGCAAGCGGCTGGGGCGTGTGGAGATCGAGGCGCAAAACCGCGGCGGCGACGGCACGCAGCGCGAATGGCGCCTGTCCAAGTTCAACATCACCGCGCCCGAGGCCCAGCTGACCGCCAGCGGCAACTGGGCCGTGCTGAACGCGGCGGGCGCAGGGCCGCGCGCGGCCGACCGGCGCACCGTGCTCAACTTTCGGCTGGACATCCGCGACTCGGGCGACCTGCTGTCCCGCATCAGCATGCCGGGCGTGATCCGGCGCGGCAAGGGGCGCCTGGAGGGCCAGGTGGCCTGGGTGGGCGCACCCTTCAGCCCCGACTACCGCTCCATGACGGGCCTGATCAACGTGAACATCGAAACCGGCCAGTTCCTCAAGGCCGACCCGGGGCTGGCCAAGCTGCTGAGCGTGCTCAGCCTGCAGTCGCTGCCGCGGCGGCTGACGCTCGACTTCCGCGACGTGTTCAGCGAAGGCTTTGCGTTCGACTTCGTGCGCGGCGACGTGCGCATCGAGCAGGGCGTGGCCACCACCAACAACCTGCAGATGAAGGGCGTGAACGCCGCCGTGCTGATGGAGGGCAGCGCCAACATCGACCACGAGACGCAGGACCTGCGCGTGGTGGTGGTGCCCGAGATCAACGCCATGACCGCATCGCTGGTGGCCACCGCCATCAACCCGGTGATCGGCCTGGGCAGCTTCCTCGCCCAGGTGTTCCTGCGCGGGCCGCTCATCGAGGCCGCCACGCAGGAGTTCCGCATCGACGGCACCTGGTCCGACCCGCGCGTGGTGCGCGTGCCGCGCCGTGCGCGCGATGCCGTGCCCGGTGCGGAAGCCCCGCCGCCTGGCAGCCCCCCGGCCAAATCAGGAGAAACGTCATGATGCAAGTTGCAGCCATCCAGATGGTGTCGGGCACGCGCCTGGAAGACAACCTGACCGCCGCGCGCGCCCTGCTGGAGCAGGCGGCCCAGGGCGGCGCCGAGCTGGCCGTGCTGCCCGAATACTTTTGCGTGATGGGCCACAAGGACACCGACAAGCTGGCGCTGGGCGAAGCCGCCGGTGAAGGCCTGATCCAGCGGTTTCTGGCCACCGCGGCGCGCGAGCTGAAGCTGTGGGTGGTGGGCGGCACGCTGCCCCTGCAGACGGCCACGCCTGAGCGCGTGCGCAACACCACGCTGGTGTTCGACCCCAGCGGCGCCTGTGTGGCGCGCTACGACAAGATCCACCTGTTCACCTTCGACAACGGGCGCGAGCAGTACCACGAAGGCCGCGTGATCGAAGCGGGCGACACGCCCGTGCAGTTCGACCTGCCTTCGCGCTGCGGCCACACCTGGCGCGTGGGGTTGTCGGTGTGCTATGACCTGCGCTTTCCGGAGCTGTACCGCGCGCACGCGACGGCAGGCGCTGACCTGCTGCTGGTGCCCAGCGCCTTCACCCACACCACGGGCCAGGCCCACTGGGATGTGCTGCTGCGCGCCCGCGCGGTCGAGAACCTGGCCTACGTGCTGGCGCCTGCGCAGGGCGGCGTGCACGAGAACGGCCGCCACACCTGGGGCCACACCATGCTGGTGGACCCCTGGGGTGTGGTGCTGGCCGAACAGGACCAGGGCGCGGGCGTAGTGCAGGGCACGCTGGATCCTGAGCGCCTGCGCAGCGTGCGGCTGCAATTGCCGTCGCTGTCGCACCGCGTCCTGTGAAGATGGGGCCACGCACCCTGTTGCGGCGCTGGCGGGGCGCGTGGCGGCGCTGGTCGCTGTGGACGCTGCTGGTGCTGCTGGTGATCTCCATGCTGGCCACCATGGTGTGGCTGGCGGGGCGCTACGAGGCCAGCCAAGTGCAGACGCGGCTGGAGCGCGACACGGCCGATGCGGTGTCGGACATCCGCGTCGCGCTGACGCGCAACCTGCAAAGCCTGCAGGCACTGCACGCAGGCGACCCCGGCCAGCTGGCCTGGGAGGTGGATGCGGCCGAGCTGCTGCGCAGCCGGCGCGAGCTGGTGCGCATCGAATGGCGCGACGCCAACCTGCGCATGCGCACCCATGCGCAGTCGCCCTACCGGCCCGTGGCCTGGGATGCGCGCATCCGCGAAGGCCACCAGTCCGACGCCGCCATCGCCTGCACCAACGCACGCCGCCTGAGCAGCCCCTCGTACTCCAGCAGCTACTTCCAGCCCCACGGCGACGGCCTGGGCTCGGAGATGATGGAGCTGTGCCTGCCGCTGACCGGCGGGGGCCGCCACACCGGCTTTCTGGTGGCCACGTATTCGCTGCAGGACGTGCTGGTGAACCTGGTGGCCCACAACCTCACGCGCAGCCAGGAGGCGTCGTTCACCGAGGCCGACGGCACACGCCTGGCCGTGCTGGGCGCGGCGCGCAGGGGCTCGCGCATGTTCACCGCGCAGCACCTGCTCGACCTGCCCGGCACCACACTCGTGCTGCGCATGGACACCTGGCACAGCGCACCCAGCCTATTCCCCAACGTGCTCACCGCGCTGGTCACGGCCATGTCCATCGCGCTGGTCACGGTGATGGTGGTGCTGGTGCGCGACAACCGCCGCCGGCTGCGCGCCGAGCGCGACCTGGCCGATGCGCTGGCGTTTCGCAAGGCCATGGAAGACTCGCTCGTCACCGGCCTGCGCGCGCGCGACCTGGAAGGCCGCATCACCTACGTCAACCCCGCGTTCTGCGCGATGGTGGACTTCACTGCGCAGGAGCTGCTGGGCCAGAGCGCGTCCGCCCCCTACTGGCCGCCCGAGCTGGTGGACGAGTACCGCCAGCGCCAGGCCATCCGCCTGTCGGGCCAGCACATACCGCCCCGCGAGGGGTTCGAGTCGGTCTTCATGCGCAAGGACGGCACGCGCTTTCCGGTGCTCATCATCGAGGCGCCGCTCATCAACGCGCAGGGCCAACACACCGGCTGGATGAGCGCGTTCCTCGATATCAGCGAGCAACGGCGGGTGGAAGAGCTCTCGCGCGCATCGCAGGAGCGCCTGCAGGCCACGGCCCGCCTGGCCACCGTGGGCGAGATGGCCTCACTGCTGAGCCACGAGCTCAACCAGCCGCTGGCCGCCATATCGAGCTACGCGACGGGATCGATGAACCTGCTGGAAGCGCCCGCCGGGGCCGGCAGCACGCCAGCGCCCGAGAGCCTGCAGGACGTGCGCATGGCCATGCAGCAAATCGCCCGCCAAGCCGAGCGGGCCGGCAAGGTGATCAAGAGCGTGCACGACTTCGTGCGCCGCCGCGACCAGGCGCGCGAGGCCGTGTCGGCCCAGCAGCTGATCGACGCCATCCTGCCGCTGGCCATCCTGCAGGCCCGCAAGCTGGCCGTGCGCGTGAACACCACGGTGGAGCCCGGCCTGCCGCCCGTGCTGTGCGACCGCACCATGGTCGAGCAGGTGCTGCTCAATCTGGCGCGCAACGCCATGCAGGCCATGGACGACCCCGAGATCCGCCACCGCGTGCTGGACATCCGCGTGCGCCGCGCGGCCTCCAACCAGCACAGCGGCTGGATCGAATTCGCCGTGACCGACGTGGGCACCGGCATCCCGCCCGACGTTGCGACCCGCCTGTTCACGCCGTTCTTCACGACCCGGCCCGAAGGCATGGGCCTGGGCCTGTCGCTGTGCCGCACGGTCATCGAGCAACACGGCGGTTTTCTCGGCTTTGCCCCCCATGAGCCGCGTGGTACGGTATTCACCTTCACGCTCCCCGTCTCCCAACCCGCGCCCCCACCCTGATGGAACCCATCACCAACGCCACCGTGTACATCGTGGACGACGACGCCAGCGTGCGCGAGGCCCTGGCCTGGCTGCTGCGCTCGCGCAGGCTGCCCAGCGAGTCATTCGACAGTGCCGAAGCCTTCGACGCGATGCTCAAGACCCGCCCGGTGCAGCGCCAGCCCTGCTGCCTGCTGCTGGACGTGCGCATGCCCGGCATGAGCGGGCTGGCGTTGTTCGATCTGCTGGCGGTGCGGGGCGACCTGGCGACCATGCCGGTGATCTTCCTCACCGGCCATGCCGATGTGCCCACGGCGGTAGACACCGTCAAGCGCGGTGCGTTCGACTTTTGCGAAAAGCCGTTTTCAGACAACGCGCTGGTGGACCGCATCGAGCAGGCCCTTGCCCAGTCGGCCGCGCGCCTGGCGCAACTGCGCGAGCGCAGCGACCTGCAGGTGCGCCTGGCCGACCTGACCGAGCGCGAGAGGGATGTGATGGACCTGGTGGTGGCGGGCCTGCCCAACAAGCTGATCGCCGATCAACTCGACATCAGCGTGCGCACGGTGGAGGTCCACCGCTCGCGCGTGTTCGACAAGATGCAGGTCAAGTCCGCGGTCGAGCTGGCCAACCTGCTGCGCGTGGGGAAGTAGCCCAGCGCAAGCAGGAATACGAACCGGCCACCCCAGCGAGCGGCCGGTCAGCCGCTCTGCCTGTGGAACAGCCGGTCCAGGGTGGCGTTATCCGCGCGGACGTTCGCCCACGAAGATTTCCACACGGCGGTTGCGTGCGCGGCCATCGGCCGAGTCGTTGGTGGCAATGGGGTAACGCTCGCCCATGCCATCGATGGCGATGCGGCGGCCGTCCACGCCCCGCGCAGCCAGGTAGCTGCGTGTGCTGGCGGCGCGGTCCACCGACAGTGGGTTGTTGATGGCATCGCTGCCCGTGTTGTCCGTGTGGCCCACGATGCGCACGTCCGTGTTGGGGTTGTTGCGCAGCCCGGCGGCGAACTGGTCGAGCACCGGCGCGAAGTTGGACTGGATGTCCGAGCGGCCCACGGCGAACGAAATGTCGCTCGGGATGTTGAGCATGAGCTGGTTGTCGGCCGTCTGCGTCACGGCGATGCCGGTGCCCTGGGTAGCACGCTCCATCTCGCGCTTTTGGCGCTCCATGTTCTGCGACCAGATGTAGGTACCCAGCGCGCCCACGCCAGCACCCACCACGGCCCCCGTGCCGGCGTTGCCGCCGGTGGCCGAGCCGATCACCGCACCAGCAATGGCGCCCACGCCTGCGCCCGTGGCAGTGCGCCGTTGGGTGTCGTCCATGTTGGCGCAGCCGGTGGCCAGGATGACGACGGCGGCGGTGGCGCCCCAGAGAATGTTTCTGCGCATGTGTGTGCTCCTTGAAGGGTGATGAGAAGGTGCCGGGCGCCGCGGAAGGTCCGCTGCACGGGTGCAGCCTGGCTATGGCGGCAACCCGGGTTGGCGCCCAGCTCACCGCCGATGTTGGAGGTGCATGGGGGAAACAACCATCGGCACAGGGGCTCCACGGCTGTAGGACGGTGCCGCCAGAGACCTGAGACTAGAAGCTGGAGAACAGGCGGGCGATTCATTGCGATCCGCGAGTGCGGCATGACAGGCGAGGGCGATGGAAATAGACAGCAAATCCGCAGGCAAGGCGAATCACTTTTGCACCGTCAGCTGCCCCACGTAGCGGCCATCGGTGGAGCGGTGGCTCACCAACGACTGATAAATCGCATTCCATCGGCTCAGCTCCATGACTGTCACCGAACCCTCCGACACATCGCCCAAATGAATGAAACGGCTATTGTCACCATACTCTATGGGAAACCACACCTGATCGGACTTCAGGCTGGAATCCATTCGCGACCTGTACACAGCCGTCATCGTCTTATCGCGCGGGCTGGGGGGCACCAGGATTTTGTAGGTTCCGGGTGGAATGGGCTTGAAAGCGTCAGGCACTTCATCCGCACCCAACTCAGTATTCAACGTGACGGCAGCGCAGACATTTTCAGCGACCAATATCGCGGTCTGCTGCCAGTACGTGGCTCTTTTGGCCCGTGAATATATTTCTTCTACCGCACCATAGCTCACCATGGCCTGCGCAAACCCTTGTTTTGGAGCCGCAACACCCAAGTACACAGCGGCGCTGGTCTGCGACAGACTCGCGACAGCACCTTTTTGCCCACCGTCCATCACCTCGAAATAAACGCGGTGGCGCGCAATTTCGATAATTCTGATTCTTGTATATTCCAGCAGCAGAATCGGGGCGCCAGATTGCTTGGTAGCCACCGCAAGCCAGCCGCCCACCGGGACTTTATTTATAAAATAAAAGCCGCCCACAACGAAATCCATCATCACCCTCTCGAGTCATCACAACCAAGAGAATGAATTATTCACAGACCTGACGGCAGATTCGTTCTTATTTGCGCTTTATGGAGTCGTTATCATCCATTTTGGCACTCTCCTCGGGCGGGTTTAATGGCTCGCCGTTCTTGCGCCCCGAAAACATCGTCCACCAGACAATTGCCCCCAGCAGCACGAGCGCAAGCAGCGCTTCAAGCAAAATCAGCCCCATGACATTGACACTCCTGCGCCTTGTATCGACGGCGCTGATTGTAGGAACGCTGGTCGCCTGCTCCAGCCCGCCGCCCGCAAGTCCCTCCCGCCCCCCGGCCTTCCCTGCGCCGCTGCCGCCCGGTGCGGCGGTGGTGTTGCCCGGCGACACCGGCCCGTTGCCACCGCCCATGGCCCAGCCCAAAAGCCGCTGGGTGCCCGTGCGCTGGGCCGAGCTGCCCGGCTTTACCGAAGACGCGCTGCACGAGGCCTGGAACGCCTGGATCAAGAGCTGCGAGCGGCCCGCGCCGCCCTTCACCGCGCTGTGCAGCGACGTGCGCCAGTTGAGCATCGCCACCGCCGAAGAGCAGCGCGCCTGGCTCATCGCGCGGCTGCAGCCCTACCGGGTGGAGGCCGCCGATGGCAATGCCGACGGCCTGCTCACCGCCTATTACGAGCCGATGATGGATGGCACCCGCCAGCCCGGCAACGGCTTCAACGTGCCCATCTACCGCACGCCCGCCGGGCTGGGCGCGCGCAAGCCCTGGTACACGCGCCAGCAGATCGAGTCGATGCCTGAAGCGCAGGCCGCGCTGGCCGGGCGGGCCATCGCCTGGCTGCGCGACCCGGTGGAATCGATGGTGCTGCACATCCAAGGCTCGGGCCGCCTGCGCATCACCGAGCCCGACGGGTCGGTCTCGCTGGTGCGCGTGGCCTACGCGGGCACCAATGACCAGCCCTACCAGAGCATCGGCCGCTGGCTGCTCGACCAGGGCTACACGCGCGACGCGACCTGGCCCGGCATCCGCGCCTGGCTGGCGGCCAACCCGCAGCGCACCAACGAGCTGATGTGGACCAACCCACGGTATGTGTTCTTCCGCGAGGAGCCTTTGAACCCGCTGGACGCCGGCTTCGGCCCGCGCGGCGCGCAGGGCGTGCCGCTCACGCCCGGCCGCTCCATCGCGGTGGACCGCCAGAGCATCCCGTATGGCACGCCGGTGTGGCTGGCCTCCAGCGGCCCGCAGGTGCAGCTCAACCGCATGGTGATGGCGCAGGACACCGGCAGCGCCATCCTGGGCGCGGTGCGGGCCGACTTCTTCACGGGCTGGGGCCCGGAGGCCGGGGACATTGCCGGGCGCTTGAAGCAGAACCTGCGACTGTGGGCGCTGTGGCCCAAATAATGGTCAAAAATGCCTCTGCCGCTTGCCTGACAAGCGCCAGCAGCTATTGAAACAGGAGCATCCGTGCGCGTGACCCTGTCCCAGCTGCGCACCGTGCTGCTCGCCCAGTCCATCGAGCAGGTGGATGCCGGGCGCACCCTGGTCAGCCAGGCCGACTGGGACGAGGCCACGCGCACCGCGGTCGCTGCCGCCCGCCAGCGCGGCGCGCAGCGCGTGGGTGCGGGCGACGTGGTGCTGGAGCGCGCCGACACCGTCGCCCGGCGCGCCAGCGGCCGAGATGCCGTCATCGCCGCCCTGCGCGAGCCCGGCGCAGCCTGGCGCTGGCTGGCACGCGGCCTGCCGCTGCTGGCCCTGGTGATGGGCCTGGCCATCGACCGCATCGCCAACGCGCACCGGGTGGACCTGCTGTCGCCACCGCTGCTGATCGTGCTGGCCTGGAACCTGTGCGTGTACCTGCTGATCGCTTGGCGTGCCTGGCGCCCGCCCGCCACGGCGCTGCCGCTGCTGCAGGGCCTGCGGCACCTCAACCGCCACGTGGGCACGGGCCGGGGGCGCGGGCTGGCGGCGCGCATCGCGGCCGACTTCCATGCGCGGTGGTGGGCCCACACGGCCGACCTGCAGGTGCAGCGCGGGGCCCGCGTGCTGCACCTGTGCGCGGCAGCCTGGGGCGCGGGCATTGCGCTGTCGCTGCTGCTGCGCGGGCTGGTGGTGCGCTACCAGTTCGGGTGGGAGAGCACTTTTCTCGACGCCGCGCAGGTGCATGCCATCGTGTCGGTGCTGTTCTGGCCGCTGGCCGTGCTGTTCGGCACTGCTCCCTTCACGCTGCAGGAGATCGCGGCCACGCAGAACTTTGCCGGCGAGGGCGCGGGCGGCAGCCGCTGGGTGTGGATGTACGTGGGCCTGCTGGCGCTGGTGGTGGTGCTGCCGCGCCTGGCGCTGGCGGCCTGGGCGCGCTGGCGCGAGGGCCGCTGGCACGCCCGCGTCGACCCCGGCGATGCCGCATTCGACGCGCTGCGCGCCGCCCTGCCGGGCGACCTGCTGATCGGCCTGCACGGGCCCTTGGCCGAGGTGCTGCACAACGCCGCGGTGCAGACCCCGCAGGGCGACCGCCTGCAGTTCGGCGATGCCCGCCAGCCGGTGGACGCGGTGCTGGCGTGGACCACCGATGCCCCACCGCCCGCCTGGCAGGGCGCGCCCCTGCTGGCACTGCGGTGGGAAGACTTTGGCGCCAGCTGGGTGCTGGAGCCCACGCTGTTTGATCGCCTGACCGCCGCGCTGCCCGCACAGGAACACGCCCTGGGCCGCCTGCGCGCAGCCTGGGTGGAGCGCAACGAGCTGCGCTTTCGCCAATCGCTGCAAGCCCTAGCCCGGCACCTGCGCGAGGTGGCGCAACCCGCACCAGGCGGTGAGACGGGCGACGCCACCGCCCAGTCCGCGCGCTACGCCGAGCAGGTGCAGACGCTGGACGCCGCGCTGCGCACGCTGCACGGCCAGCCGCCTGTGCCCACGCTGCACGAAGCCAACGACCAACCCCACCGCGCGCTGCTGCCCGCCACCCGCC